>ENA-UOWG01003051-UOWG01003051.1-activated-sludge-metagenome-genome-assembly--contig:-NODE-3051-length-13252-cov-5.046526_pt1 | contig 13252 bp, 20 predicted proteins | sample MGYA00238147_ERZ761563 | MGnify/ENA primary metagenome ERZ761563 (study PRJEB28884, sample SAMN05720216) | anaerobic digester metagenome | isolation source: active sludge of municipal... | reverse complement strand
TCTGGATAAGAGATTTGATCGTATTGAGCAATTAATTAAAGAGAAAAGATAAAATAAATTACTAATTATTACTGCTAAACAGATTCCATATACCGCAGCCAGTTCTCCTTGAATGATAAATATTTTAATGAATGCGTAAGAAAGTAAAAGGCTGATTAAAGTGGTTAATCCTAGACTTAACACAATAGACTTTGGATTGCCTCTTGCGATTAAAAAGCTGCTGTAAAGAGAAGTCATTGGGCTAATTAATAATAACAAACTGAGAACTCTTAAGATATTTACAGAAGGTGCATACGCAGAACCATAGAAGATTTTAATAATCTGAGAAGAAAAAATCATAATAAAAATTACTGCAAGAATAGAAATAAGAACTGTGAGTTTTACAGATTTGTTAAATGTTTTAAATAACTCCTTTCCTGAAAGCCTGCTAAATAAAGGAAATAATGCGCTTGAAAAAGCAATTAAAGGAATAGATGAACCAATAAAGCCCATTGCAATTTGATAAAATCCGATAAATTCAGATGAAATGAATCTTCCTAAGAATATCATGTCTACATAGCCTAACAAAAATCCTGCCAATCCAAGTAAGAACATCTCTTTAGTGAATTTTGTTATTTCTTTTTTGTCTGAGAGAGAAAATTTGTATCGTTTTGATTTGTTAAACAGAATTTTTCTTTTAATCGCTTTCCAAAATAAAAGTAATACAATTATCCAAAGAAGAACTAAAGAAGAGATTATACCAAAAACCTTTCCAGAAGAGGAATAATCTTTTAATAAAAATAAAATTACTAATGGAATTACAATTATTCTTAATCCTTGAAAGAGTGCTTCTCTATAAAAAAGAGTTTTAAAATCATTTAATGATTGCAATAGAAGTTGCAAGAATGAAATTGTTCCTGTAACAATTAAATAAAGTGAACCTGCAACAAGAGCTAAAAAAATAGGTTTGTTGTAATAGATTTCGGATATAAAATAAGAAAGAGCTAGAAGTGCTCCTGCAGAAAACAACACTCTGATAAATTTTATTTTTCCCAAATAAAACATGTATTCTTTTGCTTTTGCTAAGTTTTTTTGTGCAATAGAACGAGAAATAAACCTTACCACTGTTTGATTTATTCCTAAATCTGTGAATGTTGCAAAAAGAAGAATTGTTGCTAAAGCTAAAGAGTATAATCCAAATAATTCCGGAAGTAAAAGTCGGGCTAAAACAATGGTAAATAAAACAGAACCAACTTTAGAGATAATATTTGCGGATAATTGATACATTGAATTTCTAACCGCTATCCCTATATTTCCAGAGAAATCTCTTTTTCTTATTCTGTTGAAAATTTCTTTTAAGTCTTTTCCCTCTTTTTTTAGGATATTTTCCATTTAAGCATTAAAGATTATTTGTTTTTATGCTTTGTGAATTAGTACTCTAATGCGTAAATAGCAAGAAAATAATATTACTCTTTCTTTATGCTTTTAATCAAATCAGCGAAAGCTGGACGAGTGATTAAAACACCCAAGCTTATTCCAACAAGTGTTGTGAAAACAAATCCTTTCAATAATCCTGCTCCTGCCCACCAAAGAGGAACTAGTGAAGCTACTGTTGTTAAATATGCTCCTGTAATGATTGCAAACGCTCTCTTTAATTTTTGCTTAAGCCCCAACGTTTCTTTGTTCTGTTCACTTGCTTCATCAAGAATAACAATTTGATCGTCAATACCTGTACCTATTGCAGCTAAAATTCCCGCAATACTTGGTAAATCTAAATCCCATTTCAAGAAAGCTGCAATTCCCAAGGTGATAATAATTTCACTTGTAGCGACAATCATTGGAAGAAGTGCTGCTTTAGAACGATATCTTAAGAAAACAGTTAATGCAACCAATGCAAGTGCGACAACTCCCGCAATAAGAATATATTTGAAGAAGCTATCTCCTAATGTAGGGGAGATTGTATCCAACTTAACAATTTCAAGTTGGAAAGGAAGACTTCCAGTAATCAAAATTGTTTGAAGATTCTTCATTTGTTCTTTAGCATTATCGTATGCTTGCTTTTCTGTTTCTCCGACAGCAGAACCTTGAATAGAAATTTGAGTTGTTACAACTCCTTTTAATCCTTCACTGATGAGAAGACTGTCCATTAACTGATCATCTAAATACAAATCCAAAGTTTCATTAAGATAAACACCTGATTGAGTTCTGTTTATATCTAAATTCTTTGTTATTTCAGCATGTCTTGTTGCTGCTCCTTGACTTAAATAAACAGTGAATCTAAACTGGCAAAAATATCCTCCTTCTGTAGGCTTGCAAGAGTAAATTCCAGAATCCTGCCCGCTTCTTGCAACATCTGCTACATCTCTTTCTCCACCAATGAAAACAAGTTGCTCTCCAACTTTAGCTTCAAATTTACCTTGTTGTGAAACTAAATTCTTTAAATCTCTTGGTGTTGCTCCGGCAATTTCAATTAAAACGAAATAATTTCCATTCAAGTCATTTACAGGTTTAAGATTCATTTCGGAAACACCATAAGCATTGAATCTGTTTCTCATTATGTCAACTAAATCATTTGCTTCTGTTAATGTTAAAGAATGATTTTCTGCTTGAATAATTGCTCTAGAGCCTCCTGCCAAGTCCAAGCCCCATTTAAGATTTGAACTAGGGACTTCTGAAACAGAGAACTCCAAGGGATTATTTGAAAACACAATATATTCTGCTTTTTTTGTTTGGATTATTGTTTTAGTGTCTTCAGATAAATTTGTTTTTTCTTTAAGAATCTCTAAAAAATCATTTACAGATTTGATTGATTGCCCGTCAATAGACTGAATTACTTCCCCATTTCTTAATCCTTCATTGAAAACAGAGGAGTTCTGAACAACATTTGTAACTAAAACTCCTTTTTGCCCAAATGTAGGAGTTATAAAAATTGCAACTAAAGAGAATACAAAAATGATAATCCACAACCAAACTCTCCAAGTAAGTTTAATTTTCATTTTGCTTTTTGCTCTTGCTTTCTTTGTGAAGAGCATGCCATTTAGTTATTGAAACATTTGTTAACCAAGTATTCATTAAATCAAAAGAAAGTCCTAGCATCATAATCAAAAATATTTGATACAGAACAGATGAAAAAGGCCCAACAATAAGGAATGCTGCCATCACTGCAAACAAAGAAGTGAAAGTCATAGTCATTCCTGTTTTAAAAGATTCAAATATTACTCTATTAACAGATTTGCCTTTTCTGTTAAGCACTTTATTTGCAAGTAAAATATCCGTATCAACAGAATAACCGATAAGCATTAAGAAAGCGACAATTCCTGCGCTGGAAATTTCAATTCCTAAAAGATTAACAACAACTAAAGCCATGATAATGTCTGCAAATGCGGAATAAATAACAGCTAAAGAATGAACTATGCTTTTGAATTGAAAGAAAACAACGAGAGACATTAAAAGGAAAGATACAGAAATTGCAATCAAAAGCTGTTTGTAAAATCCCTTGCTAAGTGTTTCTCCAGAAAATTCAAAACTACTATTTTCCGGTGTTAATTCATACCCCAAAAATTCTTCTAAAACTTCTCGGGTTTCAGCTTCTCCACTTTTGGTTTCAACAATAACTGCAAGCTCTTCTCGAGAAATTAAATCAGAAACTTCTCTTACATTTACTCCTTCAAGTTTATTGGAAATTGCTTGCCTTAATTCTTCAGAATTTATTTTATCATTTATTGTAACAGAAGTTCCTCCTGTTAGAGAGATATCTCTATTGAATAAAGCATCATTTTTTTCATAGAATTGAACCATATAAACAAGAGAAAAAATAAGCAAAGCTAAAGGAATCAACAAAAGAAGTTTGTAATTCTTATCGTGAAATCTCGCAATTTTTTGATATATTCTTTCTTTATTCATTTGAATTAAATGCGCAGGCCGGGACTCGAACCCGGGCGATCTGCTTGGAAGGCAGATATACTAACCACTATATTACCTACGCATGTAAATAGTATAAAATTTCGTGTTTTAAATGTTGCGAAAAGGTGAAAAACACGTTACTCAATCGTTTGTTTAAATTTAAAAGACAATAATTAATTCTTTAAAAAAGAGCAGATTTTATCAATTATCTCCTGCTTTCTACAGATATTTCCATGATTCATTCTCTTTTTTGTTAAACCAGGTTTTAGCGAGAGAGCTTTCAGATAAAATTGCATTTTCCGGAATAAATTTTTTTAGAATTATTTTGTTATCTTTTAGTATCACGATTAATTTGCCTCCTTCAGAGAAGCCCTTCCTCATTTCTAAGGGTATAACTACCTGCCCTCTTGAACTCATTTTAGTTGTACCAATTATCATAAATAAGAATCGTAGAAGTTATATTTTAATCTTTTGCTGAGAGAAATAAATTGTATGTAATATAATGCCCCTGACAGGATTCGAACCTGCGACCCCCACATTAGGAGTGTGGTGCTCTAATCCAGGCTGAGCTACAGGGACAACAAATGAAATTATGCAGGAGAGAGGATTCGAACCTCCGAACTCACTAAGAGACGGGATTTTGAGTCCCGCGCGTTTGACCACTTCGCTACTCCTGCTTGAAGTAAGTTAAAAAAACAAGAATTAAACTTGTTTTAAAAGTATCGATAATTAAAATCTTCTAAAAAATTATTCTAAGTTTAAAATTAATGAATTGGAATTATTTAACCTTTTTAGAAATCAAATCCAAGTCTTTTTGCAATGCGTCAACAGATTTCAAGAAAACATCTTTTACGTCTAATTGCCCAACAGATTCAACAGTAATAACCAGCTCATTTTTTGGAGTTATCTCAAGTTTTCTGTTGTTCTTTCTGCAAATCTCTTCACAAACATCTGAAACTTCTATCTTTAAGTTGTCGTGGATAATTATGCTTTTGCCTTCTTTTTTTACTTCGTTGTTTGGACAGATTTTTTTGAATTCGTCATATAAATCCGCATCAATTTTTATTTCAGAAACATTTCTGTAGTATAAAAATCCTGGAGAGAATTTTGAATGTTCAACTCCTCTACCTGTTTTTGCATGTGCAACAAGTTGCAATTCTTGCTCCTCTTCCAAATAAGTGATTGGCAATTTATCGTAAACAACGCCTAGTCCTCCAGTGAATTTTCCAGAATAAACAAATCCTTCTCCTTTTGCAGAAAGACTCATGTCCATCTCTGTTTTTTCGCTTACAGATTTGTCCATCTTTAAGGGAATTAAACCAATTCTGTGGGCAACTGTTTCATCATACAAAGCTGAGTCGTTTTTTACTATTTCAACCTCGTCTATTGCTAGAATTGGAATCTGATTTATGTGCCTTCTGATTGCATTTGCTAAACTTTCAGAAATTTCAGCTCTGAATGTTATCTGATTTGGTTTTTGTTCAATTATTTGCATTTTAATATTTGGAAAAATAAGGTTTTAAACTCTTCTTCCTCTTCTTCCTCCCTTCTTCTTTGGTCCTCCTCTTGGGATTCTTGTAACATCTAAAATGTTTACTACTTTGAATCCAGATCTGGATAAGCTTTTGATTACTGCATAAGCTCCAGGTCCGAGAGATTGACTGTTTGTTTTTGAACGTATTCTAACATAAAGTGATTTTATTCCTAAAGGTGCGATTTCTTCTGCAACTCTTTTTGCAATAAACATAGCAATTGTTGGATTTGCTTTAAGTCTGTCATGCTTAGTTGCCATTCCTCCTGTGACTTTAGAAAGTGTTTTTCCAGACATGTCTGTAACATGAACAATAGTATTATTGAAAGATGTATAAATATGAACAATTGCTTCTAATTCTGGCCCTTTCTTTCTGTCAGACTTTTCATCGTCTTCTTCCATTTCTTGCTTTATTTTAAGCTCTCCTCCGCTCATTTCAGAGGTAACTTCTTCGATTTTTCTTTTCATTTTATTCTTCAGATTCCTCAGCTGTTTCGGCTTCCTCGGATTCAGCTGGTTTTTCTAATTTAATTGCTTTTTTAGTTTTTTGTTTTAAACTAATTTTATTTTCAAATTCAACAGGAACAATATAAGAAGGGCTGTCTGTAACATTTTTATTCACAATTATCTTTCTGTGAGTTATTGCTTGTCTTGCTGCTTTCATTGTTGGCAATATTTTCTTTGCAACAACGACAGATTGAAGTCTTCTTTGCAAATAATCTTCTTTAGTTAATGAAAGAACATCTGCAATCGATTTAACATTAAATCCAATTTTTTTAAGTCTAGCGAAGAATGCTTGCTGCTCTTGTTGACTTGCAGTAATCAAATTTTTTGCTTTCTTTCTGATAAGCTTAACTTTTGCATCAGCTTTCCAGATTTCAGTTTTGCTTTTTAATCCGAATTTCTCGATGATTATTGCTTCTTCGTCAATTCTTGCCTTATCAAAAGGTCTTTTTGGTCGTGAATAAAGTTTATGTTTTCTTTTCATTTTATTTAGCAGCTCCAGCAGCTTTCTTTTTAATTCCGACACCCTTGCTTCTGTTTCTTCTGAAGTGACTTCTTGTTCTTTGTCCTCTTACTGGAAGATTCAAGTAGTGTCTTAATCCTTTGTAACTTCTAATTTGTTTTAATCTTTTAATATCAAATTCTTTTTTTAATTCCAAATCTGTTCCAACAATATGCCCATCTTCTCCTGTTTCTCTATCTTTTCTTCTGTTCAATAAGAATTTAGCAAAAGTAGGTTTTTTTATGAATTCAGAAATTTTCTTTATGTCTGCTTCGTTTAAAGCTCCAACTTTGGTTTTTTTGTCTAATCTTAAAGAAACGCAAACAGCATTCGCGATGCTCCATGAAATTCCTTTGATTTTTGTAAGAGCAGGATAAATTGCCATATTTGCATCTACATCTGTTCCAAGAATTCTAACCATTCTACCTAAATGCTCTTGTTGCTTTGCTAGCATAGGGTTCATTTTAGGTTTTTGTGCTTCTTTCGTCGCTGTTTCTTGTTTTTCTTTTGCTTCCATGATATTTTTTTAATGAACGAACAAATTATATCTTTCCAAATCTACCAGCTCTTTAAAAATCCTTCTCTCAATAGCTTTTTGGGGGTCTGGGAGATTTGGAACCCTTTTCCTTATGTCTTCAAAAGACTTGAAAGGCTCTTCTTCTCTTTGTTTAATTATTTCTTGCATATGCTTTTTTCCGAGTCCAGGCAAAAATTCCAGCTGATGAACTCTTTTATTAATTGCATCAGATTTGTTGTAAAACTCTACAAATTCAGCTTCTCTTTCTCCAACAATTCTTTTAATGAATTCTTCTAATTGAGCTTTTCCTGCTTCTGTTAGTTTATCTCTTGCGAGTCTTCCAGAGATGTAATAAACTTTATCTCGTTTTCCCTCTCCGATATAGACTTTTTCTCCGATTTCAAAAGCTGAACCTCTTCGAGGAACTAATTCTAAAAGAGTAAGATTTTTTTCACCTATAGCTTGCACTATTGGAATCATTTTCTTTTCCAAAGGATATCCGTTTGGTAAATATTCTAGTACAATTGCATATTCTTCTTTTTCCATGTTCTTTACCTGTAATGTTTAACTATATCCAATATTTTTTGGATTTCATCTTCATCTAATCTTACATCGATAAAGATTTTGTTTAAGTCTTCTGCATTTTCCGGCAAAAGATCTATCACTTTGGAGATATGCTCGGATTTTATTTTTAACAGATTTAGGTCTTGGAGTTTTGCTCTAAGCTCTTTAGCTTTCTTTGCGTCGATTTCAACAAATTTGTTTATGAAACCAGCTAACTCGCTAGCGCTATCATTACCTTTAAGATATTCGCCTGCTTCAGCCATACTTAATGATTCTCTATTTCTTATCATTTTGTTGTTTTTGGTTTCTTATCAGCCTTCGCTGCTTTGATTTGTTTTATTTTTTTCAAATGGATAGGAGCAATTAAAAATTGCTTTTTTTCGTTTTGATCTTTTAATCCAAGAATATAAGATTTTCCTCTTCTGCCTTCAATGGTTCCTGTTTTTCCTTGAAGTCTTAATGGAAATTTGGAGTCAACTGTTGGTTCTTTAACTACTGCAGCACTATCTCCAATTTCAAATTCTTGAAAGTGCTTGCTAAGCCCAGGTTTTCCACGACTTATTACTCGATTCATCTTTCCCATGTTTTAAACAAATAGACTTCATTTAAAAAGCTTCGCATGCTAAGTGCATACTAGAATTCTTATCAAAGCGATTTAAAGTTTAGACATATTTAAACTTCTAGAGGTATTGTTGAATAGCTCTAAATTATTACTGTCTCTTGCATTTTCCATTGATGCGACGATTGCTTTGAACATCTTTTCTCCCCAAACTCCAACGCCGCATTTGTCACAAAAGTCAATAACGCTATTGTCTGAAATTTCGCTTTTGCAGTAAATACATTTTTTTGTCATGGTCTCCTCCTTTGTTCTAAAACTGTACGCTCTAAAACTTATTTTGTTTTTAAAGATTTGTATATCCTGAATAGTAACTTTTAAAAAGCAACCCGTTTACTACAAAATATGATAATTCCAATAAGATGTTTTAGTTGCGGTAAACCAATCGGCCACTTGTGGGAAGAATACAAGAAAAGAGTGGAAGCTGGAGAGAAATCTGGCAAAGTTTTAGATGAACTTGGATTGGAAAGATACTGCTGCAGATCAATTTTCTTAGGGCAAACAGACTTAGTTAAGCTTGTTGGAAAATTCAAGAAAGTTTAAACTTATTTTGTGCGCTAGTTCAATTTTTATTTAATCTTAATCCATTTTCCATCGAGAAATTGTGCCACAATTTTCACATTTCATTGATTTTGTTTTTTTATTAATTCTTATTTCAGGATGTTTGTAAACACTGAAACATCTTTTACAGAATAATTTTTTGTTTGCTCCTAGCTTGAGATTATGCTTCATTGCAAGGGTTTTTATTTTCTTAACTTGCTCGGGAGTTTTATTTTTTATATTATTTCTTAGGTTATCTTTTATCTCGGAAAAGAATTCTTGAATCTCTTTTATTGCCTCAGTCTTGGACAGCTGTTTAAGTGATTTTTTTTGCATGGGAAATAATTTGAAACAGTTAATAATACGAGAATAAAAATAAAAAAAGGTGAGAGGGCATTACTGTTTCGCACCCTTTTGAGGAACTAACGCAGTAACGTAATTGGCTTGACTTCTGAGTTCGGAAAGGGATCAGGTATTGTCCAACTACTGTGGCCTTCTACGATTTTTAGATAATCTGACTGTTTTTAAAGCTTTTGATGAAGATAAATGAGATGAAAAGCTAAGTTTTTTATAATGCCAGTTGTATGAAACTTTACGCGGAAATGCCGGAGTGGTCAAACGGGCTGGATTAAGGCTCCAGTGGCTTAGTGCCTGCGAAGGTTCGATCCCTTCTTTCCGCATTGAAACTAACAATCAAAAACTCGAACCCCCTGAAAAGCCAAACAAAAACCTTTAAATAATGTTATTTTCAAGACATATTGTATAACTCAATAAACCTGCGAGTTAAACGCGTAAGCAGGAGTTTCGACTTCTGTAAACATTATAAGACAAAATGAAATCAAATACAAAGATAAATGAGCAAACAAAAAAGAAAACTAACCCCGAGTTAGTTGGAGCAATAATTGCTGCAAAGAAAAATGAATCTTGGAAAAGAGTTGCAGAAATTCTTTCAAGTCCAAGAAAGAACAAAAGAGAAGAAAATTTAACAAAAATAAATGCAGAAGCTAAAGAGGGAGATGTTATTGTCGTTCCTGGAAAGGTTCTTTCAATGGGCGAATTAAACAAAAAAATAAAAATTGTCGCACTTAGTTTCTCTAAGGGTGCTGAAGAAAAAATCTTAAAAGCAAATTCAACAATATCAACAATAGTTGATGAAATTAAAAAGAACCCAACTGCAAAAGCAGTTAAAATTTTAGAATGAAAATAATAGACGGACAAAACGCGGTTTTAGGAAGAGTTGCTAGCTATGCGGCTAAACAAGCACTTCAAGGAGAAGATATTGTGATTGTAAACTGCAAAGATTTGATCATCACTGGAAACCAAGAGTTCACTGAAAAAAATATTCACACAAGAAGAAGTAGAATCGGATGGAGCAGGCAAGGACAAAGATATTCCCGTGCTACTGAAAAGATGGTTAAGACTACAATAAGAGGCATGCTTCCTAATTATAGACTGGGAAGAGGAAAAATTGCTTTTGAAAAAATAAAATGCTACTCCGATGTTCCAAAAGAATTTGAAAATTCTGAAAAAATTTCTATCGCAAAAGATAAGAAGAAAGTATTTGTTAAAATTAAGGAGGTTTCCAAATGAAATCCGATAAGAGTAAAATAGTTCATTCTGGTAAAAGAAAAACCGCTGTTGCTCGAGCAGTTATAATCGAAGGAACAGGGGTTATCAGATTAAACAAAAGAGACTACCAAACATTGCCTTTCTTCGATAAATTAAGAATTGAAGAGCCAATAAGAATTGCAAAAGAAATTCTCGGAAGTATTAACTTTGATGTTCTTATTACTGTTCATGGTGGAGGACAAAAAGGACAAATTGAAGCTGCAAGAATCGCGCTTTCAAGAGCAATAATTGATTTTACAAAATCCAAGGAATTAAAAGAAGCTTACTTGACTTACGACAGAGGACTTCTTGTTGCAGATGTTAGAAGAAAAGAAGCTTACAAACCTGGAGACAGTAAAGCTAGAAGTAGAAGACAAAAGTCTTACAGATAATTTTTCTTTTTAGAAATTTAAGATATTTTCAATTTGATTTAATCTGCGACATAAACTAGTCTTGGATGATTAAATAATTCTTCTAAAGAGAAATGGTAAAGCTTGTTTCCGATTGCATCCGCAATTTTAACAATTCTCGGCTGAATGAATCTTCCATTTTCATCTCTTGATTTAATATAATTCTTTGCTTTTATCTCTTCAAATGGAAGAAGTGAAAAATGGGAAATAATTTTAGATTCATAATCTTCACAAGCTTCCCCGTCTAGATGAATTCCTAGATGAACTTTATCTTCTTTCATTTTTTCATAATTGTTATTCCACCCTTTTTTTTCTAAAAATTGGCTTATTAACTTTGGCGCTTCGTAACTAAGATTACAAGGAATATTTTTGTATTTTTCTCCCCTAAGAAGTGAAAACCACCAATCTTTTTCTTGCTCCATCCATTCTCTTGCACCTTCAAAATCTCTTTTATGCTTACCCAATTCAGGGATTCCGTCCAAGATATTCTCTGAAAAAACTCCAACAATTATCTCTGGTTTATCTGGATAAATGCTGTCCCCTTTATGGGATTCGTCAAATCCACAAATGATGTATCTTTTACCAGCACAGATTTCCTCAATCATTTTGTTTTTCGTTTTTTAATTTTTCAAATTTGTTTTGAACATGATTAAATAATGTCGAAGAGATCAATGCAGGATGATTTCCTTCGTAAACTTGATTATTGAATTTAACTTTTCCAATATAAGTAAAGTTTGTTAGTATTTTTTTTAATCCATTAACAGAGAGGCCATGGCGTTGAGCAAGTTGTCTTAAACTGATATTCTCTTGCAAAAATTCCTGAAAAATATCTTCGATTTCGTTTTTATTCTCTGCGGGAACAAGTTTTTTGTTTTCCATCTTGTAACCGAATGGAACTCGCGACATAACTTTCCCTTTTGACGCTTGAGAAATCATGCCTTTCTTCTGTTTTTCGCCGACAGAAGCGTACTTTCTGAAGGAGTCTAAAACTGCGCCGTTTATTTTTTCAGAGATGTAATCTTTGAATTTTTCAGAATTGTTTGGAGAAAAATAATGACAGATATCGCAAAGATAAACTTCAAATTTTTCTTTGTTTTTTTCAGACTCATAGCCGCATTTAATGCACCTTTTTGAAGTCATTTGAAACTCACTCCTCTTTTAGTTAACTGCTCTATTAAATCTTTATTGTTCTTAAAAAGGATGCTAGAGATGCCTAACTTTTTTGCTCCTTCAATATTTTCTGGCTTGTCATCGATAAATAGAACTTGGTTAGGATTAACTTTTAGTTTTTTTAAAGTTAGGTTGAATATCTTTTCATCGGGTTTTCTCACGCGCATTTTATAAGAAAAGAATCTTTTTTCAAATAAATAACCTAAATGATATCGGAGAGAAAGATAATTCTTGTGTATTTTTCCAAGGTTTGAAAGCAAAATTAGATGATATTTTCTTTTCAATAAACACAACAATAAGATTAAATCTTTGTTCGCCCAAAAAATACTTTCCCAAGCTTTTTTGAAAATTCTATAAGGAACTTTCTTTATTTCAAGTTCTTCAGCTAAAATTTTTAAGTAAACTCTTGGATTTTGCCCCTTCTCCATCGCATTAATAAAACGATTTGTGTTTGAAGAAAGAACCTCAGAGATTTTTTTCTCTGGAACATTTAAAACAGGGGCTAGCTTTTTTGCGGCAATTTTTTGGTCATAAAATACTACAACTCCCCCTAGATCAAAAATAAGAGTGTCTCCTGAAAACTTTTTGATATTTGACACGCCTCTTTTTGGTTTCATTTTAATTTTTTATTTTTTTATTTTGTTTATTTTTCGAAGAAAGTTTTACTTTTGCATTGGCATTTTTGTTGGGATTCTTAAAAAGTTCTCTTTGATTAAGAATCATCAAGATAATTGCACCAATAATAAAAGCCCGATGAACCAGAAAGGTTAAAGCTATGCAGACAAGAGCTATCAACGCAAAGAAAAAAACTTTTTTGTTTTTTATTGGCATGTTATATCTTGGTTTTACGGGTTTTTAACTTTTTATTTTAGAAAATTTAACCTTCAGAATATTTCTCTTCGGAATTCAGATTAAGCCCCTCAATTGGGCTTTTTACTTTTTTGAGCTCTTCTGAAGAAACATGCGCATAAAGTTGAGTTGTGCTAAGATTGCTATGCCCTAACAGCTCTTGAATTATTCTTATATCTACTTTATTTTCTAAAAGATGCGTTGCAAAGCTGTGCCTTAATGTATGGGGATGAACATCTTTGTTGATTTTTGCTACACGCGTTGCTCTTTTGATTATCTTCTGAATATTTCTATCTGTTAGTTTTCCATCTCTCCCGCTGAAAAGGTATTCTTGTTTGTTTTGTTTTTGCTTTTCCACTTGCTGCTTTAATTCTTCAATTAAAAAATCAGGTATGTTAAACAGCCGGTCCTTTCTTCCTTTTGCTTGCCTAGCATATCCAATTTTCTCTGAAAAAGATAAATCCGTTATCTTTAAACTCGTTAACTCTGAAACACGAAAACCGCAAGCATAAAGCATGCTTACAATCAGTTTACTTTTTTTATTGGTTATTGAATCTAT
>ENA-UOWG01003045-UOWG01003045.1-activated-sludge-metagenome-genome-assembly--contig:-NODE-3045-length-13274-cov-4.181784_pt1 | contig 13274 bp, 24 predicted proteins | sample MGYA00238147_ERZ761563 | MGnify/ENA primary metagenome ERZ761563 (study PRJEB28884, sample SAMN05720216) | anaerobic digester metagenome | isolation source: active sludge of municipal... | reverse complement strand
CGATCTCCGGCTTGCCAGCGTCACGCTAGTTCTGGCTCGGGCTTTTCAGGTGCGCGTCACCCGTCCATCCGTCAGCGCATCGACCTGCGCATTCGCCCCATTGATCGTTAAAACAGGTAGCCGTCAGAACGGAATATCAAAATCGTCCGCCTGTGACGGTGCGTTGTTCCGCTGCTGCCTTTGCTCGGGCTGTTGCGGCTGGCTTTGGCCTTCAGGCTTGCCGCCGAGCATCTGCATTTGATCGACAACAATCTCGGTCGTGTAGCGGTCCTGGCCATCCTTGTCCTGCCATTTCCGCGTGCGGAGCCGGCCTTGGACGAACACTTGCGACCCTTTCCTCAAATAGTCTCGGCAGATTTCGGCCAGCTTGCCGAATGCCGAGCACGGCACCCACTCTGCCCCTTCCTTCTCCTTGGTCTTCCAGCCTACAGCAATTCGGAAGTTGCATACCGCATCGCCGCTCTGAGAAAAACGCGCTTCAGGATCGGCCCCGAGTCGTCCGATGAAACTGCACTGGTTCAGGTCATTTGCCATTTTTCACGCTGCCTTTTTGTTGAGTTGTTCGAGGATTTCAGCGACCCGGATTTCAGCCTCTTGGACCGCAATCTGAATCTCGTTGATGAATGCTTCGTCGCGCTCGATGCGCTGTACAAACAGCCGGTACGACTCTGGCATTCTCGGGTCGTAGGAAACGAAGTCCCACCACTTGCGCCCCGTCACCCACATGCACCCTTGAACCTGCGGAACGTACTCGTCCGGGATGCCGGTAAGAAACCGCTCAAGGTGGATGCGGGAAGATTTCGGGGATTTCATCTCAACCCCGCCATCCGATCCAATCAGCCCGTCAGGCGAACACCCCGCCATTGAAACTTCTGGGTGAAGGATGAACCCGCTCGGGGTGATGATGTTGCCGGTGTGGAACTCGTAAGCCTCTGCTGCAAAAGGTTCCACTTCACGCCCCCATCGCAGCGAGTAGCTATCCGGTCCTTCTTCCTGCGTTCCGGTCAGGCGTTCGGTTGCAACTTGCCAACACAGATCATCGAACGCTTTCAGGCGCTGGCCTGTCTTCTTGTTGCGCGCCACCAGATCAACGAACTTGCTGCCCGTCCATCTGCCACAGCGGTCTTGCCTCCACTCTGCGGTCCGCTGTTCTGCCCCGGACGTTTGATTTACTTCAAACATGGATTCGCCCTCGCTTTATGCGCTTGATGGCTGCGCAATGACTTATTCCGATGCGTGCCGCAAGCTCTTTCGCCGTCACCTCAACGCCATCAATTACAGTTCTAACGCTGTTCTTTTTGTTGTTCGCCTGAACGTCGGTAGTCGCCCATCGGCAATTTCCTGGCTCGTACCCTTTTGTGCCGTCGATCCGATCAAGTGTTGTTCCTGCTGGTCTAGTTCCCATGTGAGCCATGAAGGCGTCAAAAGAGTTTCGCCACTCTTCTGCCATATGGATTCCAACCCCACCGTAGCGATCGTAGCTTTTCGCATCTTCGTTGTGGCAACGCTGTTTTGCCGACATCCATGAACTGTATGTAGGCGTTCCGCGCATCCCATGCGACTTGTTTGGCGACGGCTTCGCGCAACCACAAGAGGACACAGCGCCCGCTCGAAGAGCGTTATTCAGGCTATTTGTGGAACGGATTATTTTCCCGCCGCAGTCGCATAAACATAGCCACTTGTGATGCCCATCAGCAGACTTGCCGGATATTTCTACTGCTGTAAGCAGGCCAACCCTGACGCCTTCCTGTATTGCGGCGCGGTCATTCATTGCTCACCCCTTCGGCTTGAATTGATGCGGCAACCGTCTTCAGTCGGGCGTGTTCATCCGCGCCGACCATCTTCCGCTGCTGCGGGGTCAGGTTCGTCCATGCCGCTGCATAGGAATCCATACCATAGCTTTCTGCAACCTGTTCAAGCTCGACCACGAGTTGCATCCGTTCTTCGCTGTTCTCGATTGCGACCGGACGTACAGCCTCCGCAACCTGTGCGCCGCTGTTTCGATTCGGGGTCACATCAATCTCTGCAATGCGCTCGGCTTCGTCCTGGTCGAAGATGCCGACGTATCCGAACGCAAGGCGGGCGCACTGGATCATCGCTTTGTGGCGCAGCATCCGGCGCGGGTGCGTCTTCCAGGGCTGAGCGTTGTCGCGTCGGCATTCGGAGAAGTATTCCGTCACCGAGATAGGGTGCGAACGGTCCTTACGGTGGATGGTGCAGGTGCATTCCTCCCCATCCGGCGACATCACGAAATCCATCCCGTCGAACTGAGGATTTTCATTGATGATGCGCGACCATCCATCTACACCAACAACAGGGACGATGCCGTTGTTACGGTCGGGGAAAGCGTAAATTTCTTTGGTCCAGGGGTTCAGACCGTATTGCTTGGCAACGATCATTAGCGCGGTAAGTTGCGCCTCCGATGCTGGACCCTTGAATGCTGTGGCTTTCAAGACGGAAACCAGTTCATCCCCGTTTCCGCCCATGCCGAATTTCTGGGCAAGTCCGCTCGTCAGGGTTGTCAGTGCTGTGCTCATTTCATTCTCCTTGATGCGACTCTGGCATCGTTGTTGGTGCTTCGTGTCAGGCTGCGATTTTGGTTTGTGAATGCCGCGCAATCTCCGCACGAACGCGGTTCATGTCTGCGGTAACGCGGTCTTCGGGAACAGCCTTTGCCCACGTGCCAAGGCCGACGATTACCCCCATCCAAAACCGGACTTCCTCGCGGTCATAGGACCATTCCATTGCCTGCTGAACCGCGAACTCGTATCCACTGGCAATGCGTGTCTGGTCGGTCATGGCTGCATGCTCCGGTAGTACGCAATCACGTCAAGGCTGCGGCACTCCATCGCCGCTTGACGTGCTTCTGTGAGCTTCATGCGCTGCTTAAACTCGCGTTCATCATGCGCAATGCTCATCACGAGCACGCCCGCAGCGAAGGCCAGCACAAGGGGAAGCAACTTCGATTCGATCCAGTTGTTCATTTATTCATCCTCCACGTCCATACCGCGCCACTTCCCGTAGGAAATCCACGCTGCGGCGACGACGTTCATGATTTTTCGATAAGACGCTGCAACCGATCCAACCGCAGCCAGCCACAGCGTTGAAGGTTCTGGCACGGTATGCACCAAATGCCTGTTGTTCGTGCTCATGCAGTCCTTTGCCTCCATGTCGTTGCACGGCGGAATCGGGGCGCGGTCGAACCTCATCGGCTCGTTCTTCTTTGCCTGCGTCGTCGCATGCGAAGACTCGTAAATCTCGCGCGGTGTCAGCGCGATCAAGAGCAGCCCGATCAGCCCAACTAAAAACAAAGTGGCCGCACTTCCTTCGATGCGGCCACGTCGTCTTTGGGCTTTCATTGATCCAGGGGGAAGGTACTTAGTGCGCATCTAATCTCCTTGTCAGAGCATCGGCCACGAGTGCTTTCACTCTCTCCGCGTCAATGCCTTCGCTGATGAGTTCTCGCGCTGCTTCGTCCGGTGTGATGTGGTCGGCCTCGACCATCCACAAGAGACCGTCGACGTAAGCGCGCAAGAGAAACGCTTTGCGCCGTTCGGTCATGTCGCCTCAGTGATTTGTCGCGCGGCCTGAACCAACTCGCGCAAGCACTGCAAAAACTTGGTGTCGTTGCCGTGCTCGTAGGCGCTTTCTGCATCGTCAATCCAGCCGCGCAGTTCTGCGAGTATGTAGAGCGTGCCGTCGTCGCCTTCAGCGTCGTCAACCTCTGGCATGCGCGGGTCGTTTGGGTGCCAGACCTTCCCCCACGTTTCCGGGTCGCCCATACCGGGCATCTGTGCGGGGTTCATTCCTTGATCTCCTTCGGCGTCCAAATCCTTGCATGTACATCAATCAGCAACAGTGCCGCGCGGTATTCCTCTGCATGCGCGTTGTCGCCGTGTCTTGCTTCAAGTTTCGCCAGAAACTCATCACGAGTACCGAAGAAGCATCCAGCATGAAGCATCAACCCGGCATCAGTAAGAAAAGCAAAGAAGCAGCGTGATTCGCTTCCGATTGGCCCGACTTGAAAAATGGGCCGATCACCAATCAGTTTTTCACCAGGCAAGTCGGCACCGATAAAGTCGGCATCGCGCAAGTTGGCATCGATAAAGTCGGCACCGCGCAAGTAGGCACCGCGCAAGTCGGCACCGCTCAAGTCGGCACCGCGCAAGTAGGCACCGCTCAAGTCGGCACCGCGCAAGTAGGCACCGCTCAAGTTGGCTTTTTCTTTTACTGCCATCAGAACAGCAGCGCCAAGCCTTTCACGCTCGCCTTGCGTTTGAAACTCATCGCCCAATTCGCAAGAAAACTGAGTTTTCATGGTCCATCGGTTTTTGATTTCATATTGCATTTCGTTCGCTCCAAAAAAATGCCGGTCTGCATTTCTGCAAGACCGGCCAAGAGGGGAGGTTCTTTTTCAATCCCCGCAGAAGCATCCAATGCTTTCTTCATGCGGGTCGAATAGGCTTCGCTGCTGTCTGCTGTAGTCCAGCATCTGCTGGTAGCTCGGGCGGTCAGATCGGAACACCGCACCGCTTGGCTTGCTGGCTAGGGATAGGGCCTCCATCTTTGCCCACCAGATCGCGCGCTCGGGCCTCTCTTGGATGAGTGTGAAAATCTGATTGGTTGGCTTGAGGAAACACAGATCGCAGTTGCCCGCGAGCGTGCGCCCGTTATACGTCGGTAGCTCAAGATTGAACGGCTGGCGGCTCCAGAACTCGCCGACTTCATGCACATTCACGCCTGCTAGATAAAGCGGTACGCGCCACTTGTCAGCGATCTTCGCAGCCCTAAGCGGTTCATCTGCACGGATGCCAATCATTGAGCACCGCTCGCCTTCTGCCCGCGACTCAGCGAGGCCAATCGACAGCAGGTAATTTTCCATCGTCCGAATCTTTGTCTCGATGGTGCAGAATCGCGTTACCGGGTTCGGCAGGTATTGCTTTGCGCGAATCACCGCTTCCAGCGGCTCGCCGTTACGGCTGGCGGTATCGAAATTGACGATCTTGAACCGCTGCCGCGTTTCTTCGTGCGGCTTGTATTCAAGCCACGTGATCGGCACGCCCCACTCATCAGAGCAGCGTTGCACGAATCGGAGCGTGGCTTCTTCTTCCTTGCCGGTGTTGGCAAAACACACCACGCAATCATCGGGCAGTCCGTCATTGCTTTGCAGGACTCGCCAGAGCATGTAAGCAGACGTTCGTCCGCCGCTGAAGCTGATGCAAGTCGGCTCGGTGGTCTTGAAAGGGTCGCGCATAGCGTCTCCTGTTGTTACCTATACGGCTGGCGACTTGCGGGCATAGGTGATGCACTCACCCTGCCGCCGAGTGCAATTCGTTAGCCGCCATGCGTATAGGTGCTGGTTACGCTCTCCAGCGCACAAAAAAGCCCAAGCGATGATCTGCGAGAGTGTGCCGTAGCCGATGTCCGGGCTCGAACCGGAGACCTAGCGATACGCTGCTCTACCAACTGAGCTACATCGGCGTTACTGGTGCCGTGGTGTGCCGTCATCCCTGGTTGCGATGTTCTGCTGCGGTACGGGTGTATCCGCTCAGGTCGGGCAAGTTGAAACCCGTTGCGCACTGACGGGGCGCTTTACCGTTTCAAGCAAAGAGCGCGCTTTGTCGCTCTCGTTTGATCCACGTCGGCGCGCTGTTATGCGCCTCAATCCTCTCTGCGATCACCGCGGCCCGCTGACCTGCCGTCGGCGGAACATAGCTGCCGAATCTGCTGATGCTCCCGCCATTGACTGCGGCATTCGTGCTGTCTGCACTGGCGAGTGGCAGGCGCGTGAAGATTTCCGGGTCCATCATGCGCAGGCCATGTAGCCGAGCGAACGGGCGTCCTTGGTCGTCGCACGCAACGTCCATCGCCTCACTCATGCGCTGCCACCATCTTTCGGTGCCAGGGGTAGCCCACTGGCCGGAGCTGCCGAGGGCGACGGTCGGCCACTCGTCGCAAAGACGGGCGAGCCGGTCAAGGGACTCGTGCATGTGCCAGACCGGAACGCCGTATCGGCTAAGGCCGGCATCTTCAAACTGAGAAATGAGCACATCGTTTGCTTGTTCATCGCCGTCGATCACGTCCGGTATTAAGGCCCAGTCAAATCCGGGGTGGCGGCACCAATCGCGCACCCATGCCATGTAGCCGGGCACGTCGAGCACTTCGCCGCGCTTCCAGGCCGAGAAGGCGCCGTTGTCAAAAACGAACGACTGGCAGACTTCGGCAACGATGCCTATGTCGTCCTGCCGCGGGTGCGGCACAAGCGCATGGCGTCCGATTAGAAGTCGTGCCGCGTCTTGCCGCGTGCCTCCGCTTGGGGTGCCGTGGTAGTGCTTCATAGTCATCCAAGGAGTTTGTATTCGGTATCACCACATAATCCGTCCGCGTTCGCGGCTCTCTGCCTTTCGGCCCTGCGGTGGCTTTCGCTGCTCCGTCAGAAGTAGGCAGCTCTAACTTAGAGGTCGCCATCCCTTGCCCCGGATGGCCCGCGCTGACGGTCGCGGATGCGTGGGGAGACAACTGCTTATATAGGTAGCCCCCTAGAAATACGGGCGCGCTCCCATGTTGCGCGAGGGATTCCCGCTGAAACGTTTGACGGATGGTCAAAAGGTCGCTGCCAGTAGCAGACTTCGGCGGCTATATGAGCCTGAGCCGCTTTCCTAAAAATGTCTGCATACTCTACGCATGCAGGTCTTTTCCGTTGCAAAGCAAGCCCGTTACCATACGTAGAGATGGCGTCAACCCATGCGCGATAGGACGACAAAAACTCAATCGCCTGTTCCTTTGTAGCAATCGGCAAAAGGCGCAATTGATGCGCCTTCGCTACATTTTTTGCTTCCATCAATTCGATTCCGCGACATTGCTGACTTCGTAATCAGCATCAAACCACACATCAAACCACACCCCGGACACCTTCACGGAACAGGATCGAGACAATCCGAAGTAAGAGCTTTCTTCAAACTCAAGAAGGCTTTCTTGAGTATTAAACCGATCTGCGATCTTGGCGGAGATGTTCATGACGCGCTCCGATATTTTTTGTTGGCTTGGGGGACAACTACACAAGGAAGCGGGCAGGCGGCATCCTTCCTGCTTGCTGGTTTCGTCCTTTCGGCTTGCCCAGCGGAACACCACGGCTTCTCACCGTTGATCCAGCACGTTGCCAGCGTAATTTCCGCTTCCTTGTGCGCCCTCTGGTGAAGGCGCATCTATCGAGTCGGCCCGTGCAGATTTTTGTCTGGCGGTGCCGGAACTACCGCGTGTCTCGATCACGCGGACCCGCCTACTCTCGCGGTGCTCTGCGGGCGGTGGTGTTGAGCTGGTTGTTAAGGACTCGCAGCGCGTTGTGTGCTGCGATGGATGAACGATACCCGAGGGGAATCATGCGTGTCAATACCTATGGGTAAGATTTGTGGGCATGAAAAAGCCCGGACGATCCGGGCTCACTTGTGACGCCTTGTGCTACTCAAAAAGGTGTGTGGAAGTTACGACGCCGATCACGTCGAAGGGCTCGAAGTCAGGCGGGTACTGTGGATTAAGCGGTTTTAGCCACCTTCGGCCCGCTTCCTCGATGTACTGGCGGAACGTCACCGCGCCGCTTGTCTTGAGCTTGGCGATCACCTGCTGCCCTGATGATGGGCTCTTGTTGCCAGAATCAACAATGATGATGCTGCCAACGGGGTAGGTTCGCCCATACGGGGCGGTCATTGAGTCGCCTTCCACGCGAAGCGCGAAAGAGCGTGCGTTCTTCTTGATGACATCAACAAACCCGTCAGCGTATCCGGGCTCATGCAAATCTACAGAGGCATCCAATTTACCGACCTTCGCCCACGAAAGAAGCGGGACACGCTCATTCATGTGGGAAACTTCCGAAAGGTCGCAGTATGGATCATCAGCTTTCTCTATGGCACTAGACGAAAGTAATACGCCCTCTTTTGTCTGTGACCAATTTAACGGATCGAGCATCGATCCTAGAGGCAAGTCGAACCATCCTGGGCACAAGCCAAGATTCGCCCTGAGCTTATCGACGACCTCATCTCCTAGTCGCTTCTTGTGCTTCTTCCCCTCCGGGTAGAGCAGCCGAGAGATATATGACGCATCTACCCCGGTGGCCTTCGCCAGCTCGGAGATGCCCCCGCGTCCAGCAAAAACGCCGGAGTTCCTGAGTTCGAGCAGGCGCAGCCTGCGGTGTTCGTACATATCCACGCATTCAATTGTGCTAAATGCCCCGGATCGAGGTAAAGCGCCCTCGGGTATTGCTTCATCCGATACCCCGAGGTAAGATAGTGCAATGGAACAGCTACGAACATTCATCAATGCCATGCCGACCGCTGCGCAGGAGTCGTTTGCGAAGCGGTGCGGGACGACCATTGGCTACCTCCGAAAAGCGATCAGCACGAAAGCGCGGCTTGGGTGGGAGATTTGCGTCGCGCTTGAACGCGAGTCGTTCGGGTGCCTGACCTGCGAACAGTTGCGCCCTGACGTTGACTGGACCTACCTGCGCGGCAAGAAGCGATCCGGTAAGCGCCGCGAATCCGCATCACAAGCATCGTAACCCCCTGAGGACAAAACGATGGACTCCCTCGAATACACAGTGACGGAAATCCCCGGCGTGATGCGCAACACGTTCACAACGCCAGACACGCCGACTGCCCGACGCAACGAAGCGCTGTTCATTCGGCTGGCTCGTGAAATCGGCTACTCGGCCATCGGGCGTGCTGCTGGACGGGACAAGTCGTTTGTGTCGCGCGTACTCAGCGGCGAAGTGTCGTTGAGCCTGCCTGAGCTGCTTGGCTGGATGGATGCGTGCTCGCTGAACTTCGAGCTGCGTGACTCGCGCACGGAAGACGACACCCAACTCCTGCAAATCCTGCTGCGCAAAGCCGCTGCGGTGCTCGACGAGCGCGCCAAGCAAGCGGGCGACGTGATGGTGTTCTCGTCCGAAGAAGGCAAGGCACTGCTGGCCCTGGCGCAGCGCGGCATCCGTGCGATGCAGGCCGAACAAGAACAACGGTGATGCGCTCGACCAAGAACTGAGCGCAAACAAAAGCCCGCGTCATCGTGGCTGCAACCACTCGGCGGGCTTGAAAGGAACTGAGGAAGATGATGCAAGAAAAATACTCGCAGCGTCAAGCGATTTTGAGGCACCTCGAAAACGGGGGAGCGCTCACCGCGCTTGATGCCCTTCGCCTGTTCGCCTGCAACCGCCTTGCGGCTCGCATTGGTGAGTTGCGCCAGCAGGGACACGCGATCCGGTCAGACGCGATCCAGATGAACGGCAAGCGGTTTGCTGCCTACCGCATTGAATCAGGAGCCGTGCATGAGTCTTGATGCTACCCGTTGGGCTTGGCGTCAAGACGTTCGCCCAACTCAAAAACTGGTCCTTCTCTCATTGGCGGATCGCGCAGGCGAGAACCATGAATGCCACCCGTCCATTGCTCGCCTTGAAGCCGACACCGGCCTCTATCGTGAAACGATTATGGAGGCCATCACAGACCTTGAATCGGCTGGATTGCTGATCGTTGATCGCCAGCTTGGAAAGGGGAACAGGTATCAACTTGTCGGCGTGGATGACCGGCACAACCAGTCTGGAAAAGCCGACAGGTCGAGCACTGAAAACCAGTCGGGAAAACCAGTCGGCAAAAACCGACCGGAAAAATCCGACCAGTCGGGAAAAGCCGACACGACCAGTCGGGAAAAGCCGACTACAACCAGTCGGGAAAAGCCGACACTGAATCTACCAAGTGAACCTATCAATGAATCTAAAAACAAGCGCAGCGGCGTTGCCGCGCATGTTGCTCGCCCCGAATCCGTGTCGGAATCGGTGTGGGCAGACTTCCTCGCGCTGAGGAAAGCAAAGCGTGCTGCGATGACGCAGACCGCGCTGAACGGATTTGTGCGGGAAGCCGAAAAAGCCGGAATGTCGCTTCAGGACGTGTTGGAACTCTGCTGCGCGAAGGGGTGGCAAGGATTCGAGGCGGCATGGGTTGCGCCGAAGATGACGGGCGCAGCCGTTCCGAGCATACCCGGCAAGGTGTTCGTCGGTGGTCGCTGGGTGGAGTGGTAAGCCATGCACGCCCGCGAACTCTCCCAAATGCTCGCTGCACAAGCGGCACAAGTGGCGGAATACCTGCTGCCCGGTGGCAAGAAAAAGGGTCAGGAATGGAAAGCCGGATCGGTTGCAGGCGAGGCAGGCGATAGCCTCGGGGTGCATCTGACTGGGACGAAGGCCGGTATCTGGCGCGACTTCGCGCAGGACATCGGCGGCGACCTGATCGACCTGTTTATGCACGTTCGTGGCTACTCGCTGGCCGCTGCGATCAAGGAAGTCAAAACCTACCTCGGCGTGCAGGACGTACAACTCGCTCCGGTGCGCGAGTGGAAGCGCCCGCCGCAGCGCCAGCCTGAGCTGAAACCCGATTCGCCCGCGATTGCTTGGCTCAAGTCTCGCAGCATCACCGACGAGGCCATCACAGCCTACAAGGTGGGATCGAGCAAGGACGGGAAAGCCGTTGTGTTCCCGCACTGGCGAGACGGCGAGATGGTCAATTTCAAGCTGCGCGACTATGCCGACAAGAAACGGATGATGACCTTTGGCGGTGGCGAGCCGTGCCTGTGGGGATGGCAAGTCATCGACCCGAATGCGCGCAGTGTCGCCATTGCTGAAGGCGAGATTGACGCCATGACGCTGTGGCAGTGCGGCATTCCCGCTCTGTCCGTGTTCTCGGGCGTGTCGAACCTTGGCTGGATCGAGAGCGATCACGATCACCTTGAGCGGTTCAGCGACATCGTTCTGTGCATGGACATGGACGACGCCGGGAAAGCCGCTGCACGCAAGATTGCCGAGCGTCTGGGACTGGATCGTTGCCGCATCGCAAAGCTGCCGAAGAAGGATGCGAACGACTGCCTGCAATCGGGCATGACTGCCGAGCAGATCGCGCAGTGCATCCACGACGCGACTCACATTGCACCGGACGAGCTGCGCAGCGCAGGCGACTTCACCGAACTCGTTCTGTCGGAGTTCTACCCGGCAGACGATGCCCCGGTCGGGTTCATGTTCCCCTGGCTGAAGGCCGCTGGAAAGTTGGCGATCCGTCCCGCAGAGCTGTCGATTTGGACCGGCATCAACGGTCACGGCAAGAGCCAGTTACTCGGGCAAGTGCTGTTGCACCTGATGGCGCAAGGCGAGCGGGTGTGCATCTTCTCGGGCGAACTCAAACCACAGAAGCTCTTTTGGCGCTTGGTCCGTCAGATGACGGCGTGCAGAGAGCCGAAAACCGCCGAGATTCGCGCGTGCATGGCATGGCTCAAAGAGCGGTGCTGGATCATTGATTCAGTTGGCACCGTATCCCATAGCCGCGTGCTCGAAGTGTTCGCCTACGCCCGCAAGCGTTACGGCGCAACGCAGTTCGTCATTGACTCGCTCATGAAGTGCGGCATCGCAGACGACGACTACAACGGCCAGAAGGCGTTTGTCGACACGCTCTGCAATTTCAAGATGGCGCACGACTGCCACATTCATTTGGTTGCCCACTCCCGCAAGAAGCAGGACGAGTCCGGCGCGCCGGGGAAGATGGACATCAAGGGCGCAGGCTCGATTGGCGACCTTGCCGACAACCTCTATTCGGTGTGGCGCAACAAGAAAAAGGAATACGGCGAAGACCCGAACGGGCCGGATGCTGCGCTGAACTGCGACAAGCAACGACACGGCGAATGGGAAGGCATGATCGGCCTCGCTTTTGATCGGGAGTCCTTTCAGTACCTCGATTCCCCTGAAGAACTTCCGCGCCGAATGGACTTCCTCATTCATACCCCGCCGACTTACGAACCGGAGCCTTCCTATGTCGATTTTTAAGGCGATAGGCCGATTCTTCTGGTTGATCGGATACCGATATGGCGAGTGGAAATATTGGAGGGACGACAAATGGCGCGGGTAAGCAGAGAGTTTGCAGCGAACTTTGATCTAGTGACAAGCACTTGGGTAAAGCGTGGCGAGCATTCGCAGAAGGAAATAGACGAGCTTCGCCAAGCATTACGAGTCGAGTTGTCACCAGGGCCGGGACTTCCTCATCCACGAATCAACGGGGAGTACGTACATGGATGGAAGCCAAGGTCGCACGAAGAAAGAGTCAAGGCTTACGAATTGGCCTTCGCTGATTGGGCTTCTGAGATTCGCAGAGACGAAGCCCGTAGCGCACGAATCAAGGCTGAGACAAAATCATGGAAGGAAAAGGTGGCCGCGTGATGAGTGACAAGGAAGAAGCATTCGAGGAGCGGGCCGCGATCATGGAGTTTGAGGCGGGCATGTCACGCGAGGAAGCCGAAGCCAAAGCGAAGGCTGACGTAGAAGAAATGGAGAAATCAGAATGATCGGCTTCAACAATCGCAGTTCAGAAGACGCCTACCGGGAACAAACCGACCGGCTCACAAAGGGACCGTCTATTGGATTTTTCAAGCCATGCCAAAAACGGTTTTGCGAGACCTGCAAGCAGTACAAGCCAACTGACGGCACAAAAGCATTCAAGGGATGGAAGTGCGCTGATTGCCATGCAAAGCGGGGTGAGAAGTGAAAGACATCATCCTGAGTCTCTACGACCTGACCGGGAACATGGCGCAGCCGTGGGTCGATGCGGGATATACCGCTGTTCTGGTGGATATGCAGCACCCGGCAGGCGTAACTCAAGAGGGCAGCGTCATCAAGGTCGGAGCGGACATCCGCAACGGCTGGATTCCGCCGCGCGACATGCTAGACCGGATTGCATTCGTCGCCGCATTCCCGCCATGCGATCACCTGGCGGTGAGCGGTGCGCGCTGGTTCAAAGGGAAGGGGCTGCGCAAGTTGGCGCTGAGTATTGACCTGTTCGCCACCGCTGCCGAGTTGTGCGAGTGGATCGGCGCTCCGTACATGATCGAAAACCCGGTGAGCACGATCAGCACCTACTGGCGCAAACCGGATGCGACATTTCACCCGCACCACTTCACGCTGCTGGAACCGGACGACAACTACACGAAACAGACCTGTCTTTGGATCGGGGGGGGGTGCGTCATGCCGGATAGCTGCCGCGATTTCACACTCGGCGCACCGGATGACCGCATCCACAGGGCTGCACCGGGGCCGGATCGGGCGAACTATCGAAGCGCAACGCCGATGGGGTTTGCGCGTGCGGTGTTCAACGCAAACGGAAAGCAACTGATGAGGATTGCAGCATGACCGCGTTCATCCATTTCGTCTTCGTCGTCATTGGACTTAGTGCCCTGTTCCATTTCATCGACGTGAC
>ENA-UOWG01003044-UOWG01003044.1-activated-sludge-metagenome-genome-assembly--contig:-NODE-3044-length-13275-cov-3.512708_pt1 | contig 13275 bp, 11 predicted proteins | sample MGYA00238147_ERZ761563 | MGnify/ENA primary metagenome ERZ761563 (study PRJEB28884, sample SAMN05720216) | anaerobic digester metagenome | isolation source: active sludge of municipal... | reverse complement strand
CCGAAACCAAACTGGGGCACGGTGCTGCAAAACACTGCCGTAGTCCTGGCATTCACTGCCGAAGCCAGGTGCATGGGCGACGAATCGTTCACATAGTTCATCACTGCATCCTGCATCAGCGCTGCCGACTGCAACAGGCTGAGCCTGCCGGCAAGGTTCATGCACCGTTCGGAACCTGATTCTTTCATGATGCGCTCGCTAAGGCCGTGGTCTTGTTGCGAACCAAGCAACATGACCCTGAACTCCGGGGGAATTGCCCTGATAAGCGAAATCCATTGACGTTCAGGTAATTGTTTGGTGAACCAGAGCGATGCAGGTGCAATACAAAGATACGCTTTCGTCTTGAAGGAGTCAAACGCTTTAAAGTCGTCAGCGGTGGGATAAAGCCGCGGCCGGGCAGGCATATCATCGGTAAATGGACTGATGAGCGCCTGGTTGCGTTGGATTTCATGTATGTTGTCCTCAGCCGAAATCCTGTGCACAGCCCTGTAAGTAAACCTGTGTGAAAAGGGATTCTTGTCGAAACCGGAGGTGTATTCGGCTTTCGAAAGCACCGTGAATAAACCTGTTGCGGCAAAACGCTGCAGGTTGATAAGGTAATCGTAGCGCGTGCTGCGCACCTCTTTGAGCAGGTGTAGCAGGTTGCGGTACTTGTGTTTCGACTTATCCCACAGGAGCAGCTTGTTCAGAAAGGGATGTCCTGCAAACAGCGCTTCGTTTCCTTTCTTCGTCATGAAATCGATGGCTGCGCCGGGGAAGTGGTTGTGCAGCTTTTCGATCACGGCAGTGGCCAGGATCACATCGCCTATGGAGGCGGTTTGTATGACGAGGAAGCGTTGCAAGGCTATGGTATCAGTATCAGAAGTCAACATTGTATTCCCTGAGGGCATCGTTGAGCGATGTTTTCAGGTCAGTAGAAGGTTTGCGTTTTCCGATGATGAGTGCACAGGCAACATTGTACTTGCCGGCGGGGAAGTTTTTTTCGATGGAGCCGGGTATCACCACCGATCTTGGCGGTACAAATCCCTTGTATTCAACCGGTTCGTTGCCCGACACATCAATGATGCGGGTGGAGCCGGTAATCACCACGTTGGCGCCCAGCACCGCTTCGGCGCCTATGCGTGCGCCTTCCACCACAATGCTGCGTGATCCGAGGAAGCAGTTATCCTCGATGATGACGGGGGCTGCCTGTACGGGTTCCAGCACGCCGCCTATGCCCACGCCGCCGCTCAGGTGCACATGGGCGCCCACCTGTGCGCAACTGCCCACGGTAGCCCAGGTGTCCACCATGGTGCCGGGGCCTATCCACGCGCCAATGTTTACATACGAGGGCATCATGATAACGCCCGGCGAAATGTAGGAGCCATAGCGGGCTACGGCATGGGGAACCACGCGGATGCCAAGCTCTTTGTAGTTGTGCTTGAGGGGGATTTTATCGTGGAATTCCAGCGGGCCGGCTTCGAGCGTTTCCATTTGCCGCAGCGGGAAATAGAGGATAACGGCTTTTTTTACCCAGTCGTTTACCTGCCAGCCATCGCCGACGGGCGAGGCCACGCGCAGTTGACCCTTATCCAGCATTTCCACCACAGCGAAAACTGCCTGTTGTACCTCGTTGTTCTTAAGCAAAGCCCTGTCGAGCCAGGCGCTGTCAATCAATGATTTAAGATCGTCCATCCGCAGTATGTCTTTACCTCCAAAGATAAACAAGAAAAGGGAATGAGAGGTTGCATACTGAAGGAGGCTGATAATTTATGTAGGAAGTTGATGCAGATATAAAGAATATTTATATATTAGATTGCAGATAAAATTAATACAATTTCCCCTTGCTAGCCCATGCTAGCGCGGATTTGTAACTTAGCGAAGCGGTCTCATGAGGCATAGCCGAATAATCCCTGCCACCCAACCCACCATCCGCAATCTGCGATTCAATTCCAAAATCTGCCTTTCCGCTGTATTATGCCCGAATTAATTTTCTGGATACCTTTGCGGCCTGAATGGGACGTATATTAGCCATAGATTATGGTCGCAAGCGCAGCGGCATTGCCGTGACGGATGAACTGCGCATTATTGCTTCGCCGCATTGCACCGTGTCTTCAGGAGAACTTATTGCCTACCTGAAGGATTACACCACGCGCGAAAAGGTGGATGCGCTGGTGGTAGGGGAGTCGCTGCAGATGAACGGACAGCCTTCGCAGTCGGCTGAATTTATAGAGCCTTTCGTGAAATTGCTGGCAAAAACATTTCCCGGCATACCGGTCGAGAGAGTTGACGAACGCTTTACCAGCAAAATGGCCAGCCAGGCGATACTGCAGTCGGGCGCAAAGAAAAAGGACCGGCAGGACAAAGGCCTCGTTGACATGGTGAGTGCCGCCATCATCCTTCAAACATACCTCGAAAAGATATCTCCATACTAACTGAACCTTAAGCCTTGACTTCTGTTAAATATTGAAAAAGAAACTGTTACTGAAATGATATTACCGATTGTAGCCTACGGGCATCCCAATCTCCGGAAAATTTCGCAGGATATAACACCTGATTACGATGGACTTAACGACCTGATAGCGAATATGTGGGAAACCATGTATTATTCGAGCGGCGTAGGGCTTGCAGCCCCGCAGGTAAACAGGCAGATCAGGCTGTTTGTGGTGGATGCCACGCCTTATATAAAAGAACATCCCGAAACAGAGGGATTTAAGAAAGCGTTCATCAACCCGCATATTGTTGAAGAGAAAGGCGAAGAATGGGCGTTTAACGAAGGCTGCCTGAGTATTCCCGATATACATGAAGATGTGATGCGGCCTGAACAGGTGCACATTGTTTACCGCGACGAACAGTTTTTGGAGCACGACGAGTGGTACGACGGTATCATTGCCAGGATCATACAGCATGAATACGATCACCTCGAAGGCAAACTTTTCGTTGATAAAGTGCATCCGCTCAGGAAAATGATGCTCAAGCGCAAACTCAGCGACATCAGCAGGGGCGAAATTGAAGTTGCCTACAAGATGATTTTCCCTTTGCGCAAAAAATTCTGATGTTAACCTCCAACTATCCCGGTATGAAAAGAATTCTGGCTGCCATTCTTGTAATGGGCTGTATTGCATTTTTTACCTCCTGTGGCAAATCACCGGCTTCAATGAATAAACAAATCGCCGGACTCGAACAGGAGATCAAGGCCGTTTCGCCTGCCGATACTGCCAAAGTGAATGAGTTAATAGCTGTTTATGAGCAGTATGCATCGGAATTTCCGAAAGATACGCTGTCGCCCGAATACCTGTTCAGGGCAGGCGGGATGTGCCTGAGTTTCAATAAGCCAAGCCGTTCGCTCGAAATTTTCCGCCGCGTGTGCAGGAATTATCCGCAATACAAGCGTGCCGGCGAATGCCTCTTTATGCAGGCCTTTGTTTTTGAGAATGCTCTGGGTGATTATGACAATGCAGGAAAAATCTACCGCGAGTTTATCACGAAATACCCCGGACATCCGCTGGCCGATGATGCGGAACTTTCGCTCAAATACCTCGGAAAACCTGCCGAAGCAATTCTCAGGGATATGGAATTGCAGGCCGCCGACAGCACGTCCGGTGCAATAAAATAAACTAAACTGAGGGAAATCGCTTACTTTACAGCCGGGTTGAAATCATTCATCAGCATGCTCTTGAGCCCCGCCGCCTTGATGTCAACCGATATCTGTCCATCCTTGCAATAAGAAATCTTTCCTGTTTGTTCCGAAACCACAATGGCAATGCAATCGGTGCGTTCGGCAATTCCCAGTGCCGCTCTGTGCCTCAGTCCTACCTCGGAGGGAAGGTCGATGCTCGACGAAACAGGCAGGATGCACCTTACCGATTTCACCCGGTTTAATACGATAATCATAGCGCCATCGTGCAGGGGATTGTTTTTGTAGAAAATGCTCTCGATAAGCTGGTCGGTGATTTCAGCATCGACGGATATCCCGGTTTCCGAAAATTCTGAGAGGTCGTTTTTCCTGGCAACCACAATCAGGGCGCCGGTTTTCGACATGGCCATGCGCTGACAGGCCTGCACAACCGGTTCAATATCGGAAAGGTTTTCATCTTCAAGCTTAATTTTCCAGAACAGAAAACGCCGGCTTGTTTTCTTGAAAAATCCCGGCGAACCGATGGCGAGCAGAAATTTGCGTATTTCGGGCTGAAACACCACAATGAATGCAATGAAGCCCACGCTGATGAAAGCTCCCAGCAAATCGCTGAGCAAATCCATTCCCAATGCCTTTACAATGCGCCATAATGCAAAAATTGCCAGTATTCCGAGGAAAATATTCACTGCCGCCGTTCCTTTCAGGAGATGGTACAGCGAGTATAGCAATAGTGCAACCAGCAGAATATCAATAACATCTAAAACACGTATTGTGAGGAAAAGCAACATGGAGTTCAGGATTCAGGTATTCAATGCAAATATACTAATTACCGGCAAGCAGGTATTCTTTTACAATGCGAATGGTTTGTACCGCCTCTTTAACATCGTGCACCCTGAGTATTTTTGCGCCTTTCAGCAGCGCGAGTGTATTCACAACGCTTGTACCGTTTAGCGCGGCATGAGCATCAATATTCAAAAGTTTGTAAATCATTGATTTGCGTGATACACCGGCCAGTATAGGCGCTTGAAGCTCCTTAAACCTATCGAGATTTTGCAGAAGCCTGTAATTATGTTCAATGGTCTTGCCAAAGCCAAATCCCGGGTCAATGATAATATTTTCGATACCATTGTTTCGCAGGATTGAAACCTTATTGTTCAGATATTCAAATACTTCGGCAGTGACATCAGCATATTGAGGATTGGCCTGCATATTGGCAGGTGTGCCCTTCATGTGCATAAGCACATAGGCAGCCCGCAACCTTGCCATGGTTTTAAACATCTCGTTATCAAGTTCTCCGCCCGAGATGTCGTTTACAATGCCTGCACCGTTTGCAACTGCGGCAGCAGCAACCGAAGCGCGGTAAGTATCTACCGAAATTATTGTTCCGGCAAAAGCGGCAGTCAGCGCTTTGAGGACAGGCAGCAGCCGGTCGGTTTCCTCGTTGTCAGGAACATATGTTGCACCCGGACGGGTAGAAACGGCGCCAATATCAATAATAGATGCCCCTTCGCTTATCATCTGCCCGGCACGTTTTACGGCTGCTTCCACGTTAGTGATATGCCCTCCGTCGTAAAACGAATCGGGGGTTATATTTAAGATGCCCATCACAACAGGTTGTTCGAGGCTGAGCAACTTATCGCCACATTGCAGCGTTCCGGATTGAGAAAAAGCTGTATTTTTAGAGGTTAAATCGAGCATTCATACATTTGTTTATGACCAAATACAAAAGTACTGATTCTATGGCAAATGCAACCTCAGGTCAGTATGATGAAGTGATAGCAGCCTGCCGGAATATCTTTTTCAGGAAGATGAACGATTACGGGACGGCATGGCGTATTTTGCGCCCGTCGTCGCTTACCGACCAGATTTACATTAAAGCCAGTCGTATCCGCAGCCTGCAGGAAAAAGGCCACAGCAGGGTGGGAGAAGGGATTATACCTGAATTCCAGGGAATTATCAATTACTCCATCATGGCACTCATTCAGCTCGAACTCGGATCATCAGGTGAGGTACAAATGCAACCTGAAGAGGTAACCGGCAAGTACGATATTTTTGCGGCAAAAGCTAAATCGCTGATGGACAATAAGAACCATGACTATGATGAAGCATGGAGGCATATGCGTGTAAGTTCGCTTACCGATATTATCCTTATGAAGCTGCTGAGAATAAAACAGATAGAAGACAACAACGGGGTGACACTCATAAGCGAAGGCCTTGATGCCAATTATCTAGACATCATCAATTATTCGGTTTTTGCCCTCATTCAACTTAGTGAACATAATTCAATCTAAATTGCTATAAATGAAAGCATTGGCCAATATAAGCCGGATACTGGTATCGCTTGTTTTCCTGTTTTCCGGGTTCGTAAAAGGTGTTGATCCCCTTGGATTTGCCTATAAAATTGAAGATTATTTTATTGCCTATCACCTGGATTGGGCAATTCCGATGGCTTTGATAATAGCTGTCATCATGTGTGCCCTCGAATTTTCAATCGGCGTGATGTTGCTGTTAAACCTGAGAATGAAAGTTGCCGCCTGGTTGCTGCTGCTCATGATGATGTACTTCACCGGACTCACCTTTTATGATGCCCTTTACAACCCGGTACCCGATTGCGGCTGTTTCGGCGACGCCATTAAACTCACCAACTGGCAGACTTTTTACAAGAACATCGTTTTATTGGTGCCAACCATCATTATTTTCGGCTACCGCAAAAAATACAGGAACAGTGTTTCACTATCGTTACAATGGCTTGTAACCTTTGGTTTTACTGCCGCAATGATGGCATTCTCCTTATATTGCTACAGACACCTGCCGTTGATTGATTTTACCGAGTGGAAAAAAGGCCATAAACTGTATGCCGAAAACCCTTCGCCGGTTAGATATTATCTTACATACCGCAACAAGGCCACCGGTGAGGAGAAAGAGTACCTTTCGCCCAATTACCCCTTTAACGACAGCATTTGGATGGCGCAATGGGAATTTAAATCGCAGCGGGTTGATGATCCAAATACATACTATGGGAAGTCGCTGGTTATAACCGATACCATTGGAGATATACACACCGATGAAATCATCCGCAATCCCGGCTACCAGATCATTGTGAATTCTGCAAGCCTCAAACTCACAAATGCCAGGGCATTTAAAATGGCCGATGATTTTTGCCGCGCTGCCGCAGATGATGGATATGCAACAGCAGCAATAGTACCTGACGAATCGGCAGTGATTGCTGAATTTGCCAGGGTAAATGACCTTTCGATTCCATTTTACCAGGGCGATGATATTATTTTGAAAACGATGGTCCGGTCGAACCCGGGGATAATGCTGCTGAAAGGTGGAGTAGTGATTGATAAATGGCACTGGCGCGATATACCGGATTATCAGCAGTTTAAGAAAATGTTTCCCGTTCAATAGTCGCATCGGCAAACCTGATTACCACTGAAATATGCTTCGATACATGGTTAAGCGTCTCTTGTACGGAATCCTGGTCATGCTGGGTGTTGTGACGCTTATCTTTGTGTTGTTCAATACGTTGCCGGGCGATCCTGCACGCATGATGCTTGGTCAGCGTGCCGACCAGGCTTCGGTGGATGCTATTAACAAAGACCTCGGACGCGATAAGCCTTTATTCACACAATATATTGGTTTTCTGAATGATATATCTCCTTTTTCAATACATAATGTGAAGAATTCGGGCAGTTATTTCTTCCTTGACCCTGAAAAATATTCTTCAGCTTTTAGCCTCTTCAGCATAGGAGCTTCGCACAAATTGGTATTGAAAGCGCCCTACCTGCGACGCTCTTTTCAAAGCAAAAGGCCTGTTGCCCAAATACTTGCCGATGCATTTGTGCCTACAATCATTCTTGCCACGGTAGCCATGGCCTTTGCCACCCTGGCCGGTATTGTCATTGGCATTTTCAGCGCATTATTTAAAGATACCTGGTTCGACAAACTGGCTCTTTTTTTGTCGGTACTCGGGATGTCGCTTCCATCATTTTTTGCTGCCATCCTCATAGCCTGGCTGTTTGCCTTCGTGCTGGCCGATTATACCGGGCTGAGCATGTTCGGCAGTCTGTACAGTGTTGATGATTTTGGCCGTGGCGAATACATTAACCTCAAAAACCTTGTATTACCCGCTTTAACGCTTGCTATCCGCCCGCTGGCCATCATAGTTGAGCTCACCCGGAGTTCGATGCTCGATGTTTTGCAGCAGGATTATATCCGTACCGCCCGCGCTAAGGGACTGAATATGCGTAAAATCGTAATGCATCACGCGTTGAAGAATGCAATGAATCCCGTTGTTACTGCTGTTTCGGGTTGGTTTGCATCTTTGCTGGCGGGTGCGGTATTCATTGAATATGTGTTCGATTGGAAAGGAATAGGCGTGGTGATTGTGGATGCACTCGAGAAATTCGATTTTCCCGTTGTGATTGGTGCCGTATTGTTCATCAGCGTATTTTTGGTAATCATTAACCTGCTGATTGACCTTGTATATGGCCTGCTCGATCCCAGGCTCGAATTCAGGTAAAAATTTAATTAATAAACAATTAAGTAACATCATCTAAATAAATACAACTAATATGAGAAGCAAAATTGTTGCCGGAAACTGGAAAATGAACACCACTTTTCAGGAAGCTGAAGATTTACTCTACGAAATAGCCGACCTGATGAATGAGCGTGGCAAAGGCGATACAACTGTTATCATTTGCCCACCATCGCCTTTCCTTGAAATGGCCAGCGATATCGGCGTTGAAAACGATTTCTTTGTAGGTGCGCAGAATGTTAACGACCATGAATCAGGAGCCTATACAGGCGAAGTTTCAGCGGCCATGATCGGCTCCATGGGCATCACCCACGTGATACTGGGCCATTCAGAACGCAGAACCTATTTTGGTGAAACCGATACCATCATAAAAAGCAAGGTTGCCCTGGCACTCAAACATGAGCTTGTACCTATCTATTGCTGTGGCGAGGTTCTGGCCGAACGCGAAAAATCGAACCATTTCGAAGTCGTGCGTAACCAGGTGAATGAGGCCCTCTTCAGTCTTACGAAAGAGGATTTCAGTAAGATCATCATCGCCTACGAACCGGTTTGGGCCATTGGTACCGGTGTTACGGCTACACCTGCACAGGCGCAGGAAATGCACGCATTTATACGTGGCCTTGTTGCCGATAAGTATGGCGAAACTGTTGCGGCTGAAACAGTAATTCTTTATGGCGGAAGTTGCAATGCCAAAAATGCAGCGGAATTGTTCTCCCAACCCGACGTGGATGGCGGCCTCATTGGTGGCGCTTCGCTCAAAGCCGAGGATTTTGTCACCATCCTCAACTCATTCAAGAAATAAATTCTCATACCTGCAGGAAGCTTACATCGAAATGGATTACTACGAAGTGCGTTTCAGGCTTGCCGATGTGGCCCAGGCCGGCGATATGCTTATTGCCATGCTCGCCGAATTAGGATTTGAAAGCTTTGTTGAGGAACCTCAAATACTCAAAGCTTATATACCGGCTGCCGGGTTTGGCAAAAGCACAGATAAGGAACTAACAGGAAGCGAAATTTCACGCTATTATACTTCCTTTGAATCGGAACTGATACGAGACCGAAACTGGAACGCAGTTTGGGAGAGCGATTACGACCCTGTAATCATTGACAACAGGCTGATCATTCGTTCACCATTCCACAGCAAACCAGACAATATTCCACTGGAGGTAGTTATCGAACCGGAAATGTCGTTTGGTACTGCGCATCATGAAACTACACGGCTCATGCTCAGGTATTTGCTCGATAGTGTGTTGAAAGGGAAAAGTTTCCTTGACATGGGCTGCGGAACAGCGGCACTTGCCATTCTCGCGCGTAAACTCGGTGCCACGCCGGTAACTGCAATTGACAACGACGAATGGGCGTACAACAATTCCATTAAAAACCTGGCCCATAATAACACAGGCGATGTGAGCGTTTATCTGGGTGATGCCGGGTTACTCAATGGCCGGCATTTTGATATCATCATGGCCAATATCAACAGGAACATACTCCAGCGCGATATCAGTTCATACTCATCTTGTCTGAATGAGGGCGGACTGCTGTTCATGAGCGGTTTTTACACCGAAGACCTGCCTGCAATTATCGGCAGCGCCTCGAAATCGGGTTTGGAATTGCTTGACAATCAAGCAGAAAATAACTGGGTAGCAGCCAGGTTCATAAAAAAATCAGGAAACTAAGTATGAAACCTTATCGGTTGATCGGATTGTTAATTCTGTTGCTGGTTTCCGAAGTAATCTTTGCTCAGCAGGATGCAAAGCAACCATTCTCAGCCGACTCAACTCTTTTCATTGCTGACCTTACCGAGTTTTTTAAGAATGTGGGTGACAACGATGCCAAAGAAGCCCGCGAAGTACTGTCGGATTTTACTTATCAGTGGACTGCCAATCTGCTCACTCCCGTTCAGAAGAAGCAGGCCATGGCTGTGTGCAACGGCATGGCAGAACAGAAACTCAAAGTGTCGCCGCACTTCATTGGTTATCTGCGAAGCATTGCGCTGATGGTCCGTCGCAATATGCCCGCAAAGGCTTTTGATACGCACTATTTCAGCATAAATTATTGTCTCGAAGGAAAAAACAGTGCACAGAAACTAAGTACCTACTTCTCACAGACTAATCTGCTGTTGGCCGAAAGGGCATTCTTCCAAACAAAAACCGAAGCCTGGTACGCCCGAAACGGCGAGTTCGAATTCGCCTTTGATACGGTTCCGGTATTCAGGTTTTCCTCAGTTACCCTTGCCTGTATCGGGCGTGGCGACAGCACCGGCATATACGGTTCCAAAGGCTTGTACTTTCCTTTAACACAGCAATGGACGGGAACCGGCGGAAAAGTATTCTGGGATAGGGTAGGCCTCAAACGCGACAGCGTCTTTGTAACGCTTTCCTCGTACCGGATAAACATGAGACTTACCTCTTATACGGCTGACACAGTGGCTTTTGTTCATAAAGGTTATTTCGGAAATGCCCTTGCCGGACATTTCGAGGAACGTGTGATTACCGATGTAGATCCCGACAGGGCAACGTATCCGCGATTTTCGGCATACAGCGGCGATCTTTTCATTCACAACCTTTTCAACAATATTGATTATGAAGGTAGTTTCGCCATCGAAGGTGCGCGCATGCTGGGAACAGGGATAAACCAATCAACAGCCATAATTCATGTAAAAAGAAATAATCTGCCGTTTATCGAACTCAGCTCCAATGAGTTTGTTATCAGGCCCGACCGATTCGTTGCAGCACGTTCCAATACCACTATTTATATCGGTAACGACTCAATCTATCATCCCGGTTTGCAGGTGAGGTACAATAAATCAACCAACGAGTTTGCTTTTACACGGCTTGAAGAAGGGTTGCAACAAAGCCCTTTTTTCAACAGCTATCACCTGGTTGACATGTATCCCGAAGCGATCTACTGGAGAATGAACGATGACATACTCAGCCTTGAAGCTGTAAGGGGTCCCAGGGATAAAAGTGATGCGTTGTTTGAGTCTGCCGACTATTTTTCGCGATACCGCTACGACCGGATGCAGGGAATGGATGAAGTTAATCCTGCTAACCTTGTCTCTACCTATGTGCGGAAACATGGAATTGACCGGTTTTATGCCGACGAATATGCCGAATACATAAAAATGCCGCTTGAACAGGTAAGGGTGCAGCTGATAAGGCTAGCAAACGCCGGTTTTATCATCTACGATTTTGATAATGATTTTGTTAAAGTAAAACCAAGGCTTAATGAATTTCTCGCTGCCCGTGGCGGGTTTAAAGATTACGACATCATACAATTCTACTCAACAGTTGAAAAGGGCAGCAATGCGATTCTCGATCTTAAGTCCCTGAATCTCACCCTATACGGGGTTCAGCAGGTAATGCTCAGCGATTCGCAGTACGTGTTTGTTGTGCCGCGCGACGGCAGGATTATAATGAAGAAAAACCGTGATTTCTCCTTTACCGGACGTGTTCATGCCGGTTTCTTCGAGTTCTATTCCAACGAATCAACATTCGACTACAGCAAGTTCCGCATGAACCTGCCCAACATTGATTCGATGGCGATGTATGTTTACGCCTGGCAACCTGATATAAACGGCTACAGGCCTTTAATCAGGGTAAAAAACGTAGTTTCGGATATGAGTGGCGAACTGCAGATTGATGATCCGGCGAATAAATCGGGCAGTAAATCGCTGAAAAATTACCCGATATTCGAGAGTAAAGACATTTCGTATGTGTTTTTCGATAAGAGAAGTATTGTGAACGGGGTTTACAAGCGCGATAACTTTTATTACAGCGTTGATCCTTACATAATGGACAGCCTGAATCACCTGCCCACAGTTAACCTCAAATTCCAGGGGCACCTCAATACCGGAAGCATGTTCCCGGTTATTGATGAACCTCTGTGGGTGCAAAAGGATTACTCGCTCGGGTTTATCAAAAAGCTTCCGGAAGGAGGCCTGCCGGTGTACGCAGGTTCCGGTATGTACAGCGATACGCTTAAACTCAGCAATAACGGGCTTCGCGGATCAGGCAAGCTAAATTACCTTGCCTCGAAAGCTGTTTCAAAAGACTTTCTCTTTACTCCCGATTCCACCACCGCAACGCTCAAAAACTTCAATCTCAAAGAAACTGCCGCCGCTGCCGACTATCCCGAAGTTGCCATTAACGAATCAAAAGTGAAATGGTTACCGGGCAAAGATGTTATGACCGTAAGCAACCTGCCTGGCGACAGCATTAACCTTTTTCACAACCATGCGAAACTGAGCGGGGCACTCGAACTCACACCTGCTGCGTTGAAAGGCCGCGGCAATATGACCTTTGAAGATGCCCTGGTGAGTTCAAATTCGTTCGATTTCGGAACCAATGATTTTACTTCTGAAATCTCGGACTTCACTTTGTTCACACCTGATCATAAATCAACAGTGTTAAGTGTGCATGTTTATCGCAGCGAAGTTGATTTCAACACGCGACTTGGACATTTCACCGCTTCGGGCAAGGGATCGAAAATGGAATTCCCGGTTAACCGGTATATCAGCCTCGTGGATGCTTTTGACTGGATGATGGATAAGAAAACATTGCAGTTGCAGGCAAAAACCACCTTTACCGAAGAGGCATACCAACGCATGAACAAGGAGCAACTCTTAAAGATTCCTGAAAAAGAGAACCGCTTCATCTCGAGCGACCCTCAGCAGGATTCGTTAGGGTTCTTCGCCATGCGGGCAAATTACGACCTCAATGAAAATGTTCTTAAAGTACTGGATGCAAGGATAATAAGAGTGGCCGATGCAGCTATTTTCCCGGTTAACGGTGAGGTGACTATTGGCAGGGACGGTCTTATGCATGAACTGAAAGGTACATCCATCATCGCGAATACCAACACCCGGTTTCACGAATTGTACAATGCCGATGTAATGATCAGCTCGAGGACGCACTTCGGCGGTAAAGGACTCTATGATTATAAACCTGGTGATGGCGAGATACAGACGCTCCAGATGAACAAGATCGGCGTTGATGAAAACAAACAAACCTATGCGCTGACAACTGTAAGTGAAGCAGACCAGTTCAAACTAAGTGACCATTTTGGTTTTGAAGGCGATATTGAGATTAATGCCGCTGACGAGATGCTGCGTTTCCAG
>ENA-UOWG01003039-UOWG01003039.1-activated-sludge-metagenome-genome-assembly--contig:-NODE-3039-length-13291-cov-5.574720_pt1 | contig 13291 bp, 18 predicted proteins | sample MGYA00238147_ERZ761563 | MGnify/ENA primary metagenome ERZ761563 (study PRJEB28884, sample SAMN05720216) | anaerobic digester metagenome | isolation source: active sludge of municipal... | reverse complement strand
GGGTCGGGTCGTATCGGCTTGTGAATCGTCACCGCAAAAGTACGTCTCGTCTCGTTTCGGCTCGGGTCGCCTCGCATCGATTCGTGTCGGGTCGGGTCGTATCGGCTTGTGAATCGTCACCGCAAAAGTACGTCTCGTCTCGTCTCGGATCGCATCGTGTCGGATCGCTTCGACTCGATTCGCTTCGCGTCGGCTCGTCTCGCGTCGTCTCGCATCGGTTCGGGTCGCCTACTTAATACTCAATTCCTCCACGATGAATCGGCCGTTGTGCCCGCCAACCCTCGCGGAGTACCGCCCGAATCCGTTGAACAGTCCGCACGATTCGACAACCCGCTTGAACACATCAACCGGAATCGAGTCATCCAAGATGTGAACCACCAGCGTTGCTCCCCAATCGTGGAAGATCGGGAACCGACGCCAGACACGCTTGCCGCTTTTCGGGTTGCCGTCGGCGTGGGCGTAGATCATCTCCGGTTCTTTCATGGTGTCGGCGTTGCAGCCGATCGGGGCCGACTGTGCGATGGCGATCCCGCGAATGAAATTCTCGGTCCATTTGGCCGACCCCTTCTTCTGGAGTTCGCCACCTTTACCGAGAAATGCCGCCGTGTCCACGATCGCCTTGCCGATCGCGACCGAGGGAATCACGACTTCGTTCTTCGAGTTGACGTGGGCGTGCTCCCGCCAACAACGGATGTCGAACTGCTCCGGTGATTCCTTGTCCTTTTTTTCGCTCGTGAACGCCTTCGAGGGGCTGTATGGGGTGATGCCTCGAATCTTGATCGTCGCTACTCGCATGGTTTCCTCCTGGTTAAAAACGTCTCGTTTCGTCTCGTTTCGCATCGGCTCGGCTCGCCTCGGATCGCTTCGCGTCGGTTCGCGTCGCATCGATTCGGCTCGCGTCGGCTCGGCTTGTGAATCGTCACCGCAAAAGTACGTCTCGTCTCGTTTCGATTCGGTTCGCCTCGACTCGAATCGTTTCGGATCGTATCGGCTCGGGTCGCATCGGGTCGCCTCGGCTCCTAAAAACCAGCCCGCGCCACAGGATGCCCTCGCGTGACGCGAGCCGCCAACGGCCAGGGGGCTAGCCGTGTGGATCAAAAGCCCCCCGCCCAACGCCAAGACTCCGAGCCAAGGCATCGATGCGGGGGGGCGTAAACCGGCAAAAGAGTTGCCCGGCCCTCGGCCACCGGCGTTGGACCGGGCAACAAAAAACCCGCGTGCTTGCGAACGGGGACCAACCAGCAAGAAGCAGCGGGAGTTTTTCTGGATCATCGTCGGTCCCCTGATGAATCGGACGAACGCCAATCTATTGTTTCATCGTCCCGGTGTCAAGCCCGATTTCAGCCGCAAGCGAGATTGACGAAAAATCATAATCACGGGCTCGGGGATCAACCAGTCAGTCGGGGCAGATTCAGTAGCCTGTGAGCCGCTCGACGGATCGCAGGCGAGTCGATACCGGCAGTCAGTTGCAATCGTGAGATTCCCGCTCCATAGGCATATGTCGTTTTCGTCGCTGCCGCATACAGCCGCTGGTCTCTGATGTCGCGCTCGCTGCGTCGCGATCCGAGGTCCGCTACGGTGATGTGGCTGGTGGTATATGTTGCGATGTATCTCCGCATCTCAATACTCCTAATTGTGGGTGCAAACATAGTTGGTCAGAGACTCAGGGCTTTCGCGGGAAGAAGCTCACGGCCACCTCCCAACCGATCGGGTGAAAAATCCGCTCCAAGGTCTCGATGCTCGGGCTAACCTCGCCCTTTTGGAGCCGGTCGAGCGTCCGCGGGTCGATGCCGATCGCCTTGGCCGCGGCATAGTTGGTTTTGTACCCGGCCTGCTTCAGGGCCGACCGGATCAGTAGGGCTAGCTCGGCTGTTGGCATCAGCGGTTTCCTCTCGGGTCTTCGGTCTCGCCGGCGATGATGGCCTTGGCCAGCCGGCGGTAGCGGGTGATTGAACGGCCGGTCAGGCGGCGAATGTCGGCCCGAGTCTCGGCGCCGCAGAACCGGGCGACCGGCTTGTCCTGCCGGCTGCAGTTGCAGTGCCGGCAGCTTGTGACCAGATTGCTCGAGTTGTTTGAGCCGCCGTCCACGTCGGGCACAACATGGTCGAGCGTGATGTCGGTCGGGTGGGCGCCGTGGAGATCCTTGCAGCAGTACACGCAGCGGAATGAGTCCCGCAGGTAGATCGCCAATCGGAGATCCTTGCGGCATACGACGCCCTTGTATCCGTTGTTTCCGTTCCGTCCGTTCGTGGCTTTTTTGGTCGTTCTTTTCATTTCAGATGTCCCCTGTATCTGTATATATTATTGGCAAATCCGCCACGGAAAACAAGGGGAAGATTGGCCTTTTCGCCATTATTTCCGAAATAGTTTCTGGCGGGGGGATTGGCCGTAGAAACCACGCCCGAGCTGCGTTCCAAGTATCCGATGCTCGGTAACTTGCCGGATATTTGCTGGATATTTGCCGGAACCCGACGAATCGAGTATGGTGGTGGGAATTAGGAGGAGCGAGAGATGAGCGATAGGATCCAGATTCGGCCAGTCCACACGCGGAGAACGACGCCGATCACCATCGAGCGAACCGCGAAAAAGTACAAGGCGATCCAGGCGATCGGCCTGCTGATCGCGGTGGGCTTCTCGCCGCTAATCGTCTACGGCATCATTGCTGAGAATTTCGCAGTTGCCGGGATCTCATGCGTGGCGTTTGCCGGCGGTGCCGTTATCTGTCTATTCGGCTCCGCTCTCGCATGGTGGCACCACGGGTAGCCAGTGCGGGCAGTCCGGGGCACCGTTCGGGAATGGTTGATCGCCGTTCAGACATGCAGACCATTTCGCGACCCAGCCGCATTTGCCGCCACCCATCCCAACGCAGGCTGTGTGGTCGTCGACGGGGAGCATGAGACCGCAGGCGGATGCTCGGCAACGCTGGAGACGATCGATGCCAGTGGGAGTGAGACGAGATGCAATCTCATGCGCTGGGCATGTAGGTTGTGGAACAACAGCGAACGTGCAGGCACGCCTGGGAGGGCTGTCGGTTGCCAGGATCGATGGTCGGAGGCAGTAGCAACACACCCATTTCCCGTCTTGTCGCATGGTGAATCGGCATAGAGTCACGAGATGGTTACCTCCGCCTCCCCGGTTACTGGGCAGTTCCCGGAAACATCAGCATTTAGCGTGTACGTTCCAGGCCCAAACGGCGTCGTGACTCCAGCCTCTTGCAATCCATACCGCATTTGAGGGTATGTATACAGCGAACAAGACCCACCCAAATCAAAAACCGACACCAACACACTTCGCCAATCGTATAGTTGATTTATTGTAAATGTGACAGAACATCCACCTGAGTACAGGCCACCCGCAATCCGATACGCCCACGAACATACTCCTTCAACGATCTCTGAAAACTCTCCCTTCGTTGGCTCGTATGTGTCGTTGATTCCAGTGCATACGCAGTCTCCGTCTGTCGCGCCTGACGTGGTGACTGACACTGCATCTGGTGGAGTGCCAGTGAATACCTGACACTCTTCGGGTTCGCAGCAGCACTTAATCCCGCCCAGTTTCCCCACCACATACCGCCGCGTCGGCAACGTCGGTCGCCTCGGAACGAACAGCCCGCCGCCAGTCCGCTCCCATCGGTCATCGACCGTCCCTCTTCGCTTCGGGCTCATTGCGCGACCTCGCACGCGGCGGACGTGAGCACGTACCATTTCCCGCTCGTCCACGATGCGGTCACGACGGTGGTGCTTGCGATCTTCTTCCCGGTCCCGAGCATTCCGGCGTGGTCGTAGACGGTGACGTTCCGGCCGCTGTCGGCGAGTGTATCGCCCTCCCAAATGCTCATTGCCGCGGAACTGCCGGCGTTGAGGTTGGCATCCAGCTTGCCTCGGAGGATCGTGTAATGCGGAACGCCAAGCCTCACGATCGCCCAGAGCGTTCCGGTGTCCGCCTCTTTCCAGAGCACCTGTGCCGCCCCGCCTTCATCCGCGACAAGCAGGCCGGCGTCCGCGTCCTTAATGTCGGCGTACGGCTGATCATCGTAATCGAAATCGATCTGGACGACGCATACGCCCGAGATCCACGCCCAGCCGATCCCGTTCGACGCAAGCGGCTGGGCAAGTACCACGAACTTCCCATAGTGGTCGGGCGTGGCTGGCGTGTCGCCTTCAAGACACATTTGCGATTTGAAAGCGTTTGCAGAATCGGTTGGATTCAGAATTGAATCAGAAATCCCGAGCACGTCGAATCGATCGCGGGCGTATCCGCTCGCGTTTTCCACCATGACCATCGTGCGATCAGCAAACAGCGGGCGGCCGGCCGCGTTTGGACCGACACGTCGAAGCCGCTCTACGTACTGTGCGGCGTCCGCTAGTTCGTTCCACGCGCCAGCGGAGGCGGGGCCAGATGAGACGGGATCGCCAGCCTTGAGCGGCTTTAAGTATTTCACGCGAATGGGTCCGGCAAAAGAAGACTATGGAAGTCAGCAGAGTATTTCACTTGCTCAACGTAGACGTGCTTCGGACGACCAGCGATTGCCTTTGCGGTCGCATCCTCGACGGGCTCATACTCGATCCACAGGAGATCCCAGCCGCGCTTGTCAATTCCGGTGATTTCACCGACAGTCAATCCAGATACGTTTGCCGAGGTCGTAAAGTCAAACTCGATCTGCACATACGCCTGACCGACAGGCCGTCCGCGAACCCTCCGTAGCAACAGTTCTCCGGGAGCCCAGATGCGGAACGCGGTCGAGTTCCAACGGCCGGCTGTGGCTTGCAGGACGGCCAGATACGTCGGCCCCCACATTCCCCACGGAAGATAAAGCGTCTCTGACCATGAGAGAGCGGATTCCGTCGTATCGTATCCGTCGACGGTGCCGTCCGGTTGGACATTGACGGCCCCCTTGTGATCGGTCGCCGTACCTGTCGCCGCATACCCGGCCACCGTCGCCAGACTGTTCGTGTAATGGACCGTCTGCTCGTCGATCGAAAACGACCACTCGGAAACAGACTGCACCGAATTCCAAGACGGGGGCGGGACGGTGCCATAGACGACGGTGATGTCCCACTCAGACGGCCCCACCATATCGCCAGTGATCTCGTTGCGGTAAAGACTGGCAAACTGCACCGGAGTGTTCGCTTCGGCATACAGAAGCACGTCCTCTTCATCCTCGGCGTCCGATACCTCATCGATGGCGTATTTCAGCGTAATCTTAGGTTCATCGTTTTTCGCCCATTGGGAAAATTGGAGTTGCTCTATCTTCATGATCCCATCTTCCCGCCCTGCTTGGCGATATCAATGAGTGTTTGCAGTTTGTTGTTTTGCTCTTCGCCGTCCTTTGCGATTTTCTTCGTGTTCTTCGCGGTCTCCTCATCTGGGGCGGCCGATGGTCCGGCGCCCAGCCGGAACGCATCCATCGCGGAATAGGTTCCCTCGGATCGTTTCGCACTTCCCGCGAGCGCGTCTGCATAATCGAAGTCGGCACTTGCTCTCTGTGCCGCTATGTACTTGTCGATCTCGGGTTTCCCGATGCCGGTTTCTGCCGAGTCGCGGTACATCTGCTGGCGTTCGAGTTCGAGCAGAGCAACTTGCTTTTCGTGATCCAGACGGGCTCTTGCGGCCTGATCGCCGGGCAATTGATTGCGGTATGTGTTTTCGATCTCCTGTCTCCGCGTCTGATCGGCAAGTGATTGGGTATTCTGCGCGGCTTGCGTCTGAAATGCCTCGAAATCCTTTTGCTCCTGCTCTTGTTTGTCTTTCCGCTCCTTCACGCGTTTCTCGAAGTCCTCCAACTCCTTGCCGGTCATCATCGGTTCTAGGTCAACCGGTTCTTCCGTGATCGCTCCGGCCGGCTTTTGATCGCGAATTTCTCGGAGTCTATCGAGCAGTGCCTTGGCTTCGGCTTTCGCTTTTTCAAGCTCCCTCGTCAACTCCGTAATCATGCTCTCCTTTTTGCTGCCGGTCATCATCGACTTTGCCACATCCTGAGTGGCGTCGGCAATCCGTTGCATCGTCTCCATTCTCTCATTGAGTGCTTTCCGCAAGTCTTTCGCGGATGCGGTCGCACTCACTTGTGCTCCGGACAGTTTATCAAGTGCGAAGTAATCGCGAATTGCGCTTTCTTCGGCAGAGTCGATCACGTAGCCAAGTGCTTTGTACGCGGCCACAAACGCGGCTATCGTCACAAATACCGGGTTGGCCGACAGCAGAGTCATCGAGGCGCTCAGGCCCTTGACGGCAAGTGTCGTTGCTCCAATCATTGCGGCGGCCCCATTAGCAGCCGCTCCGAACGCGATCAAAGCAACACCGGCAGCACCAACGGCAGCAACCACTGCCGTGAACGCAACGATGAGTTCCTTGTTTTCCTTTACCCATGCGTTCGTGGCTGTCGCAACATCAGTCGCTGTGGTCCCCCAGCTCGTGAGCGTCTCTGTCAGAGTCTCGCCGATTGCGATCTGAACACCCTCGACAGCCGACATAAGAATCCGAAACATACCGCCTATCCCGGAGTCCATCGTTTTGGCGGTCCTGTCGGCCACGCCCGCCGCGTTCTCGATGGCAGTCGAAAGTCCGTCAAAGTCTTGCGTTGCGAGTGTAAGCCCCGCCGATACCGCACGCTGATCAAACAATTCTTTACCGAGCGTCAACCTGGCCGCCCCGCCCATCTTCGCCATGGCGTTGCCAATCTCGACCATCACATCGCCAAGTGGACGCATATTTCCCGCCGCGTCAACGGTATTGACGCCAAGCTCTCGCAATCGTTTCTGCGTGCCTGGATCGGCCAACTGCAGCATGATCTGCCGCAGCGATGTCCCGGCCATCGTCCCCTTGATCTGCATGTTGGCGAGCACACCCAGAGCCTTCGACGTTTGCTCAAGCGATAGGCCATACTGGTAGGCCACCGGAGCAACGTATTTCATCGACTCACCGAGATCCTCGATCGTCTGGGCCGAGTTGTTGGCGGTCGCGACGAGCACGTCGGCCACGCGAGGCATTTCGGAAGCCTGCATGTTGAATGCCCGCAATGTTCCAGATGCGATGTCTGCCGCCAGGGCCAAATCTGTACCGGTGGCCCTGGCGAGATTTAAAACAGAAGGAATCGCCGCCTCAATCTCGGCCGGCCTGAAGCCCTGCCTGGCAAGATTTAATTGTCCGCTCGCAACTTGCACTGCGGTGAATGATGTTGTCGCCCCAAGCTGTTTGGCTTGAGCGTAAAGCTTTGTAAACTCTTCGCGGGTCGATTGTGATACAGCCTGCACCGCCAACATCTGATCTTCAAAGGCCGCGAAAGTCTTGGCTGACAATGCGATCGGAGCGGCGGCGGCCGCAGCCATTCCCGCGAACGATGCGCCAAGCGATCCAACACGGTTACCAAAATCCCGCAGCTTTGTCTCGGCAGTTCGCAGCCCCTTCACAAACTCGCTCGAGTCGAGACCGAGCCTCACGTATGCTCTGCCGGCGGTTATTCCTGCTGTGCCTGCCATTGCGAGCCTATGGGGTTGTCGATTGTTTCAACGTAGCTGTAAGCCCGTCAATCGCTCCAACAATGCGGCGAGCCGTTACGCGTGCAAGTGCCGAGATGGCGACGGGATTCGGAACGCCGTCCGTGAATACCGCGACACGTATGATGTCGCCATCTACGGCACATTCGCCAATATCAGCTGCGATTTCCGCAGCACACTCCGGAGTTTCGCACACGATCATAAGCCCAACCGTTTGCACGCCCTGCAACATATTCGCACCTATTTCTTCGGAAAGAATTCTCGCAATTGCTGCCGTTCCATTTCTGTGGGAGGGCGCAATCGACTGTCGTTATTTTCACCCCACGGATAGAACTGCATCGGATCGATCACGTCGCTTGCCTTCACTCCACTCGCGTTGAACAGTTGAGCCAATACCGCGAATGTACGACACCATGCCGCACGATCCGCAGCCTTCGCCATCAGCTCAAGCTCTCTCAGGGTGCGTGGCTCTGGGTCGCACCCGGCGATTGCAGCAAACTCGAGCATGACATCCCAAGTGCTCCGAGAATGAACCTCTGACTTCGCCTTGCGTCTGCGCCGTATACGTCGGGAAGCATCGCCATCTGCGCTTGGGTCGCGATCGCGTTTGTCTGCATCCCGAGACTGAGGAAAAAATCGGTCAATGCCCCGTAGACGGCAACCGATGCCATCAGAAGCACATCATCCTTGAGCAGTTCGGCAAACTCCTCATCAGTCCATCCTCGCTCGCGAATCTGCGGCATACAGATCACGTAGATCAGATCGACCTTGAATGCGATTTCCTCAGGATCATCGAACCTGGCAAGCCATGGACGATCTCCGTCACGCGGCTTGCCGAGATCGATATTGAGGTATCGCATTGCTCGGCGGACGGTGGCCCCAGTGATCTCCACGTCCCACATGTCGCCGATTGCGTCGGTAAACGTCGCCATCGTTACGCCTGCGAGTTGTAGGTTCCGCCCATTTTAAACGTGGTGTTGCTGGCCGAGTTTCCGTTTGCGATGCGGACCTGATCCACAGCGTTGCCTGTCAACGGATTGTTTCCGGTAAGCCCGTCCACGAAAAAGAACGGCTCGCCCGCCGAAAGCTCGACGCCATGAAGAGCGGTGTTGCCGGCATCCTCGAACACGATGAGCCCCCGTCGATCCATGACGGCAGCCAGGATTTCGAGATTATCGCCGTCGAAGTCCACGTCAAGATCCGTGATCACATCGACGGTAACTGCGGAGTTGTTCGCGGGGAGAACGTCGCCACCATCGGCCGCCGTGAACGGAACACTGTTGCCAGACACAGTGCCAACGGTGCCGAAATACGTAACTCCTGACGTTGGCCCGAAAATTGCGATGATGGCGCCATTGGTGATGCCATGATTCGCCCCCATTGTCAGCGTGCCGTTGCCGTCATCAGTGCGAGTTGTCAGCGTTCCCGCCGCCGCATTGGTCAACGTGACTTCCTGCGCGGGAACGCCGCCAGATGCCGGCCTATCGACAGTTGAGCTGATCGACACTCCCGGCAGGCTGAAAGTCATCGAGAGTTTTCCGGAAATGCTCATTGCTTATTGCCTTTGTTAAATGAGTTGGTTGTCGCTTTACGAGTTCGACCTGATCATTCCCGACCTGATCATTCCCATGCCGGGTCGCGATCCTCGTCGGTGAGAACCGCGGTCACCTTGTACGACATGAATTCAGCGTTGTTTTCATCACGCGAGAATTCGGTGATGTACCAATCGGCGTTCAAACCTTCGCCGCCGCTTGCTGCCGCAACGTCCAGGGCGTAGAGAGCGATCCGCGTGTCTGCCATCGCTGCGGTCTTCACGGCCGACAGGAAGGCGTCGCCCTCTTCGTCGCTGATCTCAAACGACAACGTCGCTTCCGTCACAGTCACCTTCTTCGTGACATATCTTTTTTTCCGCTTGATCCGCTCGGCGGTTCGCTTGGAAATCGCCAATGCAACCGCATCGACGTTCGCCGCTTCAGTTACGGGAGTGCTGCCGGTCGTGCCGTAGTACAGTTCTCCGTAAAGGCCGATTCTGATATCGCCTGTGGCCATAGTGTGCTCCTTGTTACTGCTGGGGTTATTTTGCCCATTCGTCTCTTATCATTGCTGGCAGCCGCGGAGCTACCTGCGCCAATGCTGGACCCATGGTGGGTCGCAGCGGATACGTACTGTGGAGTACGGTCGGGCCGTAGAGTTGCAGATTGATTTTGTTCGCCCTGCGTGCCTGTTCCTCGGTGTATAACCGACCGTAAGTCACAACCACATTCCCCTGAAGCGTTCCCGATACCTTCTTCGATCCTTTCGCGAGGTTTTTGGATCGGCCGCGTTTGTCTCTTTTCTGGGTCGACCCGATGCGAATCTCTCCAGACCCGCCGACTTTCCGTAGTCGTCGGCGTGGATTCTTTTTCGTTTCCGATCCGCCGAACTCATGTGTCTCCATGATGGAATGCACGCGCAACCCCCAGGTGCTCGACGGTCCTATCACCACCGATTCGGATGCCGCGTCAAAGCCGTAGAGGATCGACTTATAAAGGCCGTGGCTCTGCCCTCCACTTATGCCCATCCGTTGCTTGTGTCGATGGGGAGGCGAACCGGGTGCGGATGCAACTCCGAGCTTCCGTGATTTCATCGACCGCTTGGCAATCATGCGGATTGTTGCACCTGCTCGGTTGAGTGCTCGCCTTTCGGCTTTTGCCATCTGTCCGAGCAACGTCTGCCGATCAAAGAACATATCGACTGAGACGCTTTTTGTGCGGCCGAGCGAAGTGCTTTGCGATATGTTTTTGAACGATGGCATGATCTATTCCACGCACTTGATCGTTAGCCGGCGAACCGCAACAAACTGATCTTCAACCGCATATTCCCAGGCATAGGCAGACGGCATCGATGCGACTTCAGTAATCCACGCCTTCGGAGATGTCTGGATAGTTCGAGGCTTGCCGTTGTCGTCGGCCTCGAACCAATCCGCGATTTCTTCCGCCAGGTCAATCAACAGATCGGTAACGTCGTTGTCGGCAATCGCAATCTTCTGCGCGATGACCACATCGACGGTATAATCCCGATCGAGCTTTTCCCTGCCGACGCGACCGATTGTTGTGCTGCCGACTGGACGCACTCGCACGTCAAGCGTGCCTGTCTTCGCTTCATACTTCGGAACTGCTGTTCTCGTTGCCGTGAACGTCTTCGACCATGCGGTGCCGTTCAGAAGATCCTTGACTGCTTCGGCGACAGCTACCAAGCGGGAACTCATGTTTCACTCCACAGCTTGGTGTGAATTACAAACTCGGCCTTATCGCTATCAGCAGGCTCCCAGCATCGCTCGCCGCCATACGTGCCAACGTGATAGGTTGTCGTGACGCCATCGACGACGGCGACAATTGTGTCTCCTTCGTCCGGTTCAAACGACGATCCCTCGTCCACGAGATCCGAAGCAGTCACAACCCAGTCGAATAATTCAACCGACACCACCACGTCTTCGCCGCTCTGACCGGCCGTCCGCACTCCAGCCTTCCTGGCTGTTATCGAAAGCGATGTGTCGGTCGACTGCCGCACATACGACACAGACTCTCCCCATAGCACGTGCTGTGCGGTTCGCATGTGTGCCGTCAATGTGCTGGCCCTGGTCACGATTGCGACACCTCCTGCTTCGGATGCCGGAGGTTTTTAATCCATCGCTCGACCCTATCGAGAGTCGGCTGGTCGTGTGCCTGATGACGATCGACCCAGCGGTGTCCGCAGTCTTGGCAGAATTGCGGAGCGGCGGCCGTCATGTGCTCGCCGGCCAAGTGTGGCAACAGATCCCGCCAGCGTTGCGCGACAACGGCGAAGTCTTCGGCAAAGATATTTCCTGGAGACGCTTTGCCTTGCCAGTCGTAGCAGCACAGATGCACGTTGCCGTGATGGTCGATGATGAACTCGGTGAATGGCCGCAAGCACGGAGCCGACTTGTCGAGTGGGGCAATCTGATGCAACCGATTGTCGAACTGAGCGTTTTCGATAATCCGAATCATGTTTTGGTCAATCGGAAGATTCGCGGTTTTCAATCGGTCGTATCCGCGGCGGCTCTGCTCGTTGTATTCGCTCACAATGATCTGCGTGAACGCCTTGAATCGGGTGCAGTCTTCCGGAATCAATGTGCCGTTCGTCCAGAGGATGAATCGCGCCTTCGGCACTTCGGCCTTGATTCGATCCATCAGGCCAAACATTCGCTCCATTTGCAGGAGCGGCTCGTTGTAGTAGATCCAGCCGATCAGGCCGGTGAATCCGAGTTCTCGGTACGCTCGCACGGCACAATTGAAAATCGTGTCATCGTCAAGTTCGTGCGACACGTCGAGATTGCCCCATCGCTCGGGATTCAGATTCGGACATTGAGTGTGAACGTGGCCGAGATTGCACTTGCTGCCCAACTCGAACTCGATCATCTGCGTCAGAGCAAGCGGCTTCTTTTCCGCATCCACCCTCCAACGCTCGGCAGTGTTCTCGTCACCATCAGTGAACTTTCCGAACGGAACCCAGTTTGGAAAGTCCATCTTTCCGTGATGGGTCAACTTCGGCTGGCTGGTGATCCAAGTGTTCGCGACGCCCGCCTCCCACAGTTCACGCGAGAAAAGCCAATCCTCCGATTCCTGTTCCTTGGCCCACTTTCCGTCTCCGTCTCGCCGTATTCGCTCGGGAAAACGAAAGATGAACTTCAAAGTTCCGTCCGGATTTGTCGCACGAAATGCCGGGTTTCGCAGGTCGCAGACCCACATTCCCGTGTTGTGCAACAGCGGCTTGTCCGGATATCCAGCCAATACGTTGTTGAACGCTTGCGGGAGGTCGTTCAAAATCTCGCTTTGAGTGAACCGGCGATAGGCTCCCCATGGATAGGTTGGATCGCAGATCCCGCTCGATGTGATGCCGCGATTGTCTTTGATCGGCGAATGAGCCGACACGAGCGCCGCCTGCTTCTCGTCCATCACGTCGAGAAGAATGTCCAGCCAGCGTTGTGATGGGTCGGGCGTGATGTCCCCGTGAAGCATCGCGAAGTGGGTGATTTTTCCCGCTTCGTATAGATTCATCGCATCGGTCCACAGCGTGTTAAAATCAACAACCCCAGAGAATCCGAGACCTCCGTTGAATGGATGAACAACGTGTTTTGATGTGGACTGAATCACGCCGGTCACTGTTCCCCAACACAACTGAACTCCCGGTACGCCGAGATAAATGTGGTATCTGGTTTGCTCTGTCATTTGTAAAGCTCCTGCAAAACGGCCAGCGGAGGTTTCGGTTGCAGGTCCGTCCCCTCCACTGGCCAGCCTGGGGAATCGATCAGGCCACGTCCGCAGCGGAGGTCAGGCCGTACCAAGCATTGGCACCCTCGCTGTAGAAATGGCTTACGGTATTGGCCGCAACTGTGATGGCGTTGTTCGCGCCGGCGAGATTCACCTGCTTGGAGGTCGGCGGGTAAATCAGGAGGGTTTTGTCGGTGACCATATTGATCACGACGCACTGAGCACCGTTGACGCAAGACGGCAATTGCACGCCCTTCGCGTTGTTGCTGTTGGTGATGAGACACACGCCTTCGGCAAGAGCCCCGGCAGTGGCGATGTTTCCGCCATTTGCAGACACCGACGTGAACGGAACACGCGGCATCTTGCCGAGCGTGAGGCTGGCGGCGTTGGTGCCGATTGTGATCGCACCCTTCACATTGCCGGTTCCACTCGAATCGAGAATCACGGCTCCAGCAGTTCCGTTGGTGCTGTCGCCGGCACCGGACAGGATCGTCAACATGCAGAGTGCGGATAGCAGCTCTCGTAAGC
>ENA-UOWG01003034-UOWG01003034.1-activated-sludge-metagenome-genome-assembly--contig:-NODE-3034-length-13300-cov-4.402492_pt1 | contig 13300 bp, 12 predicted proteins | sample MGYA00238147_ERZ761563 | MGnify/ENA primary metagenome ERZ761563 (study PRJEB28884, sample SAMN05720216) | anaerobic digester metagenome | isolation source: active sludge of municipal... | reverse complement strand
GGATGGTCCGTCACGATCGAAGTTGGGGGAGCCGGCGTGATAGCGCAAACCCGGCGAAGCGCCGCTCGGAGCGATGCAGGACGGCGGGTGACGCGGGATAACGCGCCCCCGAACGATAGTGAGTGGGGTGAGTTATCGCGCGTCAGGCCCCGCCCTGCAATGCCCAGATGACGCCCTACGCCGGCTTTCCCCTATCCCTCCAGCGCGTCCGCCTCTTCGCTCGTCGCGGCCCACTCCGATTCCAGGGCCGCGGCTTCCCGCTCGAGCTCCGCGATGGCGTCCGACAGCTTCTTCGCCTTGGCGCCGTCGGAGTAGTTCTCGCTCAGGCCCATGGCGTGCTCGGCGGCGGACTTCTGCGCGGCAAGGGCATCGAGCCGCGCCAGGATTTCCTCCTCGCGGCGGCGGAGCCTGCGGAGCCGGGCCTTGCGCTCCTTGTCCTCCTCCCAGGAACGGGACGCGGCGGGCTCCTCATCCCGGGCGGGCGCGCCTATCCGGGCGGCCGCGGAAGCGTCCGCGTCGAGCGAGGCCTTCTTCCCCAGGAAATAGCCGTAATCGCCGGGGTAGAAGCGCGGCGTCGAGCCGCAGCTGAGCTCGAGCACGCGGTCCGCGAGTCCTTCGATGAAGAACTTGTCGTGGCTGACGAAGAGCACGGTGCCCTCGAAACGCCGGAGCGCGTCGAGCAGGACGTCCTTGGAGTCGAGGTCGAGGTGGTTCGTGGGCTCGTCGAGCACCAGGAGGTTGGCGGGGCGGAGCAGCATCTTGAGGAGAGCGAGCCGCGCCCGCTCGCCGCCTGAGAGGATGCGGACGCTCTTGTGGACGTCGTCGCCGCGGAAGAGGAAGGCGCCGAGCAGGTTTCTCAGCTTCGGAAGCAGCTCGGTGGGGCAGACGGTCTCCGCTTCCTGCTCGACGCTCAGATCTCCCGCGAGCCGGTCGGCCACGTCCTGAGCGAAATAGCCGACGACGACGCCCGAGCCCAGCCTGAGGGTTCCCGAGTAATCCACGTCCTCGCCCGCGATCAGGCGCATCAGGGTGGACTTGCCCGCGCCGTTCGGCCCGACAAAGGCCACCTTCCAACCTGAGTCGACCTGGAACGAGAGGTCGCGGACGACGTTCTTCTCGCCGTAACCCTTGTCGAGCCCCTCGGTCGAAAGCGCGATCCGCCCGCATTTCGGCGGCGCGGGGAAGCTGAAGTGGATCTTCTTCATGCCCTCGGGAATCTCGATCGGAACGATCTTCTCGAGCTGCTTCATGCGGCTCTGCACGAGGGCGGCCTTCGACTCGTTGTAGCGGAAGCGGCGGATGAACTCCTCGAGCTTCGCGATTTCCTCCTGCTGCCGCTCCCAGGAGGCGAAGAGGGTCTCGAGCTCGCGCGCGCGGACCTTCTCGTAATTGGTGTAGTCGCCCTTGTAGAGCGAAAGGCGGCCGTTCCAGAGCTCGTGGACCTCGCGCACCGTGGCGTCGAGGAAGGAGCGGTCGTGGCTCACCACCAGGAAGCCGCCCTTGAACGCGCGCAGGTAGTCCTCGAGCCAGTCGCGCGACTCGAGGTCGAGGTAGTTCGTGGGCTCGTCGAGCAGCATGATGTCGGGGTTCTCGAGGATGACGCGGGCCAGGGCGACGCGCATGCGCCAGCCGCCGGAGAATTCCGCGAGCGGACGGTCCAGCTCCGCCTCCGCGAAACCCAGTCCGGTCAGCACCTCGCGGATGCGGTCCGAGCGGCGCCAATAGCCGGAATCCTCGACGGTCTCGTGGATGGCATGGTGCTCCTCCACGAGCTGCGCGAGCTTCGGGTCGGCAGGGTCGGCGGCCTCGAGGCGATGCCCGAGCTCCTCGTAGCGATCGAGCAGTTCCTCGATCTCGCGGTATGCGGTCTCGGCCTCCTCGCGCACGGTGCCGTCGCGGAAGGCTGCCTCCGACTGCGCGAGGTACGAGACGCGGGTGCCCTTCTGCACCGCCCGCTCGCCGGAATCGGGCGGCAACAGTCCCGCCACGATCTTCATGAGCGTCGACTTGCCGGCCCCGTTCGGACCGGCAAGCGCGGCCTTCGAACCAGAGGCGAGATTGAGCGAGACGTTTTTCAGGATGTCGCGGGCGCCGAAGGCCAGCGACACCTCCGAGAACTGGACGAACGCCATGGCGACCCTAGGGCAGACTGCGCTCGAAGCGGTACGGCGCTCCGGGATCGGCCACGAGAAGGGCGCCGTCGAGCGCATCCGCGCCGATAGCCGCGAACTCCATCAAGCCCTGGCCGCTCCGGTAGGCGAGCGGGACCGCGGTGCCGTCCGGGAAGCGGAGGGTCAGCCCCCCTTCCCAGCCGCCGGGCAGCGCCGGATCGACGAAAATGTCGAGCTCCGCGGTGCCCGAGTCGCCCGCGTACTCATCTATCCAGTCGCCAACGACGCGCTCGTAGGCGCCCCAGGTGAATCGGCCGCCGGGCTGCAGGGTCAGCACTCCCGCAAGTTCGTTGGAGAAGCGGACGCCTCCGGAGATGAAGGAATTCCAGGCCAGCACGCGCCGGCCTTCCTCGGCCCGGACGAGGGCGAGCACGTCGCCATCGAAGTCGATGAAAGCTTCCTCCGTCTTCCCGCCGTCGTCCGCGACGGACACGAAGATCTTCCGGTCGCCTTCGAAACGGACCCGCAGCGGCGTCCCCTCGAAGGTGACCTCGTTGGCGCCCGTCGAGAGCCCGGTATAGATGGCGGAGTACGAACGCGCCGGGGTTTCCAGGCGCGCGCGGGAGGCGGCGGGATCGACGAAGAAGCCGTAGCGCGGCTGGAAGCGCGCGAGGTCGACGCGTCCCCCGTCGACCATTTCCTGGAAATAGGCCGGGCGCCAGGTCGCGGAGAACAGCCTCGCGACCTTCTTCTCGTCGATGGCCGTCGAACCCGAGGCGACGCCCGGCCGCTCCTCGACTTTCTCGTCGAAGACGCGGAGCTGGTTCGAGAAGACGTAGCCCCTCGTGCCGTCGGCCGCCAGGGCCAGCCACCAGTCGCCTTCGAGCTCCCGGCCGCCGGTCATCACCGGCTCGCCGTCGGCGACGTGGAGCAGCTTGACCACCTCGCCGAGCTGGAGCCGGTAGACCTGGGTGGCGCTGGCCCGGTTGTGGGGTTCCTTGCGGATCAGGAGGCCGTCGCGAAGGCAGACCGCGTAGAGGCTCGCGTTCTCCGCGAACGCCGCCGCCGCCTTCTGGGCATCCTTCCGGCTGTCGTGGATCTCGACTTTCCAGAATGGAGCCTCGGCCTTTTCCTTGGTGCCGGGTACGCCGATGACGTACAGCTTCTGGATGTTGGACCGGATGTACACGGGTACCACGGAGCCCGAGGGGACCGAAGGCTCGTCCACGGACCAGAGCACGAGGCCCCAGCCGTGGAGCCGCGAGCAGGCGGAGGTCGAGAGGGCGACGAGGATGGCGAGCGCCGCGAGCGCCGTCCCTGGAACCCTCGCGCGGGCGCGGGGCGCGGTCGTACGTGAAGGCTGGTGCATGATTGTCACCATCCTACACGGTTTGCGCCCCTCTCGGCAACGTCCCGGAAGGCGCCTGCGGCCCGGACCGGCCTTCGCGCCGTGTTGCGCTCGCGCTTCCCGCTCAATAGTATGGAGGCAAGCGGGAGCCCGGCCCCAAAGGCCTCCGCGACCATGACGTGAAACGGAGTCCCCATGAATACCGCAGCCCTCGACAAGGTCGCCTCGAGCGTACGCCTCCTGGCCATGGACGCCATCCAGGCCGCCAATTCCGGCCACCCCGGCATGCCGCTCGGCTGCGCCGAGCTCGGCGCCCTGCTCTACGGCGAGCTCCTGCGCCACGACCCGGCGGATCCCGCCTGGCTCGACCGCGACCGTTTCGTCCTCTCCGCGGGCCACGGCTCGACCTTCCTCTACTCCCTGCTGCACCTGTCCGGCTATCCGCTCGCCCTCGACGACCTGAAGCGGTTCCGTCAGGTCGGCTCGCCCTGCGCGGGCCACCCCGAGTACGGCATGATCCCCGGCATCGAGACCACCACCGGTCCGCTCGGACAGGGCCTCGCGACCGCGGTCGGCATGGCGATCGCCGAATCCATGCTGGCCGCCCGCTTCAACACCCCGTCCCGGAAGATTTTCGACCACATGACCTACGTCATAGCGGGCGACGGCTGCCTGATGGAGGGCGTCAGCGCCGAGGCCTCGAGCCTCGCCGGCCACCTCGGGCTGGGCAAGCTCGTCGTCTTCTGGGATTCCAATTCCATCTCGATCGACGGCTCGACCGACCTGACCTTCACCGAGGACGTCCGCGCCCGCTACGCGGCCTACGGCTGGCGCGTGGCAACGGGCTCCATGTACGACTACGAGGGCATCGCCCGGATGGTCGCCGAGGCGAAAGCCGCGGGGGACAGGCCTACCCTCATCGCCCTCGAGTCCGTCATCGGCAAGGGCGCTCCGACCATGGCCGGCTCGAACAAGGTCCACGGCTCGCCTCTCGGCGACGAGGAAATCGCGAAGGCGAAGACCGCCATGGGCGTCGACCCCGCGCTCAAGTTCCACGTCTTCCCCGAGGCGCGGACCTATTTCGCCGGACGCGCCAAGGCCTTCTCGGCTGCCCGCGCCGCCTGGATGACGGAGTTCGATGCCTGGCGAAAGGAGAACCCGGCCCTCGCCGCCGAGCTCGACGCCTACATGGCGGGCAAGCCCGTTGCGCCGTTCGCCGCTCCCGCCTTCGGCCCCGCCGACAAGGTCGCCACGCGTAACGCCTCCGGCAAGGCGCTCGCCGCGGTCGCGGCGTCCCGCCCCAATCTGGTCGGCGGTTCGGCCGACCTGACCGGACCCAACGTCACCCAGATTCCGGGCGGCGTCTACTCGCGCGCCAACCGGGCCGGGCGCATGATCCACTACGGGGTGCGCGAGCACGCCATGGCCGCGATCTCGAACGGCATCTCCCTGCACGGCGGCCTCAGGGCCTTCTGCGCCACCTTCCTCGTCTTCTCCGATTACCTCAAACCCGCCCTCCGGCTTTCGGCGCTCATGAGGCAGCCGGTGACCTACGTGCTCACGCACGACTCGATCTACATCGGCGAGGACGGTCCGACCCACCAGCCGATCGAGCACCTGGCCGCCCTGCGCGCCGTTCCGAACGTGCGCGTGCTCCGACCCGCGGACGCCGAGGAGACCGCGCTGGCCTGGGAGCTGGCCATGGAGCGCGAGGACGGACCGACCGTCCTCGCGCTGAGCCGCCAGAACCTGGGCGTGCTGTCGAAGGCCGATCCGGACTGGCGGAACACGGCCCGCTGCGGCGCCTACGTGGTCCGCGCGACCGAAGGCGAACCGGACCTCGTGGTCGTGGCCTCGGGCTCGGAGGTCGCTCTGGCGCTCGCCGCGGCGGAAAAGATCGCGGGCAAGAAGGTGCGCGTGGTCTCCATGCTCTCGCGCGAGCTCTTCCTCGCGCAGCCCGAGCCGGTTCGCGAGCTCATAGTTCCGAGCGGAGCGCGCGTGGTGACGGTCGAGGCCGGCGCCTCCCAGGGCTGGGAACGCATCGCCTCGAGCGGCGCCGACATCTTCGCCATCGACCGTTTCGGCGAATCCGGCCCCGGCGACGAGGTCGCGCGCCACCTCGGCTTCACCGTCGACGCCCTCGCCGCCCTGCTCTCCCGCTGAGCCCGGGCCTGGCCTTCGAACGGCCCGGACCTCCGCTCCGACAAACGGCCCGATGATAAAAAAGCCCTTCCCGCTCGGGAAGGGCTTTTTCATCCGGCGCCGTCGAGACGCCGCTACGCGCGGTCCGGGATCACCACCAACCGAAGGCGGTGCCGACGCGGGTCAGGTACCACACGAAAATGACGGAGACGATGACCGAGTACGCGTTGAACCAGACCGCCAGGGCTTCGCCGTTGCGGTGGGAGTTGTAGCCGAAGAAGAATCCCATGCCTATGCAGACAAGGAAACCGATCAGCGCGTAGATGCCGTAGGCGGTGTTTTCGCCCGCGAGAGCGTCGAGGCTGAAGATGAAGGTGAAAGCGAAAAGCACGACGAAAATAAAGAAGATCAACAGGCCGTTCTTGGTTTCCATCCGACGTCTCCTTGATTATCCGGATCCGGGCCGATCGGGAGGAGTATAAGACGTTTCCGGAGGGTTGTCCATCGAGCCCCGGAAAAACGCGCGGAGGCGTCGGCGCCGCCCGGGCGGCAACCCGGGCGATGGACGCGCCTCCTAGAAGGCCGCTCCGACGTCGGCCCCGAGCCTCACCAGGCGCGGCATGGCCGCTTCCTTCCTGCCGCGCTCGATGAGGGCGCCGGCCGCGAGCCCCGCGGCCAGGCCGCCGAGGCCGAGCATGGCCTGGAGCCCCTCCCCCGATCCGGGCAGGAGCTTCGCGCCGGCCGCGTACGCCAACGCGAACAGCGCCAGGGGCAAGCCGAGCATGGTCAGCGCCCCGCGCGCCTGGTTCGCCGCGCTGACTTCGACCCCTATGGATTCGCCGGGCGAAGGTGCCAATCCGTTCCTGTCCAACGCGCTCACCACGGTGCCGGCGGCGCCGCAGCTGCCGTTCGCCGCGCACGAAGCGCACCCCGCCTGCTGCTCGATCCTGACCTGCACCACGCGTCCGTCCACCTTGACGACCGTACCCCGCTCAATCACGCAGAACCTCCGCACAGGGCAGGCGCACGGTCTCGATGGAGCGCGCCCGCCCGGAATCCTCGATTTCCACGACGCAGCCCTGAAGCTCGAGGCTTCCGTCCGCGTCCTTGGCCCAATTCGGCACGCCGGTCAGGTACTCGGCCACGCGCATCGCCGGATCGAGGCCGCCCACCGAATCCCGGCTGCCAGTCCGCCCGGCGTCGCTCAGGAAGGCCGTGCCCGCGGCGCTGACGAGGGCGTCGGCGGTCTGGACGCGCCCGTGCGATCCGATCAGGGCGGCGGCCCTGCCGTCGACGTGGGCGAGCAGGGTCCGCTTCTCGGCGGTGGTCGACGCGTGGAAGTCCACGAACACGAGCGGTCTCGCCGGCGCAGCCTCCGCGCGCATGCGCTCGAGGACCGCGTCGAAGGCGCGCAAGGGATTCTCGAGGTGGGTCCGGGAAAAGCCGGCCTGGCCCTGGAGGACCATGACGCCGAGCAGGACCGGCCCGACGCGCACGAGGCGCCAGCCCTTGCCGGGAGCCTCTCCCTCGGGATAGTTGGCCGGCCTGAGCAGCCAGGGCGAGGTCGGGAAGAGCTCGACTATGTCCTTCTTGATGAAAGCGCCGTCGCCCGTCGTGACCGTGCCCGCGCCGAGCTTGCGCAGGTATCCGGCGTGCTGCTTGCCGAGACCGGAACCGCCCGTGGCGCCGTCGCCGCATACGACGACGTGGTCGACGCGCCGCTCGGCGACCAGCGCCGGCAGGAGCTTCCTGAGAGTGAAGACGCCAGCCTTGCCGACCAGCTCGGCCACGTAGAGAATCCTTGTCGCCACGGTCAGAAAATACCCCGGAGCGGGAGCCGGGGGCAAGCGGTTCCCGAAGCCGGAGCGTCGGTACCCGCCCCGCCGCGGGTCTCCGCCGCCGGCTCACTGGGCGTCGTAGCGCTCTACCTCGTCATGGACGTACTCGAGGGAAATGCCGACCTCGCGGAACATCGCCTCGCTCTCGGCCGCGTCGTGGTAGCGACGCTCGCAGACCACCCTCACGATGCCGCAGTTGATGATCATCATGGCGCAGGAGCGGCACGGAGTCATTCGGCAATAGAGCGTGGCGCCCTCGATCGGCGTGCCGCGCCGGGCCGCCTGGCAGATCGCGTTCTGCTCGGCGTGGACCGTGCGCACGCAGTGCGTCGAGGTCGTGCCGTCCTCGTTGACCAGGCGCTTCAGCTTGTGCCCGGCCTCGTCGCAGTGCGGCAGCCCGGCCGGCGCGCCCACGTAGCCCGTGGCCAGCACCTGGTGGTCGCGCGCTATGACGCAACCCGATCGGCCGCGGTCGCAGGTGGCCCGCTTCGCGATGGCGTTCGCCACCTCCATGAAATACTCGTCCCAGGATGGCCGCCTGTACGCTTCGCCGGACCCGCCCATGCAGTCTCCCTCCCGAGCTCCGTCCCTCTTCCGGGACCCGATCCCGGGAACACACTATTGGCCAGGTCCCGCGGGGGGTCAAGGCTCGGACGCTTCGCGACTCGCTTGCCCCGTCGGCGCCCCTGCGCTACGATGCGCCATCACCCTGGTTCCGGAGGAATCATGCCCCTGCTTCGCACCGCGCGCCGCGCAGGCGTCGCCCTCTTCCTGCCCTTCCTGCTCGTCCTGTCGCTCGCCGCCTGCGGCGCGCAATCGCTCGACCTGGCCGACGGACTCTACGCGCGCATCGGTACGGCCAAGGGCGACATCGTCCTCCGCCTGGAAGCGGCCAAGGCGCCGCTCGCCGTGGCCAATTTCGTCGGCCTGGCCGAGGGCACCCTCGACGCGTCGAAGGGCAAGCGCTTCTATGACGGCCTCACCTTCCACCGCGTCATCGCGGACTTCATGATCCAGGGCGGCGATCCCCGGGGCGACGGTTCGGGCGATCCCGGCTACTCCTTCCCCGACGAGTTCGACCCGTCCCTGCGCCATGACGGCCCCGGAGTCCTGTCCATGGCCAATTCCGGCCCCTCCACGAACGGCTCGCAATTCTTCATCACCCACGTGGCGACCCCCTGGCTCGACGACGCCCACACGGTCTTCGGTCGCGTCGTCTCGGGCCAGGAAGTGGTCGACGCCATCGCGCAGGGCGACCGCATGGACAAGGTCGAGATCCTCCGGGTCGGCGCGGAGTTCAAGGGATACAAAGTCGACCAGAAGCTCTGGGACGAGCTCGCGGCCACGGCGGCCATGGCCGCCAACGAGCGCGCGAAGCTGGCCCGCGAAACCATGGTCGCCGGCTTCCGGACCAAGATGCCCGGACTGGCGGAAGGCCCGCGCGGGCTCCTGTACAAGATCCTCAAGGAAGGGTCGGGAAAGCCGCCGCTGCGCGGCTCGCTCGTCAAGGTGGACTACAAGGGCATGCTGGCGGACGGCCGCGTGTTCGACATGTCGAGCGCCCACGGAGGCCCCTTCGAGTTCGAGGCAGGCTTCGGCTACGTGATCCCCGGCATGGACCTTGCCGTGCTGGAGATGAAGCTCGGCGAAACCCGCTGGGTGGCCATCCCGCCGGAGCTGGCCTACGGCGCGCAGGGCGCGGGAGGGGTGATTCCCCCGAATGCCTGGATCGTCTTCGAGCTGACGCTGGTCGCCTTCGAGTAAGGGCCGCCCGAGGCCGGCGGCCGGCCGGCAATGACAAAGGCGGCGAAGGATGATGATCCCTCGCCGCCCCGCTCAACCCGCCCGGGTTCCTTAGGTCGCCCGCCCTCAACCTTCCTGCTTGGGCGCTTCCTCGTCCTTGAGGGTCCAGCGTCCGTCCACGTGCTGGAAGCGGGAAGACTCGACCGTGAGGCTGCGCCCGTCCTCGCCATGGAGGCGGATGCGGCCGGCGGGCACGTTGATCTCCACGACGCGGAACAGGGTTCCGTCGTAGGTGAAGCGGGCGCCCTCGGAGGGAATGCGCCGGCGCTCCTCGCGGTAAAAGCCGTACTCGTAGGCCAGGCAGCAAAGCAGCCGGCCGCAGGGCCCGGATATCTTCATCGAGTTCAGCGAGAGGTTCTGGTCCTTCGCCATCTTGATGCTGACCGGGTTGAGCTTGTCGCTGACGCCGTGGCAGCAGAGCGCGCGGCCGCAGACGCCGCAACCGCCGGTCACGCGGGCCTCGTCGCGAACGCCGATCTGCCGGAGCTCGATCCGCGTCCGGAAGACGCCGACCAGGTCCTTCACGAGCTCGCGGAAATCGACGCGCGACTCCGCGGCGAAGAAGAAGAGGATCTTCGGCTCGTCGAGGACGTAATGGGCGGATACCAGCTTCATCGCCAGGCGATGCGATTCGATCTTCTTGCGGCAGACCTCGAAGGCGTGCTCCTCCTTCGGCCGGTTCTGTTCGCGCCGCTCGAGGTCGGCGCTCCCCGCGAGGCGGTCGATCTTGACGATGTCGTCAGGAGCCAGCCAGCCGGGGTTGCGCACGATGCCGAGCACCTTGCAGATGTCCTTGCCGTAGCGGGTCTGCAGCACCACGAGGGCGCCCGGCTCCAGCGGCTCCGTTTCCTCGCGCCAGGCGTAGAACGTCTCGCGGGCATGCTCGAGCTGGACGCGATACAGCGGTTCGGGCAGGCTCTTGCCGGAGCGGTCCTTGGGAGCGCGGCCTTCGTCCTCCCGCTCCTCGTGGGCCGTCCCGGCGTGCTCGTCCTCCAAATGCCTGAGCTCGTCCTCGGACTGCTCGTGTTCGTAATCGGGCATCGCGTGTCTCCTAGCTTAAAAGGTCGACGAGCAGACCTGCGATCTCGTCGACCTTGCGCAGTATTTCCAGCTTTTCGCGCTGTCCCGCCATGATGTCCGCCGCGAGGCGCTCGAGCCTCGCGTCGATGACCGACAGCGCCGTGTACTTCTTCCGTTTCAGGATGTTGCCGCCGCTCGTCCGCTCCTCGACGGCGTAGACCTTGTCGACCACGTGCCTGACGAAGGCCCGGACCGCGCTCTTGTAGGAAACGATGGCGTCGGCGCTCGGATTCCTCGAAAGCGCGTCGCCGAGCCGGTGCACCTCGTCGAGCAGCACTTCGACGGCCTGGCTCGATTCGGGCGTTCCGGCGGCGGCGGCGCTTCCGGCGGCCCCCGCTTCGACCTCGTCCTCCGACCCTGGAACCTCGCCCGCCTTGCCGAGCAGGGCGCGGAAGGAGAGCCGCTCCTTGGCTCCCTTGCGTTCGCCTCGGGAACTCTTGCCCGACAGGGAGGGCACGAGCCCCGCGAGTATGTTGTCCGGAAGCCCTACTTTTTCCATGAGCGGTTTTCCCCGCCACCCGGGCCGGACTCCGGCACCCGGGTGCCGTGCGCCTTCACGAACGCGAGGAGCGCTTCCTCCACGCCCTTGCCGGGCCCAGAGGCCCGGATGTCGCCATGGACGACGGCCCCATCGGCGGCGTCGAAAACCGGAGCGAAGACGTTGCCGACGACCACGGCGCCTTCCAGCAGCACCGCGCGGTCGAGGACGACGACGTCCCCCTTGACGAGGCCGCCGATGATGACGGACCTGGCCTGGATGTCGGCGCCGACCCGACCCTTTCCGCCCACCACAACTTTGCCGCTCGCGCGAACCGCTCCCGAAACATCCCCGTCGATGCGGAGCATCCCGGAAACGACAAGGTCGCCGGTTACCGAGGACCCGGCGCCGACGAGGGTATTGACGATCACGTCGCGGGAATCGGCCATGAGGGAATGGTACCGGAGCGGGCGCCGCGCGTCAACGCGCGGCGCTGCGGAGGTGCAGGAAGCGGAGCGGATCGATGGTTTCGGTGCCGAGGTGGACTTCGTAGTGGAGGTGCGGACCGGTGGAAATGCCCGTGTTGCCGATGCGACCGATGGGCTGGCCCTGGCGGACCACCTGGCCTTTCGTCACGAGCGCCACCTGCATGTGGGCGTAGCGCGTGAAGAAGCCGTGCTTGTGCATGATGATGACGTAGTTGCCGTAGCCGGTGTCGCTGGCGACCGTGACCACCGTGCCGTCGGCCGTGGCCAGGATGGGGTCGCCGGAACGGAAGGTCGAAATGTCGAGACCCTGGTGGAGGTACCAATAGCCGAAGAGCGGATGCTCGTTTTGCCCGTAGTACATGGAAATGTGCCCGATGCCGCCCTGGATGGGCCAGATGTTGGGAATCTCCGAGAGGGTCGACTCCTGCGCCTCCATGAGGGCGCCGAGCTCCTCGAGCGGCTTGACGGCCTTGTCGAGATAACCCGCGACCTGGCGGATGGCGCCGACCTCGCGAAGGCTGCCGGTTCGCAGGTCCTGGACGTCGAAGAAGGCGGCGAGATCGCCGTCCCGGGAGGAGTCCGAGGCGTCGGAAATCTTGACCCCGATGCGCGAAAGCGTGGTCGCGAGGGCCGTCTCGAAGGCGCGGGCGGAGCGCACGAGGCCCGTGGTCTCGTCGCGGAGGGCATCGAGGTCCTTGCGGGTCTCCTGGAGGCTGTCGGCCTTGCCGGAGAGGGCGAGGCTGGCGTCGGTATAGCGGACGGAGGAGTAGACGAGCAGGCCGAGGCCGGTGACCAGCGCCAGGGCGATGGCCACGAGGCCATAGAAGCTGAGCTGGAAGTTGACGATGCGCTTTTCGGTATGGGGCACGAACATGACGGTCAGCTTCTGCCGACCGACCCTGTTGACCTTGCCGGCTGCGTCGCCGACCGCCCGGGCCGCATCGCCGACGGCCGTACCGACCTTTTTGGCGATGCCGTTCTCGAGCTTCTTGTATTTTTTCAGCGTCGACACGCTCTTCCTCTCGATGATGGGCGGATGACTAGTCACGCTACTCTAGCACTACAAGTATCGGCTTGTCGAGTGCCGTCCGCCTCGGAAGAAACACGGGCTTGGAATGCGGAAACGGCCGATATATAGTGGACATGATGGAATCAATGGAAGGAAGGCGCCCCCTCGGGCCCGGGGAAGCCGCGCTCGAGAACGACGGAAGGCTCTCGCTGCTGTTCGTGGGCGCCGGCTCCGCCTTCTCCAAGAAATTCTACCAGAACAACCTGCTCGTGGTGAAAGGACGCGACCACGCCCTCGTGGACTGCGGAACCCGGGCGCCCGAGGCGCTCGCGCTGCTCGGCATCCCCGTCACCAGGATAGAGAACTACGTCGTCACGCACTCGCACGCCGACCACACGGGCGGCCTCGAGGAAGTGATGCTCCTCAACCGCTACGTCACGAAGCGGAAGCCCCGCATCGTGGTGGCCGACCGCTACGTGCGCCACCTGTGGAAGCGGACCCTAGCGGGCGGCGCGGCCTACAACGAGCGTAAAGGCAGCCGCTGGCTGCGCTTCGAGGACCTCTGGGATCGAGTGCCCGTACGGCGGCTGCGTGGCGCGGACCGCGAGCGTCTGGTCGCCATGGTGGGCGGCATCGAGCTCCAGCTCTTCCGGACCATGCACATTCCCGACTCCGCGCGCTCTTGGCGCGACTCGTCCTTGAGCTACGGCGTGGTGATCGACCGGCGCGTCCTCTACACGAGCGACACCCGCTTCGACCCGGAAATGGTGCGTTCGCTGGATGCGGAATTCAGCTTCGAGGCCATCTTCCACGACTGCCAGTTCTTCCCCGGCGGCGTGCACGCTTTCCTCGAGGATCTCGGAACCCTGCCCGCGGCGATAAAGGCCAAAACCCGCCTCATGCACTACGGCGACGCCGTGGACGAGAAGCGGAAGCGGGCCGCCGAACTCGGCTTTGCCGGCCTCGCGGAGCAGTGGATGCCCTACGAGTTCTCCGTCTCCCC
>ENA-UOWG01003032-UOWG01003032.1-activated-sludge-metagenome-genome-assembly--contig:-NODE-3032-length-13301-cov-39.141930_pt1 | contig 13301 bp, 11 predicted proteins | sample MGYA00238147_ERZ761563 | MGnify/ENA primary metagenome ERZ761563 (study PRJEB28884, sample SAMN05720216) | anaerobic digester metagenome | isolation source: active sludge of municipal... | reverse complement strand
ACCGGGCGAATGGATGAAGCCGCTCAGCTCTGGCAGCAAATGGCCGCCTGTGAGCCTGTTGAATTTTACGCCATTTCCGAGCTGGCCAAATACCTGGAACATCGCGAGCGGGATTACCCCCGGGCGAAGGACATCATTCGTAACGCTCTGGCCGGGGACAACACGTTTTCCGGAGAAGAAAGAGACTCTTTGTCGCATCGTTTAAAACGATTAAATGCCAAGCTGATGACTTCACGGTAGTCATTTTCGGTTTATTCGGTGTATTCAAATATTCTGAAATATAGTTTTTCTTATTTTCCCGGTTCACACAACAGTTCAATCGTCATGTACGCAATTTGCTCCCGACGACAAACAGTAGTTCCGTACCCCACCTTTTGCTTTAATATTTCCTTGACATCCAAGACCAAACTTCCTATAGGTCAAATACGCAGAAACAATACCTTATCAATGCTATTCAGGCTCTCGAGGTATTATTATGAAAAAATTTCGCTTTATTTTTGCTCTTGGTGCAATTTTGTTTTTTGGCTTGACAATCTTGCTTACCGGATGTGGTGGCGGGGGCGATGAACAGAGCAACAGTACAATAAATTACAGCGGGAGCAAAACAGAGGCTGCTATTACATCAAATAACGCTGCAGAAATTACCAAGGCAGCATATCAAGGCGGCGAATTTGCCTCAGCAGTGATTACAGGCGCCGGAGCTGCTGTGAGTCCATCAGGCAGTTTCCCTGGTAGTTGCGGAGGAACTGCGTCCTACACTATAACAAGCTATAACAACCTAACAGGGAATTTTTCCGGTTCACTAACATTTGATAAATATTGCGAAGAAAATAACATATTATCAGGTGGCGCTAGCTTTTCCGGGCGTCTTAATAAAGACACCAGTGATTTTATCTCGCTTGCTATATCATTTAATGCCATCACTTATACAAAGGGAAGTAAGGATTTTACCTTGAAGGGTCAAGTGGACGTTGACTACTCTGTTAACCCTCATACAATCTCTTATGACGTTCTGTCAAAAGACAATATATCCGAAAAAGTATTTTGGTGGAATACATATAAAATTGAGACAACAGACGGAACAAGTTACAAAGACTTTTCACTTTCTGGTAAATTTTATCATCCTGATTATGGATATGTAACCTTATCAACGCTGACATCTTTCAGATACAACAGTGATAGTGCCACACCAGCCGCGGGTGTCCTAGGCGTAACGGGTAAGATGGATACAACCGGAGGCAACAATACTTCTGCTCAGCTTATCGTTCTTTCTGCCTCTACCTATCACATCATTGCCGATACAGATGGTGACGCTAGTTACGAATGGGATTCTGGCATATTAAATTGGCAATAAACGCCAAGGCAGAGTCAGCAATGACTCTGCCTTTTTCGTACATTTCAAGCATGATAAGCATTTCCGCTGGTTCAGCCATGATGAAAAATCATCTGAGCAGTTATAACCCACCCAATTCAAGATATGGAAGCCTTCCGTCCAGTTGATTTACAGCATCGAGACCGTCCCACGCCCACGCATAGATACAGGTCCGTATCGGAACATGCAAATACTTGCGCAGCACCGGCAGCAATGGATCACCCTCCATTAAACCAAACATGAGAAACGTTTTGCCGGTATTATATTCATCCTGCAGAATAGTATCTAACAATACCTTGAATATCCGCTGATCATTCCCTGCAATGGCGATGCAGGCAGCAAACACATTTTTGAAAGCCTCACCGGGATTGGGAATCGGCGCCATATGCAATGCCTTGACTAAAGGAGCAATTAATTGCTTCAGCCATCGCATATATCCTGAATACCCGGTTACCAGCGTTCGGCGAAACGATAGCTGATTCCAGCAAGCGATTACACCCACGATACGATCTCCTGATATGGCGATATAAAAATCATCGAGGTGAAGCCCTTGAAGAATTTGATTATCCGCCAAGATATCATCTGCCGTATATACGGGGTAAAACTGTTTCTCGCTTCCGGCGCGATTTAGAAATTCAGCAATCTTGACGGCTCCAACCGCACCGCCTCGCACAACTCTAATCCCATCTGGAAGACAAGGTGAACAACGTTTGATCAGAGGAATTGCAGCAGCATACAATGTGCCGACCTCCTTGCTTACCGGCAATCCGAAAAGACCGCTTGTCAAAACATTCCTTGCAGCCAGGTTGTCCTGTAATACAGCGAATAGGTAGAATGGAACACCAAAGCTTTCTTTGTGCCACTGCCTGAAGATTTGAACGCCTTGGATAATGTGGGTTTTGCTTCGGATGAGTGGTTGTATGCGAAGACTGCTCATGTAACCCACATCCGTGGGAGTTCCATTAAGAAACATTCTGCGCTTCGCCATTAAACAAACGCCAACGATCTGTCGATTGGACTCCCCTACAATCACTCGACGCGCATTTCCTTCAACTTCGATGGCCTTGAAGAAACTCGGTTCACAATCAACTGTCAGTGAGATGCTTCCAGGCATGGAAATGCTTCGCATCAAGACACATATCTGCCCATCATCATCCAATCGCGCTTCTCGGAGGAGAACATGCGATGAAGATTCTTGCGTATGGCTTTTGTTTTCATCATTCATCTTTACTAAAACATTCCTTGCGACAGACTGTATAGGTAAGTTCCGTTTGTCTGTCAATTTATTTCGCCTGCAAAACGTTCAGCATAGCAAGCCTGTTTTCTTCGGGAAGCGCCGTAATCCCGTTAACATGGAATCAAGAGGTACTCAGATCTAAGATCTCATACTTAAAACACATCAGGAGTGGCTGTGTTTAATCATTAAAATCATCTTTATGCAACAGATCGGCAAGATGAATGCCCCGCTTGGCCAGAAAACGAAGGCGCAGCCAGTAGTAGATGATTCCCGACAGAATAAACAACATAAAGACGATGATCCGGGCCGGAGTTTTGAGGTCGCTCAAAATGGCAAGGCTGAAGAAAAGGGCGACACCCATGCCAACGATGGGACAAAACCAGAAAAGGAAGCCCGTAAGCTTGAACGGGGATGTCTTGTAGCGATCGGGATAAAGTCGCGGCAGGCGCAGCGATGCGATCTGGATAGGGAAAAATATCAGCAGTCCCCCCATAGCAGCATAAGAGGCGAGGGTCTCAATATCTAAACCAGCGTATACGCCGATGAGGCTGCAAATCCAGATGAGGATCAAAAACAGATAAGGTGTACCGAATCTTTTGCCGTGGACACCCAACCACGATGGGAGAAGCCCGTCTTCTACCATCATGAGCAGGGACTTTGTACCGACAATGAACAGGGCATTGAGAGTAGTTGCAATGGCGAGAATGGCGCCGCAGAAGACAAAATATACCGTTTCCCCGCGAGATAGGATGGACCTGCCCACGGTGATCAGCGCTTCTTTCTCGTCGAGAATTTGCGCAAGCGGAGCACTCCCGACCGTTGCCACAGCTATGGTAACATAGACAATGCCCACAACGGCAAAGGCCATGGCGAAGGCCCACGGAATCACTCGACCGGGATTCTTGATTTGCCCGCCTAGTTCGATGATCCCGTTGGCCCCGAAATAGGTAAACGACAAAAGCGCCATGCCGAGGAAGATGTTTGTTACCGATGCATCTATGATCGGTGTCAATGCACCCGGTTCCATGACGCCAATCCCCCGATAGGCATAAAGCCCCAAGGCTGACAGGAGAATAATCACCAGAACACCTTGAATGATGACCGCGATCCTAATGCCCAGGACGTTGATGATGAAAAAAAAGGTTAAAATCCCGGCAGCCGTCAATTGCAGGGGCAGGCCTTTTAAGTAAAATCCGGCATAGGTTGCGCAACTTAAGGCATACAGCGGAATCTGACCAAAAAAAGAGGTCAGTGCATAGACCCATACGGCAATGAAGGCCATAAGCGGTGAGACCATTCGGGCGGGATATTTATAGCTTGCCCCCGTTGATGGAATGGCAGCACCCAACATGGCCAGAGGGAGCATGCTGATGAAAACTGGGATGCCCGCTAGACCGTAGGCCAGAGGCAATGACTTGCCTGTAATCTTTAGGACGATCCCGGTGAATACGAAAACGCCCCCGCCGATCATGAAACCAATGGCGATAAACGTTATTGCCGGGAGATTCAGCACTTTTTTGCGACCCATTTCATACATCGTGTCGCTCCATAACGCTGCCCAACTTCACCGGTCAGGAGCGATTAAAAAAATCCAATCAGATTTGGAATGAACTGAATCAAATGTAAAAGATTGATCCTCTTATTTCTCGCTATCGTGTGGATAAACTCGTCACCACGAATACTGCCGGGCGCACAAGGATTTTTTATTTCTCCAGGTAGTAGAAATACGGCTTACCATGAGAAGATAACATCGATTTCCACCTGATCATTTTTCGAGTACCTGCCAAACAGCGACTGAGATGGGCCATCGAACCCTGTTGCGGTTATCCCCACCTTCCATGCATCCGTAAACACATACCAGGCATTTACTTTTGTCATGGTATCGCCATGCTCCGGATTGTAGGCAAGATTAAGATTGGTCTCGATCTTCTGATTCATAAAAAAGTTCTTAAGGTTGACCCAAATAATGGTCTCAAATTGCCGATCATACAGGGTGTCGGGTCTGTCGTTGATTAGTGTTTGTTGGGCCTGCATGGTAAGCAGGCAATCTTCGAACAACCGATAATCAACTCCGATGCCGTAGGCAACAGTATCACTCTGATGCTCGTTGGAGTTCAGTTTGTAAGTGCCCAACGAGGGGGTGGACGGATATCCCCACAGCTCGTATCGGGTATTATAGTAGCGGCCAATCGCATAAGCCGCTTCGGCACGCCAGCTCCAGTCACCCTTGACGAATGCCGCATCAATACCGATGGACGACATCTTGTGAAAGTCCGGTTCTGCCCCAGGATTGACAACAACTTGACCGGATATCAGGGAAATGACCGATTCCGTAGTCTTAAAAACAGGACGAAGGTCGTAGCCGTGAAACAAGGTGACACCCCAATCCACAGTGTCCGAGCTTTGGATACGTAAGCCTACGGAACTGTTCTCCATGTTACGCGATGGAAGATCACCGTTTTGATGGATAATTTCGGCATCATATTTTTCTGCCAAAGTCGCAATTTCTGGAAAAACCGACCAGCGTTCTGTAAAAAGCGGAAGTCGATAGGGAACCAAGAGGGGCACCCAAACCAACTCCATGTTCCAATCTCTTTTGTTTAGGCGAGCGGATATTGATGGAACACCTATTTTTCTGTCTTCCAGTGATTTTCTCAGAAATTGCGTATAGTCCCAGGGGTTCAGCAGATCATTGATAGGGTATTCATCAAGCCTACCCCATGCAAAACGCTGAATGCCGGCCCGAAGTTCAAGAAAGTTATTGGAATAGGAACCATACAATTCCTTAAATTCCAAAAAAAGTGGGGTGCTCTGGTAAACTTCGCTCCACCCTTTGAGAACGGAATGGCCTTCAGCATTCAAATCAGCGCTCCCATCCCAACCTCCTTCCAACCACATATGAAAACGCCATTTCGGGGGTGTCGTATCAACCTTCAATCTTCCGAGAAGGCTTGGATATTCCGTTGCAGTTTCATTGTTGTGTAACGGCAGGACTCCCCGCAGATTCATCCTACCGGAAACTGAAAGCAAATCTTCCGCGAAACAGACAGAAGAAAAAACAACAAGAAGAAAAGCCACGATCAATGCTCTTTTCATGATATCCCCCCGATAGGTTAACCTTATAAAATTAACAAATCTCAAAAATTTAAGATATAGAATTATCCAACTACTTTGCGCCTCGCTCCAGAGACCTTTGTGTAAACATCTCATTGGGAAACCTGGTTCGATAAGTAATTTGATCAATGGTCAACACGGTTTTATGCTTGGTCTTGTGGTTCTCCATCTCCAGGTTGAAAGGTGTCGGGATACCATCGATCAGACGAATATTCCTGAAGGTCCCCGATCGGTACAACTCCTTTTCGCGGTAATATTCTATTCTGGCGGTAACCCAGAGGTTTTTGGTCACCCAGGCAATATACCTTGTATATTTGCGGGGTATCTTAGGAGTAACTTCAACGATGTAGCAGGGTTTGTCGTCTACGGTCTCCTCCCGAAGGATTTTGAATGAATAATCGTCCAGGCTCGGTGGCCCGCTGAAATCATCGTAGGAAAAGTCGGATCCGAAAAACGAGTCGTCTTGTGCCGACGTGGGAATGCGTCGCACACGCTTGTATTCCGGGAAATAAGCCCAGAGATTTTTCTCGGCGAAAGTACGGGCATGAACCAGAAATCCGACACCCTTCAGATCCGCGGGAGAGTTGAAGATCAACAGTGCCTTGTAGGCTTCGGGCGATGCATTTTTGCCGTATTCGGTAAGCGTGCGGGTACGTTTCCCTCCTCCCCTGTCATGAAGAACCATGGTGGCCTCTGTTTTCTGATCGAGCATCCGGGCACGCAGCTCATGCACTTTTTCGAATACATCGCGTCCGTTCATTGCATATGCAGAAGAGGATACCATGATCAAGAGTGTAAAGAGTAAGAAGACAATCCGTGCATTAGTCATATGCCAAAGCCTCCACAATGTTAGTATTTGCAGCTTTCCGCGCCGGAATCATTCCGGCCAGTGCGGACAGTCCCGCCGAAAGGAGCAACGCCCAAAGGATCGCGCTGAAAGGTAAATAATACTTGGCGGAACCTATATTCGCAACGAAAAATCCTTCCAGATTTATCCAGCCGGCAACAATTCCCGCCGTTGACCCGAGAATGCCGCCTGCCAGCCCCATGAGAGTGGATTCCAGAATCACGACCCCGTATATCTGTCTTCTCAGCATGCCGATGGCACGCAGGGTGCCTATTTCACGCGTTCTTTCCAGCACTGATGCCAGCAAAGCAACAATAATTCCCAGACAGGCAATCGCTAAAGTGATGACATCTAGGGCGTAATTGAAAATAAACATATCGTCCAATACCTTTCGGATCTCATTTTTGAAATCCAACGCAGAGAGGACATAGAGTTTGCGATCAACGCCAAATCTGTTCTGAATTTCATCTCGAACTTCTTGGACCTTTGTGCCCGGCTTAACATTCACAAAAAATGCATTGCAAAGCCTATCGCCCCAATGATGCTGGTAGGTCCGGAGATCCATGCCGACCACCCCGCTGTCGCTTGTGTAATCCACCACAATTTGGTCCACCCGGAACCCGACAGGTCCCGCAGGCGTGGGAAGGGTGATCGAGTCCCCTTTTTTGACCTTGAAAATGGCGGCAAACGGCTCGCTCACGACCACGCTGCCTTTTTCAGACCATGAACGCACTGGACGACTGCGGATGTTTTGTTCTTTACGCTGCTCCGGGTAACGAGCTAAATCAGAAGCCGAAAGGAGTACCATCCTGCCGTTATAATTCATGAAGACCCTGCGCCAGACGCCCACAGACTGAACTCCTGGAACTTGTTCCAGTTTCCGCGCCAGCTCAACCGGTATGGGTATGGCCTGGGCATTGGCGCTGGCGCCGGGATGGCCTGAGGATATAATAATATCGGCCTGGATGATTGAATCCAGCCACCTTATCGCCGACTGCTTGACACTGTGCACATAACCTGAACTGGCGACAAATACCGAGATGCCGAAAAAAACAGCTGCCACCGCCACGGCATTCCGTGTCAAATTCTTCCGGAGGTTGAGACCTGCCAGTCTTCCTGCTGTGCCCAGACTGGAAGAAAAGAAACGGTTGAATATTGTGACAAACCCTTTCAGAAATGCCGGGGTAAATAGTGATATCCCGATGGCAAACATGAGCTGGGCAACCAATAAAAGTGTTCTTTGCTTTGTGAGGGGAGAATCACCCACCAGATCATACATCGCAAATATGGGGATGGAGAGAAGCAAACACAATACCCCTGCATAATTCAGGCGTTTCGTGGTAAAAAATGTCTCTTCGGCATAAGGGACGGATCGTATGGCCGAAGCCGGCGTAATACGACTGCTGGCTCTGGCCGGGAACAAAGCCGCAATGAGACTGGCGAGAATACCACTTGCAAAACCGATCACGGGATAGAACCAGGTGACATGGAGTCCTGTCACGGACGTCCGCACAAAGGTTTCAGAAACAACCTTGCCGAATGTTCCTACCAGCGTATTGGCCAGCAGCAGGCCGAATCCAACACCAAGTGAAGATGCAAGGATGGAGAGGACCAGTGTTTCTCCCAAAAACAGCAATAGGATGTCTTTCTTTTTACAGCCAAGCGCTCGCAGAATGCCGATCTCCTTGCGACGATGCACCACGGAAACGGAAACAGCATTATAAATGAGGTACATGCCGACAAATATCGCCAGATAGCTGATGAGATCAAAACCGCTCTGAAACCGGGAGATCATATTCGCGACCTGTCGTGTCCTGCCGGCCGGGGTGTCCACCACATAGCCCTTCGGAAGCGCAGCCATGATGGCCTGCCTGACGGTTTCCAGATCTTCTCCCTGCCGGAGACTCACATCGATTCGATCAATGCGTCCCTCTTTGCCAAAAGCCATCTGTGCGGCATAGATGTCCATGACCGCCAGATTTCCTCCCATGGCCTTTGCCGGGCCTTCGGGATTGAGAATGCCCCGTATGTGAAAGGTTCGGATCCCCTCGACCGTCTGCACTTGAATCTTCTGGTCAATAGTAAAACTTTCACGATCGGCCATGGTTTTGGTAACGAGGATGGAGTCGGGTTTTGCCAGAAACAGGAGAGGGTCGGGAATATCGGCACTGTCACCGGTAAGACTGTAGTCCCTGACCTGGGTATCCACTAGGACATCCACGCCCAGAATCATCATGGACCGCTCCTTACCGGAAACGAGCATGCCGTCAGTTTCTATGACCGGCACGGCATACTCAACACCTTGCACTTCCTGAACCTTCTCAATCAGTGACTCGGGAAAGCCCGATTGTGCCCCTGTGATCTGAAGCTTGGCTTTTCCTGTCACGCGATTGAAGGAATCCTCAAACGAAAAAAGAACGCTCCGATTAACCACCCCGATGGAAACGATTGCGGTGACGCCCAGGCAGATTCCGGCCAGGGCCATGAAGGTCTGGGCCTTGCGGAGCCGGAGATGTTTCAGGCTGACGTGACGCAGCAGGTTCCAAAGATTCATGAGCTGCTTCCGGAAATGGCGATATCTTCGGTAATACCACCGTCTTTGAGTGTGATGATGCGCTTGCCGCAGGAGGCTGCCCTGGAATCGTGGGTTACCATGACAATGGTCTGTCCCGTCTGGTTAAGGTTTTTCAGCAGTCCGAGAATTTCTTCGCTGATGTGGGAATCGAGATTCCCGGTTGGTTCATCGGCCAAAAGGACAGCTGGATCTGTGATCAATGCCCGGGCAATGGCTACACGTTGCATTTCGCCTCCCGAGAGCTGTTCCGGGCGATGTTCCATGCGCGACCCCAGACCGACGCTCTCCAGGAGATGGGTGGCTTTCTCTTGAATTCGAGAAAACGGGACGCCGTCCAGGAGAAGCGGCAGGCCGACATTTTCCGCGGCCGTAAGAATCGGGAGTAGGTTAAAGAACTGGAAGATAAAACCGACTCTTTTACGCCGAATCAGCGTGAGTGCATCGTCAGAAATTCCGTGAAGTGGGCTGCCGTCGATAAAGATTTCACCCGTGCTGGGCTGATCAAGCCCTCCGAGGAGATTCAGAAGGGTGCTCTTGCCGGAACCGCTCGGCCCCATAATGGAAAGAAATTCGCCCTTTTCAATTCCGAAAGAGACATCATTTAATGCGCAGATTTCCTGTTTTCCCTGCAGATATTTTTTACTTACTTTCAGCACCTGGATCATTTGCATCCTTTGACATCGACATTAAGCAAGAACATTGATTGTCTTGCGCACGAATATAGAGAAGTTAGGCAGGCCTGTCAATTATATTTATCTTTTTAAATTAATATTGGAATCATCCAGAGACTGAAGTGTGGCTTAGGATTGATGGCGATGATGGAAATCCATTTAGTGATGGTCTGAAGGGCGATACGGAATTTCCGAAAGTTCTCTTCAGGCCATTACGAACGGATCCGGAAGGTTTTCCGGTTTCTTCAAGAGTTCATCCGGATTGTCGATCATTTCTTTTACCGTAAGGATGGCCTGGGAGAAATTGAATCCGCCCGTGATTCGGTGGTCAAGGGTGAACGTGACGTCCATGACCTCCTCGACATGAATTTCATCACGGTCGTTGATCATCGGTTCCTTCTTTCTTTTACCAATCACGATAAAGCATGAGGCGTTTCCCCACTCAAACAGGGGATGTAAAATCGCGTCCAGATTGATACTGCCCAGATTGGCGATAAAGATGCTCGCAAACATGCTGTCTTTTTTAATGTATGCAGCGGGCAAAAAACCGAAATAATCGAAGATGCGTCCTGCCCGTATGAGGGAACGAATCATGAACCGGGGAAGCAAGGTGATGAGGTTGGACATTTTTTCATCGTGGGATGACTTACTTTTCTTGGTCGTTCGAATGGATGCGTTAACCTGTTCGGCAACGGTTTCGAGGGTAGAGTAAGGGTCAAAGGTCATCTTGACAATGGTCTCAGTCGATTGTTCCGTCAGTTCCCGCCTGGTAACAAATGAGATATCAATGGTGCGCCGCTGGTAAATGCGCCGACCAGCCACGAAACGGTTCAAGTCCGGCTGCAATGCCAGCATGCGCACGGCTGACGCCAGGATGACGTGAAACAGCGTCAGCTTGTCCTCTCGATTGGCATTGATGCGGTCCAACCATGTCTGCAAGCTTTGAAGCCTTACTCGTCGAGAAGTATAAACAGCGGCCTCCATTCGGCTCGGCATCATAAACGGCCACATCTTTCTGAAACGGGAAAGTTTGGTAAGTAAAACTCCGTCCGGACGATCGTGAAAACGCATCAGGTCTCCATGTTCTGATTGATTATAGGCTTGTTTTTGCGGCGAGAGGTATAAGAGAAAACTAATTTTATGTCAATGAAAATCTCGGCGTAAAACATCAGCGTTCACCGTATTTAGCGCTTGTCAATTTGAGCCTTCATATTTTTCCAGCTTCTTGCGCAGTGTTTTTCGGGTAATGCCCAGGCGGCGCGCGGCTTCGCTTTTGTTGCCGCCGGTTGCTCCCAGCGCTTCCAGAATGCTCCTTTTTTCGACTTCTTCCAGCGGCAGGTTCTCAACGCCCCCTGCCGGTTTCGACAAATTTCCCAACGCCGGATCATTTGAAGATATTTGATCCGCCATCGGAAATACCAGTTCATCCGCATCCACCCTATCGGTTCGTGACAAGACCACAGCCCGCTCAACCGTATTCATCAACTCGCGGACATTACCGGGCCAGGCATACTGCCCAAGCTTTTGTATCGCCTGCGGCGTGAAGCCTGAGATAGATTTTGAATTCTTCTCGGCAAACATCTTCAGGAATTGCTGAGCCATCAGGGGAACATCCCCCTGCCTTTCCCGAAGCGGCGGCACGTGCAAAGCGACGACATTGAGCCGATAGAACAGATCTTCACGGAATCGACCCTGCTGGATTTCCTTTTTCAGATCTTTGTTGGAAGCGGCAATCACACGGACATCGACTTTGAGGACTTCCTGCCCCCCAACGCGCGTCAGCTCTCGTTCCTGTAAAACCCGCAGGAGTTTAACCTGCATCGCCGGCGACATCTCGCTCACTTCATCCAGAAAAATACTGCCGCCGTCGGCCTGGAGAAACTTCCCCTCCCGCCTTCGATCGGCGCCGGTAAATGCGCCTTTTTCATGGCCGAACAATTCTGATTCCAACAGCGTTTCAGTAAGCGCCGCGCAGTTGATTTTGATAAAGGGCGATTGCTTGCGGTTGCTGTTGAAATGAATGGCGTTGGCAATCATTTCCTTGCCTGTGCCCGATTCTCCAGTGATCAGAATGGTGGCCTGTGTCGGGGCTACCTGTTCTACGATCTCCAGAAGCTTGACCATCGCGGGACTTTGACCGATCATATTTTGCCGGTCAAATTTTTCCCCCAATCTTTCCTTGAGATATTCAATTTCCTTTTTCTGCAAACTGTGTTCGGTCGCCCGGGCGATCTTAATTTGTAGTTCATCAAAGTCCAACGGCTTGGTCAGATAATCGTAAGCCCCTTTTTTCAGGGCGCTGACGGCCGTCTCCACTGACGCGAAGGCCGTCATAATCATCACCGGAAGAGTCGCATTGATCTTTTTGATTTGCTCTAAAGCCTCAATACCCGAAACTTTCATCATGCGAATATCCATGAGGATCAAATCAAAGGACCGTTTGCGGACTTCTTCAATCGCGACAGCGCCGTCGTCTGCCTCATAAGTTCGGTAGCCCCAGCCGCCCAACAGTTTTTTCAACATCATACGATGCGCGGAATCGTCATCCACAATTAAAATCTCGAGTCCATTTTTCATTTTTCCATTCTCTCCTTTGCCGATAAAGGAAATCGCAGCGTAACTTTTGTGCCGACTCCCGCTTTGCTCTCCATTTGAATAACGCCGCCATGCGCATCCATAATTTTCTGCGCGACCGCCAGCCCTAAACCGGTGCCGGCCGGTTTGGATGTAAAATACGGATCATAAATCCTTGGCATATCTTCTTCTTTGATGCCTGACCCGGTATCGGAAATTGTCACGTCCATAAAATCTTTTTGAGCTGCCATCTCAACGGATAATTTGCCACCTTCGGGCATGGCCGACAAGGCATTAAGAAAAATATTGAGCAGTACCTGCTTGATTTTGTCCGGATCAATGTCGGCCAGCGGTAAATCCTCATCCGTCTTGACGTCAATCTCGACGGCATTCTTCCCGGCTTCGGCGTTCACCAGCCGAATCGTGTGCCGTATCAGATCCACCAAATTCGTTTGTTCTTTTTTCAATTCCAGCGGCCGGGCAAACTCAATAAGCTGGCTGATGACCCGATTCAGTCTTTCGGTCTCCGCAATCATAATATCCGTGGTCTGTTCGTCTTCGGCATTGCCGGCTAGCCTCTGCTTGAAATAAACGGCAAAGCCCTTAATGGAGCTGAGCGGGTTGCGGATTTCATGCGCCACACCGGCCGCAAGCGATCCGATGGCGTTCAGATGCCGGCTGCGGGCGACTTCCTGCTCCATCTGCCTGATTGCCGTCACATTCCGGGCAAGAAGGATTTTCCCTTCATGAACATCTTCATCGGCAAAAACCGTTGCAACAACTTCCCACGTCTGAGCGCCGTTTTTTTCAGAGGTGATGGTAATGTCTTGCTCAGCAAGGTCGGTTTGTTTAGAAATTCTGTTCAGTAACTGCGAAAACGCCACCGGCAGCAACCGAATTGCTTCCCGTCC
>ENA-UOWG01003030-UOWG01003030.1-activated-sludge-metagenome-genome-assembly--contig:-NODE-3030-length-13307-cov-8.359719_pt1 | contig 13307 bp, 15 predicted proteins | sample MGYA00238147_ERZ761563 | MGnify/ENA primary metagenome ERZ761563 (study PRJEB28884, sample SAMN05720216) | anaerobic digester metagenome | isolation source: active sludge of municipal... | reverse complement strand
CGCGAAGACCACCTGCCCCGTCCCGTTGCTCTCGCGGATGAAGTCCCGCAGGGCCCGGCTCCCCTCGGCGGAGAAGTCCCCGAGGATCGCCAGCCGGCGCCGGTAGTTCGAGACCTTCTGCAGGCAGTCCCCCGCCAGCCCCGAGCGGAGCTCGAAGAAGGACTCGTCCAGGTCCTCCCGCCGCAGCGCCAGGGTCGGGGCCGGGCAGGCGGCCAGGAGCTCGAGGAACTCCGCGCTCGAGCCGATCCGCCCCTCGCCCTCCCGCAGCCAGAGCCCCAGCTCCCCCGCCTCCCGAGCCTCGACCTCGAAGCGCATAGACTCCTCCTCGGCACTAGTCCTATTTGGCACTAGGTTATTTGTAACCTATACCCCTTTACCCCATCCGTCAAGCCCCGCCCCGCGCCCCCGCGAGCCCGCCCGACCCCCACGAGGCCTCGGCGCTTGACCACCCTCCCCCTCCCCGGCTACCCTAAGCCGCATACTTCTATATGCAGAAAGCCCCCGCCCCATAGCCCCAAGGAGGAACGCCGTGCCCGAGACCAAAGTCCTGATCAACCTCTCCAACCGCCACATCCACGTCTCCAAGGAGGACCTCGAGCTCCTCTTCGGGAAGGGCCACCAGCTCACCAAGACCAAGGACCTCATGCAGCCCGGCCAGTTCGCCTGCGAGGAGACCGTCACCATCAAGGGCCCCAAGGGCGAGTTCAAGGGCGTGCGCATCCTCGGCCCCGAGCGCAAGGAGACCCAGTGCGAGATCCTCGCCTCGGACCAGTTCAAGCTCGGCGTCCCCGGCTGCCCCACCCGCGAGTCCGGCCAGCTCGAGGGCTCCTTCGGCTTCGAGATCGTCGGCCCCGCCGGCACGGTCAAGAAGGCCAAGGGCCTCATCATCGCCAAGCGCCACATCCACTTCACCCCCGCCGAGGCCGAGCGCTTCGGCGTCGCCGACAAGGAGCTCGTCGACCTCAAGATCCCCGGCGAGCGCGGCGCCACCTTCGCCAACGTCATCTGCCGCGTGAACCCCACCTACGCCCTCGAGTGCCACCTCGACTTCGACGAGGGCAACGCCGTCGGCATCGGCAACGGCGCGATGGGCGAAATCGTCAGGCATCGCTAGCCCGGGGCCGGCCCATGAGCAAGGTAATCCTCAAGGCCCAGGACCTCGACGGCTTCCTCACCGAGGCCGACAAGGCCTCGCTCGGGCGCATGGACGCCCTCTACCGCCAGGCCATGGTCTCCTTCAGCATCCTCTCCGCCGCCGGAACGGGCGACGAGCGCAAGCGCGAGGAGGGCCGCCTCATCGAGCACTTCAACGCGATGGGCGAGCTCATGAAGGAGATCTGCGCCCCCGAGCCGCGCGTCCAGGTCTACTGCTTCTCCACCCCCCACGAGAGCCACAGCGAGGCCTCCCGCCTCATCGCCAAGCTCCGCGACGTCGGCACGGGAAGGCAGGAGTTCACCTACTACATCCAGCGCGCCTACGAGCTCCTCTTCAACCTCGCCTTCGGCGGGGCGCGGAGCCCGAACAAGAACTACCTCATCGTCAAGACCCCCGTCACCCTCCCGGCCCAGAACTACGCCGTCCACAAGATCCCCAACATCGACGAGTCCATCGAGAACTCCGTCATGTGCGTCATGCTCCGCGGCGCCCTCCTGCCTTCCATAATCATGTCCAAGGAGATCCAGGAGTACTCCTCCTCCGGCTACCTCTCGCCCTTCGCCCTCTTCAAGATCAAGCGCGACGACACGAAGAGCGAGACGAACATGGAGTACATCCTCGACCTCGAGCGCTCCTACTTCAAGCCCGAGCAGCTCGACGGCAAGGACCTCATCTTCGCCGACCCCATGAACGCCACGGGCGGCTCCCTCGTGACCGTCATGAAGTACCTCAGCGACCTCGGGATCAAGCCCCGCTCGGTCAAGTTCTTCAACGTCATCTCGGCCCTCAAGGGGGCCCTGCGCGTGGTCAGGGCCATCGAGAACGCCACGGTCTACACGCTCTGGATGGACCCGGTCCTGAACGACCGGGCCTACATCATGCCGGGGCTCGGGGACGCGGGCGACCGGATCAACGGCCGCGACGAGGACGAGCTGCCCCGCGACATGCTCCAGCTCATCGCGGACTACGGGACGAACATCACGGGGCTGTACCGGTCGCAGCTGCGCACCATCGAGGAGACGGTGCTCAGGAGGTAGGTCCAAAGGGGGAGCGCCTTTCCCCCACAAGAGCGAAGCCCCGTCCGCGGTACGCAGGAGGGGCGGGTCCCAGCTGCGGGAAAAACAGGGGTTCGCTAGGTCCTCGGCGCTTCGCGCCTGCGGAATCGCTCACCCCTGTTTTTCCCGGCGTCCCGCCCCGCCACCTCCCCAGGACGGGGCTTCGCGCATCGAGCGACGCGGCTCCCCCTCGCTCCGCCCTCCTCGGCGCCGCGCAACCACAGCACCAAGTACGCTACCGACGTTAGGCGGCGCCTGCGGTGGGCTCCGCTACCCCCACTCTTGGTCGATGGCTGTGCTGAGCGGACGTTGCACGGAATCGATCAAGCACGACTAACTACGAAGTGTGAACCTGCAACGTGGAAGGCCCGGCGCGAGCTTTATTCTGACGGTCCAGGGCAGGGCCTGCCCGAGAAAAAAAGGCTATCCGCTCAAGCTCTCGCGGATAGCCGTTTTTTCTCGGGCACCCGCCGCCCTACGCGAGCGGCTCAAAGGGCCACGGGGTTCATCCCCGGAGCGCCGGGCTTGTGGGTTCTGGGCTCGCATCCTTCAAGTTCTGCGGCTCGTCGAGCAAGGTCGGCAGGGATCGATGAGCTAGCGCTCATCGATCCATACTGAGCTCCTCGCAACGGCCACTCAAAAATAAAAAAAACAACAATCGATGCCCGAAAGCTAACCGGTCTAGAAAACCAAGGGTATATGGTCGTCGTGATTAACTTCACTGAACTATCGGATCGCAACTCACTGGGTGGCAAGTTCTACAGGATTGCACAGGCATTGATGGGGAAGGTGCAGGCGGACCGTATTAGGCATTCTGGCGAGTGGTTTGAGGTTGGAACAGAATAGATGAATAGGAAGGGGCCAGACAAGCCCGCCCATCGATGAGAGATTATTGAGCGGCGAGCTTGGCCTTGAACTCGACGAGGATCTTGGCTGTTATCTCGGGATTGATTGAGCCGATCTTCTCTGCAATCCCCATGGCTCGCGCATTGGTGATCTGACCCGCAGAAACCAGCTTGAGGAGCATCTCGAGCCCCCAAACCACCTTCCCTCCCTGGCGCTTGCACTCCCTTCGGAGAAGTGTGTCATTCGCGATGCACGTCCATCCTTCAGCGAGCACAAAGTGCAGACAAGCCCTATCGGGACCCGATAGACCAGGAGCGGAAGGAAGCGTGAGAGGCGTCTCGATGACGGTTAGCCCTAGGTCCTTGGCCCGCTCAATCGGCAGCTTCCGAACCTCATTGAGGATGCGAGTCGGCACATAGACGGTTCCCCAATACTTGACGAGTTCACGGATGATGTCCTCATCTGCTGCGGCATAGTCGATGAGAACGTTCGCATCACAGATCGCAGCTTCTCGTCGCGTTCGGGGCACCGGTCAGAGCGCCTGCCACGCACGGATAAGGATCCGCATATCGCTTATTGACAGGTTGAGCATCTCCCCCGCGCGGCTCATGGAGATGATCTCTTTCTCATATGCATCCCTGACAAGTCGAGAGAAGCGCTCCTCCATGAGATCGCTGACGTCAAGCTCTTGTGGATCATCATCGGCTACGGGATTGGACTCATCAGCCGAGAGGGATTCGGGCTCGTAATGGCCCTTAAGGTCGTGGTGATACATCGCCTTGTAGTCTTGACTGAACTTGATGATGAGATCAGTAAGCGAAGACGCCTTGCCCATCTGGACCAGCCGGATGAGAAGGGTCTTGTAACTTACCTTAAAGATCTTCTTGATCTTGAGAACCCTATCCACAAAATGGAGGCCCTTGCCCTCGGTCCACTCCTTCTCGAGCGCCTCATCCGGTACAAGGAAGGTGCCTGCGAACAGGTCAGCCTCTCGCTCCTCTATCTCGTTCTCGGTCTCAGATGGGTCCTTGTATGAGGCCTTATGAAGAATCAGGTGCCCAAGCTCATGCGCGATGGTGAATAGCTGGCGCTCGACAGGTATGCCCTCCTCTGAATTGACCACAATGCCGGGGCCCCCATCCTCATGCCCGATCGATAGACCGAAGGTCTTCTTGAAGCCGAATGGGCGAATACGCAGCTTGATACCGGCCAGCTCCATCAACTCGGAGATGTCATAGATAGGAGCTTCTCGCTCGAGCTCGAAAACGCTACGAACTGCCATCGCCGCGGCGCGAGGCTCCTTGCAGGAAATGTGCGACAACCGGTATGCAGGTGCGACCTTTAGTTCCTTCTCCAGGAAGCTGTAGTCTGAAAGCCAGATTGCGCTGTCATGACGAAGCTGGTCGCGTTCAGCCTTCTCCCGGCCGCTCAGAATCTTGGCAGTACGAAAACGAAGGGACTTAAGCTTGGGTGCATCGGCAAGCAGCTCGTCGAAGGGTACGTCGAGCCCTTCGGCAAGCTTGATAAGGGTCGAGGACTTGGGTTCGGCCTTGCCGTTAAGGAGGTTCGATAAAGCTGCGGTTCCCATTCCCATCTTCGCGGAGAGCTGAGGAATAGTCAGTCCTCGTATCTTCATATGGCGGCGTACATTGTCGCCGATATCTTGGATTCCCATAGGGCGCTCCTTCCTCTATTGCAAATGTACTACACTATGTGTTATTATGCAATAAGTAAAAACAAATAGTTTGCAATGTGCCATAGACGCAATGGACGCAAAGCAGTACTATGAAGGGGACGATGACTACTATGGGTGGTAGTACACAAGTGTTGACAACCATCCCTTGTGGTGAATAGACTATCGGGTGGAAATAATAACGGCCCATGGATCTCGAACATCCACAGGCCGCTTGCCGCTGATCCGCATGGATCGGTGATCCCACGGAAGGAGCGATGCTTTGGTAAGCAAGGTAAGTATTAGCCCAGATCCTCAACCTCGTCAACATCGCCCCTCCGTATACCGGGGGTGGCATATGGTCACGTAACCCTCAGAGTTCCAGTTCCCACTCAGGTTTCGGCACCGCCGAAGGTCATCTCAGCTGGAGCATGCCCTGCATGCAAAGAAGGATAACCATGTCCAAGCCACAAGATCGCACTGTATACATGACGCCCGCAGGATGGGCGAACAAGAGGAATGGAGCGGAGCGCGCCGAAGGGATCTACCCGACGCAGCGTGAAGCGGCCGAGGCCGCTCGCCAGAATCTACATAACTCTGGTGGTGGTGAACTCACCATCCAGGGAGTGAACGGACGCTTCAGGGATAAGGATACCATTGCGCCAGGCAACGATCCTTGCCCGCCGAAAGACAAGCGTTAGGACATAGCTTCTGCCGCTTCGGAAGAAGCGGCAGAAGCACTCGTGGCTGTTGCCATGAACAAGTAATGACTCGCAGTAATCTGCGATAGGAGAACCACGATGCAAGAGAACCAAGACATTGAGCAGATCATCGATATTGAGACCTTCGCGAAGGAAGGGAAGGACATCCCAACTGGGCCGAAGATCCGATACCAGATCAGAATTGACGGGGAGCACTATCTCATGGAGAAAAGGCACCCCACAGGGAGGGAACTGCTCATTAAGGCGGGGAAGACTCCGCCCGAGGGCTATCGCCTCGATCAAAAGCTCCGAGGAGGAGCGACGAAGAAGATTGGGCTCGAGGAAGTAGTCGATCTCGCGGCTCCCGGAGTCGAGAGATTCATCACGCTTCCCCTCGATCCTACGGAGGGCTGACCATGGAAGAGGCGAGTCTCCGCTGCGTCTTTCCCCTACTGCCGGATGATGCAGAATACCTAGACGCGCGGGGGCTCGCCTGGGAGACACTCATCGAGGGTCCTTCTCGGTGGGTTCTTGTGCGACGATTCCCGATTCCAGAAGGGTACAATGTGTCCGAGGCGGACATTGCGATACTGCTTCCTGATTCGTATCCGACAACTCAGCTCGACATGGTATACGCATTCCCTGCCCTCAGCCTCACAAGTGGTGCTCCCATCGGCGCGGCTGATGTTATCCAAGCGCTTGATGGCCGAAGCTTCCAGCGCTGGTCCCGACATCGGACCCAAGCTAATCCTTGGCGCCCCGGCCTTGACAATCTCGGAACCCATATCGAGCTAATTGAAGAGTGCTTCTTGAGGGAGACGAAAAAGAATGGATGAGCCTACTGTCCCAATAGCTTCCGTGCGCCTGAGATTGTCAGGACGACAAGTCTTGAGACTGAATGAATTATGGGCGACTGATCGCCTTGAGAGAAAGGCAATCATCGGTGTCTGCGGGTCGACAAGCGCTTACGGCGCACCTGGGATTGATTTCGTAGCTTCAGTGCATGCCGTGTCCGACATGCTGATCGAGTTGGACAAGGGACCTACGAATGAAGCACGTGATTGGCTTGCGCGGGAGCAGAAACGATATCCTCTTCTGCCAATAATCTTCCATCGCGGCGGGGAGCAGGAAAACCGTCAAGCGATACAGCTTCTTGAGAATCTCGTGAAGAGCAGCAACAGGCTGGGCTTGATCGTGAACATTGAACCCACGGGGAACATGTCAGGGTTCATTATTCGTAAGGGCGAGAGCCAGGCAGTCGACACAATAATCGTTGCAGGCTCTGACATCATCATCTGGTCCGGAGATACTGCTTGCAGCACAAACACTAATGCCCTAACTCTCCGTCTGGAGCAATCCTTCGGCAGCAAGACCTCGCGTATGCTATCGAGCCTTCGAGTCGGGGTCGTAGGCGTATCGGGAACGGGCAGCCCCGTGGCCGAGATGCTCTATCGTCTTGGAGTAGCTGAAATCACTCTTGTCGACGATGATCGCATCGAAGAGAAGAATCTTGGGAGGATCTATAATTCGTCCGTTCGCGACGCCGAGGAGAGGCGCTTAAAAGTCGATGTTATCGGAGATGCCTTCATGCGGAATGGTCTTCCTCCTAGGATAAGGAAGATCGCAAAGAAGACGTATGACCCAGAAGTAATCAGGCAACTAGCTCAATGCGATATCATCTTCGGATGCATGGACACGCACGCGGGACGCCTTCTGCTAAATAAGCTCTGCACCTTCTACACGATCCCATACTTCGATCTCGGTGTGAAACTGGAAGCAGACGGCCAGGGCAGTGTCTCGGCCGTCTGTGGGGTAGTTCACTACTTGCAGCCCGATGGTTCAAGCTTGCTTAGCCGCAAGGCTATTAATCTTGCAACGATTGAAGCCGAAGACTTGAGAAGGACTGATCCGGATCGTTATGAACAGCTCAAGCAAGAGAAATACATCAAGGGCGCCCAAGAGGATCGCCCAGCCGTCATTACAGTGAACACAATGATCGCATCCATGGCCATGAACGACTTCCTCGCAAGGCTCCATACATATCGCAACAATCCGAATGCCGAAGTGGGTAGCCTATCCATAAACCTTAGGGAACCCCTGTTCATGACCGAAGAAGATGGCGAGCCAGATGAAGGCATGTTGAGATGGGTTGGGTTGGGCGATATCACCCCGATCCTGGCTATGCCCAGCCTGGCGTGAGGGGAAAGGAATGAAGATGGTATTGGCTCATCTCTGGCATGACCTTGGAGAACTCACACAGCGGAAGTTCCGCATTGCGTTCCTTGAAGAACTGCCGCCGGACTTAACCGAACATACTGCCTACATTGTCGGTGAAGGCGACCATCGATGGTATGTAGCTATGTTGTGTCCCTGCGGCTGTGGAGAAGTTATCTACTTGAATGTCAGACCTGACTCTCATCCCTATTGGCGAATCACTGAGCACAAGAAGACAATCTCGATAGAGCCGTCGATATGGCGCCAGAAGGGATGTCGCTCTCACTTCTACCTCAGGAGAAGCAAAATCCAGTGGTGCAGGATACATCAATGACTAAACTTCCTCCGAAAAGGTAGACACTTTCAGGCTACAATGGTAGCCAAAGGAGGTGTCCGGGGGAGTCGCGATCTATTCTGATGAGTTCAAGAGTGAAGCGGCCAAACAGGCCGCCGCTATAAACTCGAGGGCCTAGCTGTCTGAACGTGCCCTACCTGCTCTCAAGCCTTCCTTAGGGCTGTCGGAGTCCGCTCTACTGCCAAATTCGCGAATCGCGTGCTCGCTATCGGGACGATCGATCCATGCTCCTTCCGAGTATTGATCGGAGAATCTGGTATGCTATCATGCTCTTCTGGGTATAGATGTTTCTCTCGCAAGGAGAGCCCCTATGGTCATCAAGGAACTGCAGCCTGACCGTATGTCCGACTGGTTCGATTTCTTCGAAAACCGGGCCTTCGAGGATCACCCGGATTGGCGGGGCTGTTACTGCACGGCTTTCTTTTATCCCAAGCCAGCGGAATACGCGAGCTCGAGCAACAGAAGGAAGGACTACGCGAAGTGGCTCATCGAGACCGGAAGGATGCGCGGCTATATGGCCTATGAAGAGGGGAAGGTCGTGGGATGGGTCAACGCCAATGACAAAGCCAGGTATCCGCGCTTGAGCGACAGACATGATGGGAATGAGAAGGTGCTATCGATCGTTTGCTTTCTCGTCGAGAAAGAGCGCCGTGGTCAGGGTATAGCGCAAAGCTTGCTGGACAGGATCGTCAAGGACGCGAAAGGGAAAGGCTATTCCATCCTCGAGGCCTATCCCAAAAAAGGGGCCAGGTCGGAATACGGAAGCTGGAACGGGCCCTTCGCGATGTACGAGAGGACGGGCTTCTCGGTCGTCGAAGCTGGGAACGCCAAGGTGGTCAGGCGATATCTCTAGCGACGAAGCGAAGTCATGTGTCGCGGTCGGTGGTACTTTACCGGAATTGGTCGGGGAGGATTTGCCGGTTTCCTGTCCATAGCCCTTGGTCGTAGGGGAAGAAGAATGGGGGCTCAGCCTCCGTATGATGGGTGTACCACGACTCACATCACAGGAGAGAAGGCGAATCCGATAACGTTGGGGCTGAGTAGGCCCGCGCGATCTAGGAAAAGGGGAACGCCGAGGAGTCAGCCATGGAGACTATGATCAGGAAGGATCCGCTCTTCTCGCTCTGCGGCTTGAACTGCTGCCTCTGCCCGAGGTTCAACGCCGAGGGCTCCTCCACCTGCCCCGGCTGCGGTGGCGAGGGCTTCGCGCGGCTGCATCCGACCTGCGCGGTGGCCACCTGCAACAAGAAGCATGACAAGGTGGAGTACTGTTTCCAGTGCTCCGCCTACCCCTGCAAAAAATACGAGAGCGAGAGCGGCTGCGACTCCTTCATTTCCTACAAGCGCGTCAGGTCGAATCTCGCGGAGGCAAAAAGCGATCTCGCTGCATACCGCGCGCGGCTGGACCGCCGGCATGAGATCCTCCGCAGCCTGCTGGAAGGCTATAACGATGGCAGGGCTAAGGGGCTCTACTGCCTGGCGGCGAACGACCTGCCCTTGGAGAGCCTGGAGCTCCTACTTGAGAAGGCGGAGTCCCTGCCCCGGGCGATGGACGCGAAGCAAAAGGCCGCGGCGCTGAAAGATGAGCTGGCGAGGATCGCCGCCGAGCTGGGCCTGGAGCTCAAGCTGCGGAAGTAGCGAATCGAGCCGAGCGCGGCCCCGTCGCCGCATGAGGAGGCTTCATGAGGAAGCTGGAAACCAAGTTCCAGAAGCTCGCCGACATCGAGGTCGCCTATACCGAATGCGGCGAGGGGCCGGTCCTCATCCTCCTCCACGGCAACTCGGGCAGCAAGCGCGTGTTCCGCGAGTATCAAACGAGGCACTTCGCGGCCTGCCATACCTACGCCCTCGACTCCCGGGGGCATGGGCAGAGCGTCTCTACGGACGAGTGTTATTCGATCGAGCGGTACAGCGAGGACGTCATCGCCTTCTGCGGGGCTCGCGGCATAGCGAAGGCGAGGGTCATCGGCTACAGCGACGGGGGGAACATCGCCCTCTATCTCGCGCTCAAGGCTCCCGAGCTCTTCGACCGGCTCGTCGCGGTCTCGCCGAACTACCTGGTCTCGGGGACGGTCGAGGGATCCTTGCGGCTGATCAGGGCCTTCCATCGGGTCTTCCGCGCCCTGGGCATGCGCAGGAGCGCGATGCGCTTCGAGCTCATGCTGAAGGATAGCGGCCTGACGCGCGAGGATCTTCGGGCGATCCGGAGCGGCGTCGCGGTCCTGTACGCCGCGGACGACATGATCAAGGAGGAGCACATCCTCGACATCGCGGAGAGCGTCCCCGGCGCCTCGCTCCGCAAGATCGATGCCTGTACCCATCTCTCGATACTGAGGAAACCGGCGGCGATCGAGTTCATGAAGGACTATCTCGGCGCTTAATGCGCCGGTCGATGAGGGAGTATGCGAACGATCAAAACCCCTTCCATCCTGCTGCTCCTGGTGGCCTCCGTCAGCCTGGCCTTCGCCGCGGGGCCGGAGGATGCCGCTTCGCCCAAGATCCCCTACGAGGGGCTCACGGGGACGATCGTCGAGCTCCTGCGGGTGCGGGAGGTTCCGACGATCCTGCTCGGTTCCAATGGCTATAGGATCGAGGACTTCATCGATGACGATATCGACGAGCTCTATAGCTGCGATGCCGCCTTGTCCGAGTACCTGGGCAGCGACGAGCCCTGCAACTACGAGCGCCTCTCGGCGATCATCGAGGATGCCATTCTGGCCGCTCTCGATGACAAGTCGGCCGCCGCCTTCGCGATCGTCGAGGCCTCGGAGGATGGCAACACTATCTCCCTATCGATAGCCCTCGAGTATAGCAAGAACATCCTCCTCCCTATCTATCTCGAGACGATCGAGGGGGAGGTGAAGGCCTCCTGCGCCATTCCGAGCGCGCTGCGATTCTCGGTGGCGATGAGCCTCGTGGTCGATTCCGACACGGTGCTCAACGAGAGCGTCCTGAGCGGGACCTCGATAGGCATCGATAGCTTCACGATGAGCGTCAAGCCCACGGAGAGCGACTGGAAGGCCGAGGCTTCGCTCCTCTACCAGGACGAGCTCGCTGCGTTAACGCTTGCGGAAAGCAAGGTCGATATCGATCTGTACTGGAACCTCTGCGATGCGGAGGGCGGCTACCTCGAGGATCGGAAGCTCAGCTACGAGGAGCTCGGCAGGGGCGAGTATCGCTGGGTCCAGGACACGATAGGCGAGATCGCCCTCTCCGGGACGATCGCGACGGGCGCCGATGAGGATGCAGGCGTTATCGAGTTCAGCTACGCCTCGAGCGACCTCAGAGAGCAGATCCCCTACTCCATCCGGCTGGTCGAGGATGGGCTGGGCCGGGATCTCGCCATCCGGCGCCTGGCCTTCTGAGCCGCCCCGGAGGCCGCCCGGGCTCATGGCTTCGGCTTCGCCGCCTTCGCCTTCTTCCCATACCGATCCAGGAAGGCCCCGATCAGCTCCGCCTGCAGCTCCGTGGCGCCGGAGTCGGGAGGCCCGCCTTGGTAGACCGCCGGCCAGGTGAAGGCTCCTCCCAGCATGGAGGAGAAGACCCGCGAGGCGAGTACGGGATCCTTGGTCGAGAGCTTGCCGTCGCGGATCGCGGCCCGCATCCAGGCGGTCAGGCCGCTCTCCGAGGAGGCGTGCTTGGCCATCGTTTCGCGGGCTAGCTCCGGATAGCTGCCGAAGATCGCGAGGAGGAAGCGTATCAAGCCCAGCCAGGTCTTGTTCCGGACGACCGCCAGCTCGGCCTCGGCGAAGCGGCCGAGCTGCTCCTCCACGGGCCTTTTCGGATCGTAGGCGATCGCCTTCAGGCTGCGCATCTCCTCGTCGAAGCGCTCGAGGACGGCGCGCAGGAGGAGCTCCTTGCTGGCGAAGTGGTTGTACACGGTCCGCTTCGAGGCCGCCGCCGCCTGGGCGATGCGATCCATGCTCGCCTTCTCGTAGCCTTCGGCCAGGAAGACCTCGATCGCGGCGTCGACGATGGATTCCCGCTTCTCGCTCGTATCGCGCCTGCCCGGCGCGCTTCCCCGCTCATTCTGCTTCATGGCTTCCACCGGTGGAATTGTACACCAATCGGTGTACTTTGTCTTGACCTTATCCACACTACACTGTATAGTGTAATCAGCCTTCCTCATAGAAGGGAGGCAGGAGGGCTGCTGCCATGGATGAACGGGAGCTATATCGTACTCGCAAGCGGAAGGCCAGGCTGGCGGGAGCCTGCTTTCTCGTCGTCGCCTTCGCCGCCTGGCCCGAAATGCTGCGCGCTTCGCTGTTCGCGATGGGCGACGCCGCCGCCACGGGCCGGAATATCCTGGGCTCGGAGGCCCTGCTCCGCTGGAGCGTAGCCGGCGATATCGTCACCGAGCTGGCCTTCCTCTGCACCGCGCTGTTCTTGTATAGCCTGCTCGAGGAAGTCGGGCGGGGCCTCGCCCGGGCGATGCTCGCCCTGGTGGCCATCGCCGTGGGCATGACGGTATTCAACACCGGCGCCGAGCTCGCGGCGCTCGGCGCCTTCCTGGCCGGGGAGCAGGCGCAAGGCATGCTCCTCCTCCGCCTCTACCAGGCCCTGGCTATCCCGATAGGGCTTCTCTTCGGGCTCTGGATGCTGCCCTTCGGCTACCTCGTCTTCAAGTCCGGTTTCATGCCCAAGGCTCTGGGCATGCTCCTCATGACATTGGGCAGCTCGGGCTACATGGCGGACGCGCTCCTGCGGATCCTGGTCCCCGGCGCCGCGGGGGAAATACTCCTCGTCTCGGTCGTCGCCGAGGTCGCGGCCATCCTCTGGCTCCTGGTCTTCGGCGTGAAGCGGCCGCGCGGGGAACGCCCGGGATACGGCCACCGCGCGGCGAGCTCCTCGTAGCGCGCATCGCGGCGAAAGCAGCGAGAGCTGTAACCCTGGCCTCGGCTCTCGTTGCGTCGACCTTCTCCCTATGCCATACTGCGATGCGCGACCGACGCGACCCGCGCGTCATGGGCGGATAAGGAGCATCGGATGAGAAAAGCGGCGCTGGCGGCCCTGGTCCTCGTGATCCGCGCGATCCTCGTCTCGGGGGCGGCGGCTCAGGCGATCGGCCCGGAGCCGCTCTGGTGGCGGATCGGCTTCTCGTATGACGATGGCAACGCCTCCCTCCTGACTCAGGAGGGCTCCCGTATCCTGAGCGTCGGCAAGTACGGCGAGCTCCAGCTCCGGGACGCCAGGACCCTGTCGCTGCTTGGCCTGACGAAGATCAACAAAGGCGCGAACGCCCTCGTCGCGGTCGCGGCGAGCCGCGATGGCGGGCCTATCGCCGTGGCGGAGGAGTCGGGGGATATCT
>ENA-UOWG01003027-UOWG01003027.1-activated-sludge-metagenome-genome-assembly--contig:-NODE-3027-length-13317-cov-101.019379_pt1 | contig 13317 bp, 15 predicted proteins | sample MGYA00238147_ERZ761563 | MGnify/ENA primary metagenome ERZ761563 (study PRJEB28884, sample SAMN05720216) | anaerobic digester metagenome | isolation source: active sludge of municipal... | reverse complement strand
CGAGATGCGGCGGCAGGCTGGGGCGGGCGTTGAGTTTGTTGAGCGCGGCCTCGATTTCGTCCCTGCTGCGGTCGACGTGGATTTTTTGCCAAAATTGGTGGATCAGTTGCGCGTCGGCCAGCGCGCGGTGGCGGGCGTCGGCCCGCAGGCCGTGGCGCTCGATCAGGCTGTCCAGGTTGTGGCGGTGAAATTGCGGGTAGAGCGTGCGCGAGAGCTTGACGGTGCACAGCACGGGCGCGCGGAAGGCGATGCCGAGGCGCTTGAATTCGTTCTTCAGAAAGCCGTAGTCGAAACGCGCGTTGTGGGCGATGAACAGCCGGCCTTCGAGGCGGCGCAGGGTTTCGGCGGCGACCGCTGCGAACGTCGGCGCGTCGGCCACCATCTCGTTGCTGATGCCGGTCAGTTGCTCGATGAAGGGCGGGATGCGCGTGCCGGGATTGACCAGTTGCTGCCACTCGCGCACGGCGCCGTCGGCATCGACTTCGACGATGCCGATTTCGGTGATGCGGTCGCTGGTGGCGGTGGCGCCGGTGGTTTCGAGGTCGACGAAGGCGAGGGGGCGCATGGCTGGGTGAATCGAGGTCGGGCGCCGATGATAGCGTTTTCCGGTGGGCAACTCACGGACAATACATGGGAACCAGCGTGATCGGTACCGGCCCGTCGCGGGTGGCGGCATCCGGCGGCTTTTGCAGGCAATAGCTGCGGCCGTCGGCGTTGGTATGGCGCAGGGTGTCGTCGCGAATCATCTCGACTTTGACGTCGCGTTTGGCAGTGGCGCGTTCGAGCGGCGATGCCGGCGGCCGGTAGGGCGCGGGCGGCGAAAACATCGGGTCGAGCATCTGGCGGCGGCTGGTGGCGTCGATCTCGGCCTTGCCGCGTTCGATCATGTCGTGGGCATCGGGCTGCCGTGTGCCTGGTGGAATGATTTCGACAAACGACGAAGCGCCGGCGGGCGCTGGCGACGCCAGACGCGGCCGGGTGCGGCCCGCTTCGCTGCTGCCCGGCGCCGGCATCAAGTCGTGCGGAATCGATGGCTCGGGGGCGGCGGGCGGTGCCAGCGGGCGGAAATCGATCGCCAGCCGTGGCCTGTTGCGGTCGACTGCCGAAAAAGGCCGAAAATGGGGCCATAGCGCCACCACCAATGCGTGCGCCAGTAGCGAAATGACGACGAAGCGGCGCAGGCTGCGTTGCCCGCGCGCGGCATCAATCGGCCAGCCGGGGCTCGATAATGGCGGGTGCATGCGAAGCCTCCGGGCCAATCGGCAGCAGGCGCTGCAAGGCCAGAACGTAGGCTTGCAAGGCGGCCAGTCCGCGGTCGGTGAGCACGAAGTAGGACTGCGGCCGGCCGTTGCCGGATTCCTTGCGCACCGCCACATAATCGGCAGCCAGCAGCTTTTTCAGATGGGCATCGAGATTGCCGTCGGAAACCGCAAGCTGGCGCTTGAGATCGCTGAAGGTCTGCTCGCCGGCACCGGCGAGAAAGGCCACCAGTTGCGTGCGCAGTGGCTGGTGGAGCAGGGCGTCGAGTTCTTCCATGACTTGCCTTTCCGTTGCCCGAATTGCGGGCTTATTTCAGGTTGAACTCGGCACCCAGTTCGCCCGGGCTTTGCGCATCGCGTTTACCTTGCTTGTCGCCGGGCAGGGCAAGCCAGATCTTGCCGCCGACCTTGCCTTGTCCGTTGCTCCAGTTCTTGCCGTCGAAGCTGATCTGATCGCGGTACATATAAATGTCCTGCTTGAGGCGAACGTTCAGGGTCGCCTCATCCTCTTTTTCAAACAGGGTGCCGACGACCTTGGCATTGACCGGCAGATTGGCGCCCGCCGGATAGAGCAGCACGAAATTCCCGTCGGCCGGCGCCACCTGGCCGTAGCGAACGACGGGCAGGCGGGCGATTTCGTCGGCGGAAGGGCTGGTCAGGCCGGCGCAGGCGCTCAACGCGAAGGCGGAAAAGGCAAGCAGGATGGGGGTTTTCATGGAAGGGCTCCGGGTAGTGGGTTATTTCGGGCGCAGTTGCACGATCAGGTTGCTGGTGACGAGCGGGCCGCGTTCCGGCGTCAGTTCGGCCTTGACCCAGGGAATGCTGATCCAGCGCATCTGGCGCGACTGCTTCCAGGATTCGCCGGGGAAGCGGGTGTCGCCGGTGAGTTGTCCATCGCGCAGCAGGACTTCGATGGGGTGGGCGAGCGTCAGCGACAGCACCGCTTTTTGGTCGTTGTCGAAGAGGTCGCCGCCGATCTCGATTTCGACCGGCACGCGCGTGCCGGCCGGCAGCGCGACGACGGATTCGCCACCGTAGCGGGCGCCGCTCAGGAATTCCGACAAGGGCTGGGCGGCCATCTCCGGCAAGGCTTGCTCGTGGGTGCGCTGCTCCAGCCAGATCGGCACGATCAGCACGGCGCCCAGCCAGCCCAGCATCTGCAGCAGGCGAACGTAGGACGGGCGATGGCGGCCACGGTCGAGCATCGCGGCCAGCAGCGGCAGGCCGATGCCGAAAACGGCGGCGGCGACCCAGCGCATCGTTTCGAAAGGCAGCTTGGCAAACAGGCTGCTGATGCCGATCAGCATGGTCAGCAGACCGGCCCATTCGAGCAGTTCCTCCGAAAACAGGCCATGCACGTAGAGGCTGAGGCCGAGAAAGACCAGCCAGACGGCGCAGACCATGTAGCCGCCGCCATAGAAAAAGGTGGCGAAAGTGGCCAGCGCGGCGAGCCCCATCATCAGCCACCAGACCTTGAGCACCTGGCGGTGAATGAAGGACCAGGCTTCGTCGCGCGTCTGCTTGACCGAGCGCGTCCAGCGCCAGTCGACGGTGGCGGTGGCGACCAGCACGGCGGCCAGCAAGGCCAGCCAGGCGAGGGCGCGCTGGGTCAGGTCGGGGATTTGCGCCGGGGTCAGGATCGATTCCGAGAGCGCGAACAGCAAGCCGGCCGGGATGCCCCAGAGCAGCAGGCTGTGCCGTTCGACGCGCAGATTGCGATGCCCCGCCGAAAGCATGGCGTGGATGGCGCTGAGTTGTTGGGCGGCGGGTGTGTTCATCGCGGAATTCCATTTGCTCTGTTTTGCAGAGTTTATAACTCTGTTTTGCAGAGTGTCAAGCATGAGCCAGCGTTCGGCTTGTCGCAAAGTCGACAAGCGAAGCTGCGGGAATTCGGGCGGCGGGACGGCGGGGGCCGGTTTGCCGCCGATCTCCTGCTTGGCATCGCTTTTGCGTTGTCATGCTCATTGCTGTATTCCGCCCTGCAATTCACCATGACAAACACCGAAAACCCCACCTTCCGCTGTCTGCCGGCAAGCGCTGCCGCCGAACTGATCCGTAACGAGCCAACGGCCACCGTTTTCGATGTGCGCGACATGGCGAGTTACCAGAAGGTGCATGTCGATGGCGCCGCGCATTTGTCGGAGGATCGTCTGCTGGCCTGGATGAAACGCTTGCCGAAAGACACGCCGGTGGTGATCTACTGCTACCACGGCAACGCGAGCAAGACGTTTGCCCAGATGTTCGTCGATTTTCGCTACACGCGGGTATTCAGCGTCGATGGCGGCTACGAGCCGCTGGCGGTGGCGCTCGCCGCTGGCGTTGCGGCATGACCGACGATCACGTATTTCGTTGGGTGCGGGCGAATCCCCTGTTGCCGGTTCATGTCGATTGCGCGACCGCCATCATGCTCAAAATTCTCGACGGCAAGTGCAAGATGCGGGTGGGCGAGAAGCTTGTCATGGAGCAACTCTACGATCAGGTGAAATGCTTTCCCGGCCACTTGCTTGGCGAGGAGTTTCACCGCCTGATCGGTGCCGCGCGCCGCCATTCTGATGAGGCATTGAAAAACTTCATCTACGAAAAACGGGTGCTGGCCGAAACGACGATCTCGCGGCCGGTGATGAAAGGCTTCAAGGCCATGCTCCGCGAGCAGGGGCTGCTGGCCGACGTGCCGGAAGAGGAAAGCGAGGCCGCATGACCAAGAAGTTCTACATGACGCCCGGTTCGTGCTCGACCGGCATCCACATCCTGCTCGAAGAATGCGGGCTGGTCTTCGAGGCCTACATCGTCGACCTGCTGGCCGGCGACCAGTACAAGAAGGACTACCTGGCGATCAACCCCAAGGGCAGCATCCCGGCGCTGGTGCTCGACGACGGCAGCGCGCTCACCGAGTTTTCCGCCATCGCCTGGTGGCTGGCGCGCAGCTACCCCAAGCGCCAACTCCTGCCGGACAGCATCGAAGGCGAAGTGCGCGTGCTGGGCCTCATGAATTACGCGGTGCATACGCTGCACACGCAAGGTTTCGCGCGCATCTTCACCACCGAACGCTTCTCGTCCAGCGCCGCCGAGCAGGAATCGGTCAAGGCGCAGGGCCGGCAGATCATCGACAAGGGCTTCGCCATCGTCGACCGCGAGCTGGCCGGGCGCGAGTATGTCGCCGACCGCTTCGGCATCGCCGATGCGGCGCTGTTCTACGTGGAATTCTGGGCCGTGCGCATCGGCATTCCGCTACCGGAAAACTGCGCCGCACACTACCGCCGCATGCTGACGCGCCCGGCGGTGCGCCAGGTGCTGGCGGAAGAGGGCTACGCATCGGCGCTGCGTTAACGGCGGGAGCGCAATTTGAAATTTGCCCAAAAAAGGCGGTCGACCGCAGCAGGCTGCTTGGGAGGGTCGATCATGCGCGGATTGCATCGGACGGCAAACTACCCTCAGGAGTCATTCTTTGGTTGCAATTTCTCTTGGTCAGATTGATAGCCGGGATGCTCTTCAGGATTTATGAATTGCACTCCGTGCCAATCCTAGTGCATACCTTGCCGCTCCAGCCTTGATAGAGGCGAGTAGAACCCCGACTGCAAGCGCCAAATTTTCGGAGATTCCGACAAATTTCAACAGAAAGGCAATAACACCCAATATAACCAACATCCAAAAATAGATAGTGCGATTCACAACCTGTCGCACAGCAAACTGAATGTCTGCGTCGCCCCTGATGTATCGCTCGGTTAATTCAGGTTGAGGTGCGGGGCCATCGTTATCATAGGCATAGTCTGTGGTTTGCTTGATTGCTCGAAATAATCCCCAAGGCTGTACGACCATATAAAAGTCATGGTCATATTTCAGTCCAGCAAGTCTGACTGGAGCGAAAACCTGCTTTCCGACTAGGCGCCGTGGAATTTTTCCACGCACCTCGCCGTTTTCACCTGCGACCTCATTCAAGTAAACCGTCTGATGATCAAAGCCGACCACTGCTACTCTGGTTCCTGGATAGACTCCTGCCACGTGAAATGGAACCGTCCAATATTTATCTACCAAAGTCCAAAACTTTTTCATTAGCGTTTGAATTTTGTCGCCCATATGACCACTTTTTCGAACAATTAAATGCAATTGTAATGCAGCCTCTTTAGAGTCTCTTCGTGGCCGACTTTAACCTGTCACGTCAGACGTAATTCACTGGCCAACTGCGCAATCTCCCATCACCGCTCCGTCTTGTGCATCACGCCCCATAGCGCGCGGAACTTGCCGCCTAGCGTCAGGCGCTCATCGGAAAGCGCTTCGAGGAAATCGGACAGGCGTTTCGAGCGGGCGACGGCGAACAGCACCAGGCTGATGAAGACGACGCTGGCGATCAGGCCGTGTAGCGCCCGCTCCAGCACCGAGCCTTCGCCGAAGGCGATGATGTTCATGCCGAAATAGCCGGTGGTGACGGTGGCGATCAGGCCGAGGATGGTGATGACGGTGAGGCGGACGACGGTGTTCGATTGCCGGCGTTGCGAGTCGCTGTCCAGGTAGTGGCTCATTTCGCGGATTTCGTCGCGCACGTCGTCGTAGATGGCGTCGTTGTGCAGGTGGTTGGCGCACAGCCGGTACATGGCCTGCACGTGCGGGCGCTCCGACAGTTCGTGGAACCAGTAGCGGTGCGTGAAGCGCAGGAAGGTCTCGAAATTGGCGCGGATGCGGCGCTTGAAGCGGCGCACCGAATTGTCGTCGCGGATGTCGAGGTCGTTCACGGCATCGACCAGCACTTCCGAAAATACCAGCAGCGCGGCGCGGTGCAGGTGGGCGATCAGGAAGATCAGGAAATACTGGTGGCGGAACTGCGCCAGCACGCCGCGTTCGCCATCGGTGAAGAAGGGCACGGCGGCATCGCCGACCACGGTGAAGGTGTTGCCGGTGCACATGAAGCGGGTGTTGGGGCCGGCCTCGCAGTCGGTCCAGAAGCGATCCTGGCAGAAGCGCTGCTCGAATTCGATGACGTTTGGCTCGTTGATCGGCAGTGTTTCGTCCGGGTGCAGCATGCTGGCCAGGCCGATGCGCACCCAGTCTTCGCGGCTGAGCGAGCGCGGCCGGTCGAGCGCCAGGAAAGCCATGATCGGCATGCGCTGGTATTCGATGAGGCGGTAACGCAGGTCGCCGGGTTCGTCGGAATGCTCGATCACCAGCGGCCGCAGCAGGCTGGCCCAGTGCTCGGAAACGCAGGGGCTGCGGTGCTCGCAGACGTAGCCAAGATACTTTTCGCGGCGTTCGGTGTCGGAACGGGCGATCACTTGGCCGTCGTGGCCGATCCATTCGGCCAGATAGACGTTGTGCAGCCCTTCGCCGCTTTCTTCCCAGCCCGACGGGTAGGCGCGGCCGAAACGAAAGAGCAGGTCGCGTACCGTGGCCAGCGGCAGATCCCTGGCACGCACTTCGAGGTTGAGCTGGATCAGGTCGAGGTCGTGGAAGAAATACATGTCGAGGTGGACGATGTGCAGCTCGATCGGGGTCTGGCCCTTGCGCAGCGTCAGGCGCAGGCTGGCGATGTCGTGGCGGCGGAAGACATGCATCGGCGAGTTGCCGGGCGGGTCGTCCGGCGAAGAATGGCGCGAGCGGCCTTCGCCGTACAGGAAACGCTGGACGTAGGGCAGGAAGGAGACGAACTCGCGGTAATGGCGCTCCTTGAACTGGCTCGGGTCGTCGGTGAATTCGTCGTCGATGCGCTGCCAGGGGTGGTCCGCCTGCCTGGCCTCGAAAACTTCCCAGTGCCGTCCTTCCGCGTTGCCGGGCAGCGGGGTCAGTTGCAGCGGCCACATCAGGCTGGCGTGCAGCAGGCGAACCGTGGGGTTGTCCTGGATGGCGTTGGCTGATGGCACTACAACTCCCTGCGTTGATTGGCTACAGGGCGGATTCTATGGCGATATGCGCTTCAACATGAAGGCGAAATTTCCGGCGCTGGGCGAGTTCGTGTGCGAAAAACTGAGCGCGGCGCGTCACAACGGAGCGTAATCGCCCTTGGCGATCCTGTTGCTCACGGGCGATTTGAAAATTGGCCTTTTTTTCGGGTTGACCGCAACAGGCAGAGCCTGACGATGTGTCCGCAGGAATCTGTCGCTTACGACGGGTTGTGAATCGGCTGCGCCACCAGGCGAACACCGAGCGCCGCGCAAACCTTGCTGATCGTTTCAAAACGCGGACTGGCATCGGGGCGCAGCGCCTTGTAGAGTGCCTCGCGGGTAATCCCGGAGGCCTTGGCAATGTCAGTCATGCCGCGCGCTCGCGCAATGGTGCCCAGCGCATCCGCCAGCGCCGCCGGATCATTTTCTTCCAGCACCACGGTCAGGTATTCAGCCACCGCCTGTTCGTCGGGCAAATGCTCCGCCATGTCGAATTCGGGCAGGTCGGCGATTTTGATTTTCTTGCTCATCGTTCAATCCTCCAGCAAGGCCGCCAACTTGATGGCCTTGGCAATATCGGCGCTCTGCGTGGACTTGTCGCCACCGCCCAGCATCACAATCAGCACCTCGCCGCGTTGCACGTAGTACATGCGCCAACCCGGCCCGAAGTGTTCCCGCATCTCAAACACGCCATCACCAACCGGCTTCACGTCACCAAGATTGCCCTTCTGGGCTTTCTCCAAGCGGCGCGCCAGACGACGGTGCGTCAGGCCGTCCTTGAGGCCGTTCAGCCATGCCGTGAATTCGGGAAGCGGCTTGATTGAATACATGAACAGAGTGTATTCGTTCGATTACGTTTGGTCAATTTTTGGATGGCGATCTCGACGGTGAGTCTGAACCGTTTGGCGCACAACAAGGAAGCGTGATCGCCATCGGCGAACCTGTTGCTCACGGGTGATTTGAAAATCGGCCTTTTTTTCGGGTTGACCGCAACAGGCGGTCTGGCGCGCCAAGGATCAGGCGTCAGTCGTCGTGCCCGAGCTTTTGCCTGAGCGTTCCGTGAAAAACAGCAACAGCCGGAGCGTGACGACGCATGCGAAGGCGGCGCCGAGGATCGCAGCCCACGACCATTCCGGGAAGAGGTAGGCGCCAAGGGCCGTCAGGATCAGAAAAAAGAGGGCGAAAAACATATGGGAACGATGCAGGCGTGGAGAAAAGGGCTAGCCGGCCAAGTTTAGCCGAGAACTGCTTCAGGCAAGGCTCTCCAGCCATTCCTTCAGCTTTCCGGCAGCATCCGGCCATTGCGGGTCGAGCATCAGCATGTGGCCAGCCCCTTCGATCACCAGTGTTTTGGCATGCCACGACGCAGCGGTGAAGAAAAGCATGGAAGCCGGGAAAACCTGGTCGGCCGAACCGCCCATCACCAGCGCCGGAATGCGCGCCCGGCCACGGGCGATGCGCAAGGGGGCGGTCAGCATTTCGGCAACCGCCTTTTCCGATTCCGGCTGGATCAGCGGTAGATACTGGACGGTTTCTTCCGGCGCCATGCTTGGCGAAAAATAGACACTGGCCATCGTGCGCATGGTTTTTTCGCTGGCCGTGCCGTTGACCGCATTCGGCAATTCGGCAAAGAAATCCGGCATCGTCAGCGCAAAGCGGCTGGCTGTGCCCCCCGTGCCGGTCGGCGGCACCGGCGCCAGAAAAGCCACGGCACGCGCCGTGCCCCGTTCGAGAAAACGCTGACAAACCAGGCAGCCCATCGAATGGGCAATCAGCACCGGCGCCGCCGGCAGGCTGGCCACGGCCGCCGCCAGATCGGCGACATAATCGTCGATACCGAAATCGTCCAGATGCGCCCGATCCGCCGGCCGGCTGCCGTGCCCGGAAAGCTCAAGCGCGTAGCAGTCGTAACCTTGAGCCTGAAAATACGGAATGAACCGGATGCCCCACAGCGCAGCGTTGCTGTAACCGCCGTGGATGAAAAGCAGCGGAGGTTTGGTGCTTGGGTGGCGGGCGGGGTGGTGGTGGATGACTGGGGTTTTCGCGGGCATTTGGATGTTCTTGGATAAAAATAAAATGAAAACAGAGCCCGGCTCCTTTTATTTGAATTTGGGGGGCGGGAGATAAGTTTTTGTCCTCGAAGGCTACGGTTATTGTGGTTTTGTTGCTTCCAGCTTTGCATCGTTATCTTCAACCCACTTTTCCAATCCTCGACTCTTGCGAACGGATACTTCGTTGTATTCGTGCTCGAATGTCATTATGCAGAGTTGCATTGAAGAGAGGTGTTTGTCTGCATACATGCCAACCCACTTATTTCGAAAGACTGTGGTGTGGTTATCAAAATCGACTGATGAGTAACCGAAGCATGTTCCCTCGTAGTTTGGATGCGCAGCTTCGCAGAGATCACCATACAGCACTTGAATTCCGGGATACCTCTTGTCACATTTCTCAAGCACAGTGAGGATACTGATGGACTTGTGCTTTGTTGTTTCGTTTCGTGAGCCTAATAACAGGGTTGCCGTTTTCTCACCAAATTCGTGAAAGTCAAGCGAGCCATCAACTACGAGGGACTTTAGTTGATTCAGGTAAATCAACGTGGCTAAAGTTTCAAGACCACTGCGCAATAAAATGCGAGCTCCAAGGGCATAGCCTTGTTGGTGAAGCACAAAAGATTGCTCCAGCAAATCGTATAGTCGCCAAAAAACTGTCTCTCGGAGAATACGGGCGCGATAAAGAGCTTTCCACTTGTACGCTATTGGGCTGATTGCAATTAACCTACCCAATGGTACCTCTTTGGGTAGAGAGTTCTTCCAATTGATAAGCGCTTCTTCAACAGCGTTCATCGCTAACTCCTCTATTTGTTGTTTCCCATAAGCGTTCGTTGAAATATGTCAGCGGATCGCTGTAGCCTTACTCCGCTAAACCCGCAACCGCGAATACCCAACCCCGCCCCCCTTTTCCACCCGAATCTGCGCCGGAATCCGTTCCTTCATCCCCTCGACGTGGCTAATCACGCCAATCATCTTTCCGCTGGCGTTGAGCGTATCCAGGGCATTCAGGGCGATTTCCAGGGTGTCGGCGTCGAGGGTGCCGAAGCCTTCGTCGAGGAAGAGGGAGTCGATGCTGGTCTTGTGGCTGACCAGGTCGGAGAGGGACAGAGCCAGGGCCAGGCTGACGAGGAAGCTTTCGCCGCCGGAGAGGGTGCGGGTGTCGCGGGCGACTTCGCCTTGCCAGCTGTCGACGATGTCGAGTTCGAGTTCGCCGGTGCTTTTGCGGCGCAGCAGGTAGCGGCCGTGCAGGCGGGCGAGGTGGGTGTTGGCGAGGTGGAGCAGGTGGTCGAGGGTCAGGCCTTGGGCGAATTTGCGGTATTTGTCGCCGCGCGCCGAGCCGATCAGGCTGTCGAGGCGTTGCCAGAGGTCGCTTTCGGTGGTTTGCGTGGCGATCTGGGCGAACAGGGTTTGCTGGCTTTGGCGGGCTTGTTGGTCGCGGGTGAGCAGGGCGCGCTGGGCGCCGAGTTGTTCGCTGAGTTCGCGGCGCGTGGTGTCGAGTTGGGCCAGGGCTGCGTCGAGTTCGGGCAGCGGCGGGGTCGATTTTTCAGCTGAGTCGTGCGGCGGTGGCGTGGTTTGCAGGCGCAGCAGCTTTTCGCTGGCGGCTTTGAGCACGGCGGCGGCTTGTTGCTTTGCCAGTTGCCGGGCTTCTTTCAATTGCAGCAGGCGCTGGCGTTCTTCGGCGGGCAGCAGCGCCGCGCTGTAGGCGGCGAGGTCGGCGAAGGGGCTGGCAGCGAGGGCGGTTTGCCAGTTGCGTGTCGCCTCGGCGTGGGCTTTTTGCTGTTGCGCGAGACTGGTTTCAAGTTGCGTCTGGCGGCCTTGCTGGGCGGCGAGTTGCCGGGTGAGTTCGGCGATGGTTTCGGCGCAGCGGGCGAGGGCGCTTGCCGGGTCGTCGGCGAGGGGTTCAAGATTTGAATTTTGGCCATTTTTGCCGGTTGACCGTAACAGGCGGTGCTTGGCCAGTTGTTCCGACCAGTGCGTGGCCTGGGCCTGGGCGGCGTTGCATTGTTCCTGTTGTTTGACGAGGATTTCGGCGAGTGCGTGGCGGCGTTTCTGGGTTTGCTGCCAGTGTTGCCATTCGCCGTCGCGCGCTTGTAGCCAGACGGCGGGTTCGGCAGGGGTTTCGTAGTGGGCGGCGCTTAGCGTGGCGCGCAGTTTTTGGTCGAGTTCGGTTTGTTCCGCCGCCAGTGCTTGCGCGGCTTTGGTGAATTCGGCCTGGCGTTGCTGGTGGGTTTGCGCGGTCTGTTGCAGCAGATTGCGCTGGTTGCTGGCGTTGAGCAGGGCTTGGGCGGCGTCGGCGGCGGTTTTGCGGGCGGCGTTCAGGGCTTGTTCGCCCTGGTCGGCGGCTTGCAGGCGCTGGGTGAGTTGGGCGAGTGTTTGTTCGGCGGCGTGGCGGGCGTTGGCGAGGGTTTCGGGTTCCTGCCAGGTGTCGTCGGCCAGCGGCGTTGCGGTGGCGGGGCCGGCAAGCAGTTCGGCCCATTCGGTTTGCAGGCGGGTGGCTTCCTGCGTGGCCTTGGCTTGCTGGGCCAGCCATTCCTTTTGTGTGGCCTGCGTGGCGGCTTGCTCGGCCTTGGCTTGCTGGCCTTTCTGGACGAGCGCGTCGAGCGCTGCCTGTTTTTCCTTGAAGGCGGTTTCGGTGGCGGAAATGTCGAGCGCGGCGTAGTCGGCGATGGCCGGGTGGTCGTGTGCGCCGCACAGCGGGCAGGCTGCGCCCGGTTGAAGTTGGCGGCGATGCGCTTCGAGACTCTGGATGCGGCGTTCCTGGTCGAGCAGTTTTTGCTTGTCGGCGACCTGGGCGGCGAGTTCCTTGTGCTGTTCGCGCAGGGCGACCAGGGCTTTTTCCTGGGCGGCGATCTTGTCCTGAATTTGTTGTAGTTGCTGGGTCTGCGTGGTTTGCAGCGCGGCCAGTTCGCGGCGGCGCTGGGCGAGGGTTTCGCGTTGTTGCCAGCGGTTCAGGGCGGCTTGTTCGTGTTGCCAGTGTTGGCGCAGTTCGGCCAGGGTCTGGCCGGCCAGGCGTTGGTTCTGCTCGGTCTGGGTTTTTTCCAGCGCGGCGTCGGCTTTGGTTTTTGCCTCTTTTTCGCGGTCGACCGTAACTGCCTGCTTTTCAAGCTGGCGGGTGGTCTCGGCGAGTTCCTGGGCGAGTTTTTGCTGTGCCTGCTGCTGGGTGGCGAGGTCGCGGTTGAGCTTGGCCTGCTGTTCGAACTGCTGGCGCCAGATGCCGAGGCGTTCGCCGAGTTGGGCGTGTTGCGGGTGGGCGGCGTGGAAGTCGTCGAGTTCCTTGGCTTCGCGCTGGCTGATTTGCTGTGCTTGCTGCGTCTGGGCGGCGAGCTGGGCGCTGAGTTGGCTGGCGGATTGGTGCTGGGCGAGTTGTTCGGCTTGCAGGGTTTCGCGTTCGGCGTGCAGGGCTTTCAGCTCGGCTGCGCTTTGCCGGCAGGCGGCGTCGGCTTGTTGCCATTGCTGGTGCAGGGGCTTGAGGGTTTCGGCCGGTTCGCTGGCGGCGAGTTTTTTCAGTTCGGGCGCGGCGGCGGTCAGCGCGGCGTCGGTTTCCTGTTGCTTGCTTTCGGCGCTTTTGACTTCCTGTTCGCCTTGCGCCAGATCGAGGCGCCACTGGCGCTGGGCTTGGGTTTGCTGGTGGCGGCGCTGGACATCGGCGAGTTGCGTGTCGAGGCGGGCGACTTCCGTTTGCATCGCGGCGCGTTGTTCGTCGCTCAGCAGTTCCATGCCGTCGGCGCGGGCTTTCAGTTGGTCGAGCTGGGTTTTGGCCTCGCGCGCCTGTTCGAAAACCTTGCGCGAAATCTCGCCGTAAATCTCGGTGCCGGTCAGTTCTTCGAGCAGTTCGGCGCGCTCGTTGGCGCTGGCGTTGAGGAAGGCCGCGAAGCCGCCCTGGGCGAGCAGCATGGACTTGGTGAAACGCGGGAAATCGAGGCCGGTGATCTCGGCAACGCGCTTGAGTTTGTCGTTGGTCTGGGTGCTGAGGATGGTGCCGTCGCCATTGCTGGCCACTGCGGCCAGTTCGACTTTGGGCGCCTGCAACGCGCCGTCGGTCTTGTCGCGGGCGCGGCGCTGGCTCCAGAAGGCGCGGTAGACCAGAGTGTGTAAAAACCAGCCTGTGTAGTCCGTAAGCTGAGACAATGCCTGTTA
>ENA-UOWG01003025-UOWG01003025.1-activated-sludge-metagenome-genome-assembly--contig:-NODE-3025-length-13321-cov-8.681667_pt1 | contig 13321 bp, 17 predicted proteins | sample MGYA00238147_ERZ761563 | MGnify/ENA primary metagenome ERZ761563 (study PRJEB28884, sample SAMN05720216) | anaerobic digester metagenome | isolation source: active sludge of municipal... | reverse complement strand
TTTATCCCTGAATTTAAAGCGCTGCTGGCCGGCGACCAGTATATCGACATGCGCCTATGGAAACTGGTCGGCAATGTTCAGGAATTGCGGTGGAACAATAACGATGCCGGTCCGGACAGAACAATCAATGGCCGCGGATATATTTTTGATGACGCCGACAATCACCTATATGTCGGCATCAAGGGTATGCCCGGTCGCAATGGTATCGGCTGGGGGCATTTACCCAGGCATCCGCATTACAAACTTCGCGATCAGGACAGGAAAATATTGCGGCGCTGGATGGGCGCGGATGCCGAATGTTACACACACTATTTTGTGTAAGGGGATACGCAATGTCCAACGGATTTGTGGTTGTAGACGAAAAAGACTGGAGCGGAGCCTCGGAAGAGCGCAGAGCCTTAATGACATACAAGACATTAAAGTCAATAGATGACCGCCTGAAGCTCCTTGAAAAACGCCCGCTGACTGACAAATGCTGGTCGTTTGCCGGCGGAATCATAGGCGGATTTTTAGCGGCAATAGGGGTGAAATTAGGATCATGATTCTCGAAGAACGCATCAAAAAAAACGAAGGCCTGAGCCTGACGCGCTATATTGACACCCTGGGAAATCCGACAATCGGCTATGGCCACTTATTGCCGGCATCGAGCGATATACAATCAATCACGCTGGAAGAGGCGGAGCACTTATTTAATGAGGATATTGCCGAGGCGAAACGGGCCGCGGTGGATATCTTCGAAGCGTTTGCAACATTTGCCCAGAACCGGCAGGACGCGATAATCGAGTTGCTTTTTAATCTTGGCAAGACAAAGTTTCTGCGGTTCATCCGTATGATACACAACATCAATATCGGCCACTGGGATGATGCCGCCGCCGAACTTAAATATGCCGACGGCAAGAAAACATTATCGCGCTGGTACACGCAGGTCAAGGAGCGTCGGGCAGAGGAAATAATTGAACTTTTGCGTGAAGGTTAAGAGGTAAGAAAAATGAAAAAGCAAAACGAAATTGATGACGCTGTAGCAGTGGATTTAATGGTGGAATTAGTCGAGCTGCATCAAGTGGTGTTGAGCGATTTACTGAAAAAGCAAAATGCCCTGCTGTTTCGGCAATATCGTTTTTATTGCGAAAATATCGGAATATTAGAGCCGGCATGAAAACAGGCAGAGTTCGCCGCCTCGCAGCGACCAAAAAAGCTAAACGCGCAGCCCGGCGAATGCCGGGGCAGAAACGAAAGAAGAAACATTAAAGGTCGTCATTCCGGCCTACGAGCCGGAATCCAGAAAGGTTGTCATTGCCCGGCTGTGACCGGGCAATCCAGGAAAAGGTGAAGAACATGGATAAAATATTATTCGGAATAATCACAATCATCATTCTGGCCGTTATCCTCTACTTTGCCTATTGCGATATCAGTATGGCCTTTGCTTCCGATTTCCTTAACTGGCGAATCTTTCTTTTCCGGCTGGGGGTGTAGCGATGGCAAGAATACTGACTCCATTGGTTAATCAAGACATTGATTACAAATATTCGAGGATATATGAAAAATTTATTATCGAGCTTGAAACGCTGGCTGACCTTGGCATTAAAAACCGCCTGGAAATACCGGCAGGCTTTGTCCACGATTATGAATCAGTACCTCTCTTCAAGGGCACAAGCAAAACCGGCGGCGTTGTCCATGATTATCTCTGCCGCGCAGATTCTATCCCGCTGGTTACAAAGAAAATAGCGGCGGACTGTTATTTCGAAGTTATGGAAAATTCAGATCGCCGCAAGGCGGAGGGAAATTTGCAACTTATAAAATACTGGATCAGAAGATGGGCTAAATATACCGCCGTAGTTTTCGCACCCGGTTATTTCCATAGACACACTGTTTCAGCCACTTACGAGGAAATGAGCGGAGAAAAGGAAATATTATGACACTCAAAACCGACATCGCCGCCGATCTAACCAACGTCTTTTTCAACACGGATGAATTTGCCGAGGAAATTACCCATATATCGCTGGCCGGCGCAAGCACCTCCGCAAAAGCGATATTTACGGCGGGAGAAGGCGACGGCTATAAGGGCGCCGACAAGTTTGACCATAATGCGGTCATGCGCGTCCGGGTGTCGGAAATTGCTGCAATCAATAGCGGCGAACAGATCACGCGGGGCACGGAAACGTGGGAAATAACCGACGGGGAAAAATCAGCCGACGGGCTGGAATGGATTGTCGGCGTCAGCAGGCTAACGCGGTAAGGATGAAAAGATGGCGGAAATATTCGTAGGAACGAAACATGGTGAATTCGGCGTCGAGGAATGGTCCGAGCAGATCGGCCGCTTCCCGCAGCATTCTGGCCGGGCAATCACCTCCGCCCTGAAATCGGAGGGCAACCGGCTCCGCAACATCATTAAACTGTCCATTCAGCGCGGCGGTAGCGAAGAAGGCTGGCCGAAGCTGCATCCGCACACAATCCCGCTTTATTCCGCCAAGCGCCGTGAAAAACGTCGCGGGCAGCGGATGTCACGGGGCGTCAAAGTCCGGGCGAGAAAATATGCCGAGCATATCGAGCAGCAGAGTTCCAAGTTCCCCCTGCAACGTCTGGCCGGAGCTGTACGTTATTATTACGACAATACTATCAAGACAATAACGATCGGCTTTCTGGACCAAAAAAAGCGGGGCCTAGCCAAACTGCACGCCGGCGGATTCCGCATCCCGGTAACGGATAAAATGCGCAAAATGGCATTTGCCGCCGGATTCCCGCTGGCGAAAAACACCAAAGAATTGAATGTGCCGGCGCGGCCCGTTGTCGGCCCGGTGTTCATGCGGGAAAAAACAAATATTGTCCGCAATGTGCAGGAAAAATCATTGCGCAATATATACCGGTATCTGACCGGAAAAACCAAAGAGAAGATGGATGAGGGCTGGCCGGTATGAGCGAATCAGCAATCAGAGCAAAAATAAAGACAACGTTGCAGGGTGTATCCGGAATCGGCGCCGTACATGATTATGACCGCTACAGCCGGTCGCTGGCGGAATTTTTCAAACTGATGTCCGGCGGATCGCCCGCCAAAATCAACGGCTGGATGATCCACCGGGGCAAGACGCCCGCCCAGCGGGACAATGCAGCGACGATCCAGCGTGCGCATACATTCACGATCACAGGAATATATGAACTGGACGACGAAAACGCATCGGAGAAAACATTTCAGGCTTTGCTGGAAGCGATCTTCGAAGCATTCAAGAGCGACATCACTCTGGGCGGAACGGCGCTGAACAGCGATCCGCTCAGCATTGATGACGTTGATGTTGATGAATACGGCAACAGGCTTTTTCACGTGGCCGAACTAACTTTGGTCGTTTACGACCGGGCAACATACTAAAAGTACCGTAAGGAGGAAAATAAAATGGGAATGCTTAAAGTCAAAACACAGTTGGCGGCCGCGATCGAAAGCCTTGAAGGAACTGCAGAAACACTTGAGGGCGCAGATGCCCTGCTTGTATCCAATTTTTCGTTCAAGCCGAATACGCCGCCGAATGACCGCGAAAACACCAGCTCCAGCATGTCGCAGTTTGCAGCGGTTATGGGAGCGCGTTCCGCGGTGATCGAATTCGACGTGGAAATAAAGGGTTCCGGCACACCGGGAACGCCTCCGGAATGGGGCAAGCTGTTGAAAGCGTGCGGATTTGCCGAAACGACGGCGGCTTCGCCCGCATCCGTAGCCTACGCACCGACCAGCGCCTACGGCGGATCGCCGGTGGGCATACCGACGCTGACTCTGGGGGGCTACCTGGACGGCGTGCGGAAAATGATCTGGGGGGCACGCGGCGACGTCTCCATCAAATTGCCGACCGGTAAGCCCGGCATTCTGCATTTTACTTTTACCGGTGCCGATTTCAGCGTTGAGGATGTGGCCCTGCTCTCTTCCGGCGTCAGCTATCAGACGACCATGCCGCCGGTGTTTGCCGATGCCAACCTGACAATTGATTCCTATGCCGCAATTCTGGCCAATCTCGAAATGAAGATGAACAACGCGATCGCCCTGCGCGAAGATGCGAACTCCGCAAGCGGCTATATCAGCGCCAAGATTGCCGCCCGGAAACCTTCGCTGTCCTTTGATCCCGAAATGGTTACCGTGGCCACCTATGATTTTTACGGGAAACTGCGCAGCAACAACCAGGGCGCACTGTCCTGCGTTCTCGGATCAGCCGCAGGGAATATCATTACCATGACCGCGCCGAAAGTGCAGTACGTCGGCATTAATCCGGCGGACCGCAACGGCTTAAACACCCTGGGCATCGACTGCCGGCTCAACCGCAATTCCGGCGATGACGAGCTGGTGATTACTCTGACATAGGTGAAGTATGGAAAACAAAAAATACATAATCAACGGGATAACATACAACCAGCGGCCGCTGGTGTTGGGGCAGTTGGAGCCGCTCGAAAAACTGATCATGGGCATGCAGATTGTCGATTTATCGCCGTCGGGCATTTTGCAGGCGTTGGGATCCCGGTTGCCGCGCGCAGCGGCCATTATCCTCAATGCCGAAGGAGTAAGGCTAAAGGACAAGGACATCGATGCGCTTGCGGATGAATTCGCAGAATATCTCGAGTTGGAAACGGCGCTGGAGGTCGCCGCCGATTTTTTGTCCTGCAACTCCCTCTTGTCGATATCATCAAAATCCAAAGTGCTGGTGACGACAATCTGGGAGATAATGCAACAGCGCCAACAGGCTGGCTCGAAAGCGTCCTGATGGAGTTATGCAGCGGCGACATCACTAAAAAACAGTGGGTGACCTGGCATGTAACATGGCCCGAAGCAATTGCCTGGTGCCGCTATAACATTAAACGGCGGTTTGAATGGCTGGAAATAATCAACAGCGCTTTTGGCGATACGGCGGACGGCAAGGAAAAGAAATGCCGCAACAGCATTACCTGCAGCCTGTGCCGCAAAAATTGCCGGCAGCGGGTTGTCGAAATGCATTGAAAGGGAATTTATGTCCGACAATAACGTCTTGATTCAAATCCGCGGCGATGTCAGCGACATCAACGCCAAACTGGCTGATTTGAAGGGATATATCGGCAAGGTAAAAAACGAAACGAAATCCCTGGGCGAAGGTAGCCGGGCATCATGGGCGCTGGTATCGGCCGGAATTGCGTCGGCGATTTACTCTGTGCAGCAAATTTCTGAAAAGTTGCAGTATTTTACAGACGCCTTTATGTCTGCCGAAACCGCCACTATGAAGCTGGCCGTCGCCATGCAAAACCAGGGCGAATATTCCGCCGCAGCGCTGGAGTCCATGAAGGATTACGCGGCGCAAATTCAGGACACTACAACCTATGAAGATGACGCTGTTGTCGCCCTCATGGCCAATCTGAAAACATACGGCATGGTGAATGCGGAAGTTCAGGCGGCAACAAGGACGGTCCTTGATTTCGCCACGGCCAAGCGCGATGAAGGAATGACCGTCGAAGCGGCCGGAGAAATCATCGGCAAGGCTTATGCCGGTCAAACCGAACGTTTGAAACGCTATGGGATAATAATTGATGAAAACGGGCCGAAAACCGAGCGCTACAATGCCGTCATGAAGCAGCTCAACGAACGGTTTGGCGGCGCGGCGCAGGCTGATCTGGAAACATATGCCGGCCGCATGGCACACCTGAAAAACCAGTTGAACGACATTGCCGAATTCATCGGGCAGGCGCTGCTGAAGGCGATCGAAGCAGCGCGTTTCGGATTATCCATGATCTCACTCGGTTTCTGGACTGTGGTGGAAAATTTAAATAAAGGGCTGGGCTGGCTCACCGAAAAGCTGGCCGACTTTGCCGCCTTTGTCGGCATCAAAGAAGGCGCCGAGAATATGAGGGGTTTATCCAACCAGATCAAGGCAGCCGGCCAGGAATACACAATCATCAAAGAAGCAGCGCTTAAAATGACCGATGCCAACTACAAGGCCATGGTATCTTTTAACAATGTTGACGCGGCCGTCAGCAAAATGAAACCGGGAAAGAATACTATATGGAATGATGATGAGGACAAGAAGGCCGCGGCCCTGCGGCAGCAATGGCACGATACCGTCCGTGATTTGAACGCCGCTATTTCTGGCCAGGGGCTTTCCGATTTTGAAAAAAAGATTATTGATATCAATAAAAAAGCCGATGAGCTGCGCGAAAAATATAAAGACATCCCGGAAGCGGCAGCAAAGATCAATCTCTGGCAGCAGGCGATGGGCGATGAGGCCGCCAGCGAACAGGCCAAAAAGGATTTTGATGATTATCTAAAGAAGCTGAAAGAAGAACAGCAGCTGCAGAAGGAGCTGGAAGCGATCCGCTTCCGGGCGGCGGCTGAACGCGAAGCGGAAATAAACGCCCGGATCGGAGCGCTTAATCTGGCCGAGAAGGAAGGAACATATCACCGCGATACTATTGCCGAACGCATCCGGCTGACCAGCGAGCTGATCCGCATTCAGGAACAGTATCTGGACACGCTTGATAAGGCCAAGGACCCGGCCTCTTGGTATAGGCAACTGGAAGCTATCCATCAGACCAGGGCCGCCCTGCTTGGACTGAAAGATGAACAGTCGCCCGTAACCGCAACGCTGCGCCAGTACGCCGATGAGGCGGGAGACATATCCAAAAACTTTGCCGGAGTCGTCAAGTCGTCGTTTCGCAATCTAGAAGACGCATTGGTGGAAGGATTTAAAAAGGGCAAGTTCAGCTTTTCGGATATGATCGATTCTTTTATCACCGATCTTATCCGACTTACCGTGCAACTGACTGTTACCAAACCGCTGGCTGAATCGCTTTCCCAGACACTGACCGGAAGCGGCTGGAGCTTGGGCGGATTTCTGGCTGGTTTGTCAACATCTTCTGCTGACAAAGCCGGCGATCTGGCGTTGGATGTTTTGGGTCAGACCGCTCATACCGGCGGCCGCGTCGGCGGTTCCTACCGGCTGGCATTCAATACGGATTTTATTCCGCACCGGCATCGCGGCGGCCTGGCTCCCAACGAGCGCGTAGTAATAAACAAAGTCGGCGAGCGCTACGTCACCGAGGAGCAGAACACCTGGCTGACCAGTATTGCCAATATGATGCGCGGGTCGTCAACACCCGCCGCCGCAACAGTTAACAACTTCAATATTTACGCGTGGGATTCCCGGTCCCTGGAAGATTTCGTTAAGCGTAACTCCGGGGTTTTTACAGGCATTAATACCCAGGCCCTGCGCGACAACAAGACGCGCTCCGAATGGAAAGGACTGCTGAATTTATGAGCGAATACCCGACCAGCCCAGCCCCGAGCTATCCGGTTGATATCGATGCCAAGTGGAATACGCTGATTTCCAAATTCGATTCCGGCACGGAACAGCGCCGCCAAAAGCAAATCCAGCCGCTGTTCGACGTGATGCTTACCTATAAATTGCTGGAGCAGGACGAGATGCAGCTTCTCTGGAATTTTTATCAGGCGCGGCGCGGCTCTTACGAGGCCTTCTATTTTTACACTCTGGAAACGGCTACCTGGGATAACCTGTATATCGGAACTGGCGACGGTGTCACCACAACATTCGATTTGCCGGGCAAAACAACCTCGTCGCAGCAGATATATATCGACGGGGCGCTGCAGGGCGCCGGCTATACCATCGTAACCGGCGGCGGCGCGGAGAACTCCGATCGCGTGACGTTCTCCTCCGCTCCGGCCGTAAACCAGATAATTACCTGCTCGTTTACCGGATACCTGCGCATCAAGTGCCGGTTCGAACAGGACAAACTGACGCGCAGCCGGTTCCAGACGCTGTTATATACGACCGGCATCAAGCTGATCGGGCTCCCAATATGAGAAATTTCGATGCTGCTCTGCTGGCTGAACTGCAAAAAGAGATTCTGACGCTGTTTTTCATGGTCGAATTCCAGCTCGGTTCCGGCACGTACCGCTACAACGACAGCGATATCGACATCTACGACGGCAGCGGCAACAAGTTTACCAGCCGCCAGTTCAGCTTCAACAATCTTGTTGGCTCGTCGGCGCTGTCCGTGGACAACCTCGATATCGACATGGACGATACCGACCAGGCTTTTTCCGCCCTGCTTCTGGGCGAGGATGTGCGCAACCTGCCGGCAGTCATGTATGTAGGCGTTATTGCCAATCAGGCTATTCCCGGCACCGCCTGGGCGCCCGGCACTGCGTGGGCGTCCGGTTCGAGCTGGCTGCCCGGATATACCCGCCGGAAGATCATGACGCAGGAAATAGCGCGGTTTATCATCGGCGGCTGGGATCTCGTCGCGGACAATACCGCCCGGATCACGCTGACCAACGAGCTTATTTTGTGGAGCAAAAAGACGCTGCGGGTTCAGTCCGCGTCCTGTCAGTGGCTGTTTAAAGGGACGGAGTGCGCATATGCGGGCGCGGAAACATGGTGCGACCAGAGTTACGAACGATGCAAGGCGCTTGGCAACCAGATAAATTTTCCCGGCAACCGGTTTCTGCCGGCGCTTGCGGAGAAGGAAATATGGTGGGGCAGAACGGCAAATTACAAGGGATGACCTTTGCGGCGCGGATGAAACGATATCTGCACAAACCGTTTAGGGAGGGCGGCTGCGGGCCGGACGCATATGATTGCGTCGGCCTGATCTATTGCTATTTGCGGGACAGCGGCAAAAACGTTGCCGATCGTTTCGAGCAGTGGAATCTAAACAATTATTACACGCTGGCCCGGGGCAACGGCATCCGGGAAAAAGCGGTACTTAGGGACTGGCTGCTTTCGCTGGGGCGGAAGGTAACGGAAAGAGTTTCCGGAGATCTGCTGCTGGTCAAAGGCAACGACAATATTGTGTTTCCGGCGATTTATGCCGGTAATTCCCGGGCATTGACCGTGTTCCGGGACGGCGGAGTCCGGGTGTTTTCATTGTTGGATCTGGAAACCGTGCTGATTATAAGGGTGTAAAATGGGAATTGAAGCAACTGCCGTTACGGCGGTAGTTAAGGCATTGATGGTGCTGGTAGCAGCGATGAATATCGCAATAACTATCGCCAAAGCCATTACCGGTACGTCATCCAAACAGCAGGCGCAGCAGGAATCGCGGCGTGGCGTGGAAGCCAATACCATGGACACGCAGGAAGCGCTGCCGCTGGTCTACGGCCGGCGCCGCATCGGCATCAACCGCGTATTTATGTCCACAGTCGGCACAAGCAACGAAAAACTCTATATCGTCGGCACTCTCTGCGAGGGGCCGATCAAGGGCATTGCCCAGGTGGACGGCGTCGACCAGATCTGGCTCAACGATGAATTATACACCGCTTTTGGTGATAAGGTTTCCTACTCGTTTCACGACGGCGCCGGCGATCAGGCCGTCGATGCCACGCTGGCCTCGGTATTCGGCAGCGGCGATATTATCTGGGACGCCGCCCTGCGCAATACGGCCTATATTGTCATCTGCCTGGAATACGATCCCGATTTGTTTCAGTCCATTCCGAACATTGTCGTCGAGGTGGAGGGCCTGGAAATCTATAATCCCTCCACGGCAGTGACCGAATACTCCAACAATCCGGCGCTGTGCGTCCGGGATTATTTGACCAGATCCGCCCGGCGCGGCGGCATGGGCATTTCCGCAACCCGTCTGAATGACACCTCGATCATCGATTCCGCCGCCTATTGCGCGACAAAAGGCTGGACGTGCGACGTCGTCTTCAACGGTAAGGACCGGCCGGTCATCGACAATTTGCGGGACATTCTCAACACGTTCCGCGGCACGGTGATCCGCAGCGGAGCGGAATTCCGCCTGCAGTATCGGGATCTCAACTATGAAACGTCCGTCATGGACATCACCGAGGACGATGTGATCGAAACCAGCGGCAAAAGCTCGCTGCGCATCACGCAGCCTTCGATATTCGACACGCCGAACGCCGTCAACATGCAGTATGTCAATTCCGAGAAAGAATATGCCGACGATGAATATGTGCTGGCTGATTCCGCAGCGGTCGCAGCCGATGGCGATTACCGCGAAAAAGAAATAGCCCTGCCCGGAATAACTTCCACGGCCAACGTCATGAAAATGGCCAACTATTTTCTGGAAAAATTGCGGGTCAACAAGACCGCCAGCCTGATGATGGGCAGCCGCGGCATGGTGCTGGAGCCGGAGGATGTGATCACACTGACGCACAGCCGCCCCGGATGGGACGAGAAACTGCTGCGGGTAGCGCAGCCCGCCATCTCGCAGAACGGCGAGGTCGGCCTGGCTCTGGAAGAGGAAGACGAAGACTTCTACGACGACACTTACAATCTGGACGAACACGACTGGTATGATACTACCCTGCCCAGCCCGTCCGCCGCCGTGGCCTCGGTAATTAATGTCACCAATGCCGAAGAAGTTTACGACTACCGCGGCCGGTCATTTACCCGCTGGAAGATCGATTTTGACCGTCCCCTGGCGGCGAACTATCCCTGGTGGGATCATGCCGAGATCTACATCAGGATCGGCGCCACCGGCGACTGGAAGTTCCAGACCAAGGCGATATCGGATTTCATTCTCGATCCCGTCGAGGAAGGCAAGGAATATTATTGCTGCATCGTCTCCGTGTCCATCTGGGGCACAAAGCAGGCGTTTGCGGACGGGTTTGTTATTTCCCGGACAATCGAGGGCAAGACGGAAGTTCCAGCCAATATCACGGGCATGACGGCACTGACCCACGGCGACAATGTAACGATATTCGCCGACGAGCTGACCGATCCGGACATTGCCGGTTACGAAGTCCGCCTGGGCGATGCCTGGGCCGGCGGCATCTTTATCGGGTTCAACGAATCGCCTAATATCCGGCTGGTCGGCGTCCGCCCCGGAACGCATAAGTTCTGGATGGCCGCCAAGGACAATGCCGGCCATTATTCGGCGGTCCCGGTGTCGGCGACGTGCATCGTCTATTATCCCAGCGGCTATGTGGACAAGAACACCTGGGCGTGGGATTTTGACGGTATCGGCAGCCATGATAACACCGAACATACCACCTATTCCGGCAGCGATGCCCTGAAATGCAGCCATACGGGCGGAGTATTGACCGGCACCTGGACATCGCCCGAATACGATCTCGGGTCGGAGAAAACAGTGCGGATCTGGGCGGATTTTCTAACAGCATTTTCATCCAGCGCCGGAACGTGGGCGGCCATGCTGGCCAGCGGCGCAACGTGGGCTACCGTGCTGGAAAGCGGCAAGCGCTGGTATGAGCTGCTGGCGCCGGCTTATGCCGGAGTCATTCAGGCGAAACTGAAATGGGGATCGGTATCCGGCAGTCTGACCAATGAAACATCGCGGCTGGAGATCCTGGCGCCGGAAATCACCGCCCGTTACGTGCAGTTTGAGATAACTATTACCGATCCGGATGCCGGGTCTAATCTGTATCTGAAAACGCTGAATTGCAAGGCCGCATACTGGTCATAGGAGGATGACATATGGAGAACAAATATATTGTGGAAAGCGTGTGCGCCGACGGGGACAAGCATGCCGTTTATATCCGGATATGCAATGCTGACGACACGCCGATGCATACGGTTTGCGTACCGTATGACGGCAACGAGGAAAACTTCAAAAAAGCGCTGGCCGGCAGACTTGCAAAAATAAAATCCCTTAATCAGCAGAAGGAAAAAATAAAAACCGATATTCAAAAAATGCTCGACCAAATGGAGGTGAATTATGGCACAGGAATTTACCGATAATATTCCCGGCTCGTCTAATCAGTGGGAAGACGACCTGGACGACATTAAAGACAATTTTACCGCCCTGAAATCAACGTTTTCCGGCGCGACAGCTCCTTCCAATCCCGTTGCGGGCATGTTCTGGGCCGATACGACGAATAATATTTTGAAGATTCGCGACAAGAACAACAATACCTGGTACTCGATCTTCGATCTGGCCAATAATAAGCCCATTTTATCAGCCTTGTCCGGTGACATTACCGGGGCGATGATTGCCGCATCCATCAAGGATGCGGCGGCGGGCACAGCCAGCCTGCGGACACTGGGTACTACCGGTACTACAGCCTGCGCGGGCAACGACAGCAGATTGAGTGATACCCGTACCCCATCTGATTCGTCGGTTTCGCAGGCAAAATTGAAAACAAGTTCCGGCAGTGTATCAATTAATACAGGCGGCGGAGTCTTTCATGGTCTGCTGACGCTGCCTGGCGGTGCGTATGGGTTTTATCCGCAAATATCAATAATAGACCAATTGAATAGATTAACGCTCACAACAGCACAGATATTTTATAGGGCGGCGGCGGGTAATTACTCCGCGACATCAACAATAAATTTATATGCGGAGGGTAGTTCCAACAGCGGTGATTCTATAACCGCGACCCAAAGATACGTTACGTCGTCTGGTGAAATATTTTGGATTTTTCAACTGCGCGACAAAATTACCAAGCACATAATCGCTACGTATGCCGCGCCCGACCACCCCTGCTTTGGCAATGGCAGTAAGCCCCTTGTGGCTCCTCATCCTTTTGGACATTATGACCCTTTAAAACATGAGATCGTGGTTATTAATCCGACAGAAACAGAGATAAAAGAACTCGAACGAAGGATGATAGTTAATGACGAAACAAAGCCGGATTTGAGTCTAATCGAGGTCGTCAATAATCTGTATGAAATCGACGAAAAAGCCGGTTCTCCGCCGTGGCCGTCCGTTCCCGTTACTGTTGGCCTGCCTACCGGCCACGACTGGAAGCGCGTGCAGGAAGGAGCAAAGGTGATTCCGGTAAGAAAGAAAATACCGAAAATGGAATATTTTTTAACCCGCACATTAAGACTGAAATAGGAGATTGAATTATGGCTGATGTATTGGTTTACCGGCTGCAGGCGCTTACCGGCGGCGCATCCAATGCCCTGGACGGCATTGACGGCAACAGTCTGGCCGGAGGCGAGCTGGCGTTTATTCATACCAGCACAAAACTGCTTTATATTTATCAATTAAATGCGACTTCCGGCCAAAGCGAGAGCGTTCCGGCCATTATCGCTCCGGATCTCAATGCCGGGAACAAGCGCTGGGAACTCTTGGCCGCCATGAATCAGTCCGTCCTGCTGCCGGATACGGACAACTCGCATAATCTGATACTGCAAAGCGGGGAAAATCTTTCCGCCGACCGGATATTGTCGATCATCCTGGGCGATGCCGCCCGGTCAATTACGCTGTCGGGCAACCCGACGCTGGGCGACTGGTTCGACCAGGCCGTCAAGGCTGCCAGTTCGCCGACATTTGGCAATATAACCGATTCCGGGCTGACGGCTTCGCTGCCGGTATTTTCCGACGCGAACAAGAAGTTGGTCAGTAAATCGATTGCCGATACGCTGACCGCATTAGG
>ENA-UOWG01003024-UOWG01003024.1-activated-sludge-metagenome-genome-assembly--contig:-NODE-3024-length-13326-cov-6.136764_pt1 | contig 13326 bp, 4 predicted proteins | sample MGYA00238147_ERZ761563 | MGnify/ENA primary metagenome ERZ761563 (study PRJEB28884, sample SAMN05720216) | anaerobic digester metagenome | isolation source: active sludge of municipal... | reverse complement strand
CCGAGAACGGGCTGCCGTTTTCATCGGTCACATTGCCGGTATGGGCGTCAAACTTGCGGTATATGATGTCATTGCCGTTTCCGTCTGTCCACATTTCATATATGGCTGCGCCGTTATGAGCGTCTATTACGGCGAAAATCCCGGAAATGTTGCTGCCGGTGCCCCACCGATCGGTGAATTCTCCGGCGATCTGTTCGAAATCGGCGAGGGTCCTGCACTCTTCCAGGGCTACTTCCATGAGTTCGGTGTTCACGTTGCTCATCTCAAGTGTCACTGATTCATAGCAGGTGGTGTTCGCGATTGCAAAGCCCGACTCGTTGGCTCCGCCGGTGCACACCGCCACCCCGCTGTTGTAAGTGGTTTCACCCAGGAGCCTCAGGCTTCCCCCCACCCCGGAGATCACTTCAGGATAGTATTTCACCTCCTGCTTGTAGCTCTCGGCGTGGTCCCTGTTTTTCCAGAGAAAGGGCCGCCCGGTGGCCGAAGCTTCGGCCGTCACAACCGCGACATTGCAGGCCCTGGTTTCGTGCTGCATGAACTGGATTATGATGACAAGCGCGACGATCAGGATGAAGGATTTCGCAAATTTCTGTTTGAGGTTAGTCTTCATTTTTATGTACCGCCGACTATTCGAGAACTCGTTCCGCCGTTACGGGTCAAGCATATGAAATGACGGCCCGCTCCTTTTCATGGAGCGGGCCGTCATGGCAATCCCCGTTATTGTCAATTACCTGCGGTCTCTTCTGCGAGCCCTCCGGTGCAGCGTCATGAGCGAGAGCGGTAACAGCATGGTCACCATCAGGCTCATTACTCCGGGCAGGATCGGTCTTGTGCCGCCCGCCATGGTCGAGGCCTCAGCAGCCGAACCGCAACCGTCACCGCCGCCTGAGCTCGATGATCTCATTACCGGATTATCAGGATCTTCCGGGTCTTCAGGATCTGGATCGATGCTTCCACAGGCGACAGTATTGAAGGTCCATGAATAACTGCCTTCCAGGGACCTGCCCGACAGGTCTTCGATGTCGTCCGTCAGTATCGCGGTATAGGTGCTGCCGCAGGCCAGGGGGCTCGAAGGATAGAAGGTCGCGGTGCGTGTACCTGAATCATAGGCGACATCGCCGGCCACCCTGCTTGACCCGATCCGGACAGTAAAGGTGTCTTCATTAATGGAACTCTCATCAATTGGTTCGCTGAACTGCACCGATATGCTTCCTGTCAGCGGGAAGCCGGTGCCGTCGCCGGTATTGACCGAGCTTATTTCCGGAGCGAGCCCGTTGTCGGGAAGCGGCCTGTCCCAGAGCACGTAATCATCGGTTTGATGCGAGTAGTTCTGATACACGTATCGGTTACAGTAGTTCGAAAAATCGGCCAGATCCTCGGAGGAAATGAGATCCGGATTCGATTTCAGCAGCGAAATATATTCATCAGTACGGTCAAATACATTGTCTTCCAGGGGAAGCGTCCATGTCTGCAGGTTCATCAGGCGGGGATAATCGATGGTCGTGTCCATTTTCGTATATACCAGCAGGTAGGTTCCGCCATTATTCCTGTCCTGGGTATCCCAGAAAAAAGCGCCTGAGCCGTTATTTTTGTAGAGTTCGATATTTCTGTAAGTATTATACAATGGATGACTGCTGCCGAAAGGGTTTGTCCCTACACAATCGAAAAGTAGATTAATAAAGGACGTTTCGCCATTGTCTGAAGAACTCCATGTTCCATTCCAATAATATTGGTCGCTCGAACTCGTATTGCTGACCCTTTTTTCATGAGTATCATCGGTTGCATATTTAGATATACTTTGTGCTGCAGGGAAAAATGGGACAAAAACGCTCAAAGAAGGTTCTCCAAGGGAAACCCACATGGTTGTAAGGTTCGCCTCATCCGGACTCGATGCGCCCTCAACGACAAGCCCCATATTGGTCTGGTAACGGCTGATGCAATACCGGGTGTACATTTGTCCATCACGGTTGGGGTTAAGATAGCTGTCATTATCGGAATTATCGCCATCCCATGAATTCATGACTTTTGTTTCTGTTGAGCAATAATCAGCAGGATTCCCGCCGCAAACATCTTTGGCCACTTCACGCATCATGTTTCGGGGAGACAGTTCGTCGTTGGCAAGCATTTCGGTCATAAGCTGACGTGCGCGCAGTTCCCTGGGTGTGTCTGTCCAGATATCGATCCATCCGTCGGTGTGATTGCTGTTGGTGCGGTTGTTGAAACCGACAGTCTGGGTATATCTTATATCCGAGAAAGGACTGCCGTTTTCATCGGTCACATTCCCGGTATGGGCGTCGAACTTGCGGTACATGATGTCGTTGCCGTTGCCATTGGTCCACATTTCATATAATGCCGCTCCGTCCTGCGCATCGATTACAGCAAATATGCCTGATATATTTTTATCAGTCCAGCGATCGGTGAACTCCGACGCGATCTCTTCGAATTCAGCCAGGGTTTTGCACTCCTCGAGGGAGACTTCCATGAGTTCGGTATTGACATTATTTAGGTCAAAAGGATCATTATCGCCATCTACACAGGTCGTATTGGCAATCGCGAAACCGGACTCGTTGGCGCCCCCGGTACAGACTGCGACCCCGCTGCCCCAGGTGGTCTCGCCCATGACGCGCATGCTGCCGCCGACACTCTCAAAACCACTCTTCGAGGGAAAATATTTCACCTCAATTTTATAGCTGTTGGCATGATCGCGGTTCTTCCATATGAAAGGCCTGCCGGTGGCCGAGGCTTCCGCCGTGACGACCGCGACGTTGCAGGCCCTGGTCTCATGCTGCATGAGCTGGTGTATCAGAACAAGCGCGACGATCAGGATGAACGATTTCGCGAAACTTTTTTTCATAGACTCCTCTTTCACGTACTCATAATCAACCGGATATGAACCGGTAATCCCGGTTTTTCGCCGGGACGAAAGCATCCGGATTAATTGTCCAGCGTGGCCATGCGACGGTCGCTTTTTCTTCTTTCGACTAAGTGTTCGATGTCGACCGGTTTCTTGTCAACCACTCTTCTGTCGCTTTTACGCCGCTCAACCATGGTGTTGCCATTGAGCTTCAGAAACCTGTCGATTTCTTCATATTTCTTCCTGCTGAAGAAGCCCAGCTTCTTATTGGTCAATGCGCCCAGACCGAAAGTCAGAAGCATCATGATGACCAGTGGAGGCAGGACGGTCAGCTTGCCGAATGCCATGAAGAAAAGGAACGCATCGCCGCGGAAGTTGAAATCGAGCCCCGGGGGCAGTATTTTTTCGATCCTCTTCGATGTCTTCTGCCCGCAGTCGGCCGGTTTCATCGAGCCCGGGAAAGCGCTTTTCAGAAAGAACGGATAGTCCTTGTGTACGAGTTCGGCTCCTTTTTTCTCGAGAAACGCGTCGTGGACCTTCAGCAGTTCGGGCGAGGGATTGAAGGAATTATCAAGCATACGGTAAGCGAATCTGTATCTGTCCAGAACATTCACCAGCCTCAGGTTCGGAGTGAGGCCCATGAAGACCATTTTATCTATACCCTTCATCCTGCTCAGCATGAGGCAAACGGTCCTCCCGGTTATCATCGACAGCACCCGGGCAAGACTGTGGCCGCGGCATTCCTTGAGGACCATCGTTTCGTCGAGATCAAAAATTAAATAGTTATCCATGATCCAGTACGATGCAATCTGAAAGGCCACGATTTTACCGTCTTTCTCGACATAGGTCAACAGGTCGCGTTTTTTCGCGTATTCAAAAAAGTCCTCCTGCGCCTTCCAGCACGCCTTTTCGACGATCTCGCATCCCTTTAAAATGGGGTCCAGTTCGTTTTTAGGTGTATACTTGATGGTGATCGTGTGCAGCCGAAATTCCCTGTAGCTGAGAACATGATATTTCTCTAAGGGAACCTCTCCAATATCGGCCTGTTTGATTAAATTGTGCTCTTTATCCGAGTTCCTGATGGCAACAGAAATACTTGTCATATCGCATCTCCTGAAAGAACAATTTAACCGGGATTTCTATATTTTTTAATCAAGTATGGAAGTTAAAAATTCCGTCCGGACGGACTCGCTTTTAACATACATACTGATTAATATATTTTGTTATACAAACTGTAAAGTGATTTTATGCAACTTTTTAATAAATTATGAAAAAAAATCATTAAATATATAGTATTATGTCTCATATCCTCCGGCTTTTATAACTATTTTTCCTGGGAAGTATAAAATCACACCTGACAGTCGGGAAAGTCACGAAAAAAGTCAGACTTGTAAAGCTCAATATGCATTCCACACGAACCCCCTGGCGCCATCCATGGCAAAAGGCGGATTCGAGAAGCTCCATTAACAGATAATTGATGAAATTATATTTAATAATTATTACCCGTTTACCCTGAATCCACTGTATTACTATTGATATTATTACGTGCGCAAGCCTTTCATCTAACTGAATTGCATCCGGCTAAATTGTACTTGCGCATTAATGATCAAATGTTAATATCTGTCTCCCGTCCGAATGGACTTTTCCCATGCTTGAAAAACAAATGCATATGACATTATTAAAATACATTTACTGCCTGATAAGGAAAAGCGGCCCATACCAGAACAGCCCCGGTGTTCCGCTTTTAACCGGTTTCACCATCGGTTTCTTCCTGTTCAGCATACCCGCCCAGGCCATGCTCCCAAAAGGGGCTATGCTTTCACTGTTCAGCGCGGCGCAGGAAGACCAGAAACTGAAGAAGAAAGACGTCAAAGTCGATATAAACCTGAAAAAGAAAAAACCGGAGAAGGATGAATTCGACGAATTCGAGGAAGAAGAGAAGTCTCTCGGTTTCCAGTTCATATTCAACGGCTTTGTCGAGTTCGAAAACATCATCAGCACCTACCTGTACCAGGAGCCCGAGGATATCAACAAGAAAAACGAGTTCAGGGTGAAGCTTAACATGCAGCTCGGGAACGAGAACTATTATCTGAAACTCGTACCCAATTTCTATTTCATGCCTTTCTTCCTTTCAGATGGCCTGTACGACGACTACCGCTATTCCAATAAACAGTTCACCTTCGCCCGCAATTGTAGAATGTCGGGCGAGCATTTTGAACTGTCATTCAACGAATTTTTCGTCAATGTCGGATTCGAGCACTTCAGGCTCCGCCTGGGCAACCAGATATACGCCTGGGGGACCGCCGACATTTTCAATCCCACATCATACATCAATCCGGCCGATTCGCGCGAGCTCTTTTACAGGGACGCGGACGAGAACAAGCTCGGCGTGCCGTCGTTCTCGTCCATGATTTTCATCTCGGACTTCACGATCGAGTTCGTGTTCGTGCCGATCCATGTGGGCGCTTTATCACCGGTGGCCGACAACTTCTGGGCGTACCATTACATTCTCGGCAAATACAACCTGTTCGAAATCAGGGAAGGCAAATTCAAGGCGATGGATCCCGCAGGTGAAAACCTGGGCTACGGCCTGCGCTTCGCCGGAAGCGTCAAGGGAGTCGATTTTTCGGTAAGCCTGTACCATGGCCCCGACAATACCCCAATGCTGCGCCCCTATTCATACCTTGAGGGTTCATCCGACATCGAAGTCAGGCAGGAATACCGCACCAGCACGAACCTGGGAGCGGACATATCGTTCAAGCTGTGGAAGTTCGAGATCCACGGCGAAATATCCTATTCACCCAACAAATACGGCGTTGTAGACGAAGTGCCGGACGATTTCGTGGTGAACGATTCCAATTTACAAAAACTCCTGGAAGATCCCTTCAGGATCAAGCAGTCACATTACATCTCATACGCCCTGGGATTCAACTTCATATGGAAAGACCTCGTGTGCGCCGCCGAATGGCTGCAGAGCGCCTATTTCGACTCGAGCCTGATGGAGCCGTTCAACTCGTACTTCCTGGCCATGAGCGTGAGCTACAGCTTCCTGGAGGAGCTCATCCAGCTGTCGATGATCGGGGTGGTCGACGTCGAAGACGTGGGCTACATCATAATGCCGCGCATCGATTTCGACTTCCATAACGGGGTGAGCCTTAAACTGGCCTATTCCCATATAGGGTGCAGGCCCACCGACGACATCAATATGTTTACTATTTTCAAAAAACATGATATATTCATATTAGGAGTCCGCTATGAATTTTAAGAGAACTCCGTTATTGATCGCCCTCATTCTTCTTACCCTGCCGTTATTTCACTGCGGTGAAAACCAGGGGGACGACATACGGCTTGACGGCATAGTCAATGTAGAAGCGGACTATGCCGACATCAATCCCACGAGCCCGATATTCGTCGCTGTTACGGCGACCATGGACCGGAACGCCATCGACAATGACCCCCTTGACTCCATCGTCGAACTGGCCGAAGTCGGGCCGTATCCCCATGATTTCTCGATCGACCTTTCGAACAAGGGCCTCGAAGTGGGCGACAAGGTCTATCTGTTCGCCTTTATCGACAACGGGTACGCGGGCGGCATACCGAGCCTGGATCCGGGCGATGTCATGGGCTTTTACATCGACGATGACCTCAACATGACCTATACCCTCAATCAGGGAGACAGGAATTTCGCCGAGATAAACATAACACGCCTCGTGTACGATTTCGAGGCTTCGGTCGCCGGGAACCTGACGTCTCCCGAGGACGGGAACGTCATCCTGGTCGCCTATGCGGGCGAGATCAACTCGTTCGATTTCAACGACATCGACATCAACGCGGTGGTCGGCTACGAAAAATCCACGGTCAAGGCCGGGACCTCGGCCTATTCGTTCGACATCCTGCCCTACGGCTATGACGTGCCCATCAACAACGTGTACGTCTTCGCCTTCCTGGACCGCAACGGCAACGGGCATCCCGACGCGGGAGACATGTGGGGAACGGCGTCCGACGAGGACGGATACCCCATGACCGTGACCATTGACGGCGACACGGTGACGAATCTCGACCTGGTCATCGACCATGATATATCCCAGGGCGTTGAAGGAGTGACGATGACGATGGACGGCAGCTTCACCGCTCCCGCCGAATACGCCGAAGGGACCGATCCGGCGTTCATCATTCTGTGCAAGGCCGAAAGCCCCAACGCGATCTTCGCGGACACCATCGACGCGGTCAAATACTTCAAGAAGCTCGATCCCGGTCAGACGACCTTCAACCTCGACATATCCGAATCGGGCCTGGCCCCGGGGGACGAGGTGATGATCGTCGCCATGTGGGACCGCGACTACGTGTACGGGTTCCCGCGCCTGACCGAGGGCGACATGATCGGCTACTACACCGACGAGGAGACCTACAGCTACCAGTACACGCTCAAGGAAGGCGCCAACTCGGGGATTACGATCGACATTGAAAAAGAATACGAGGAGAACAACGCGCGCATCGAGGGAACGATCCTGGGTCCGGACAGCGGCAAGGTGATCACGGTCGCCTATACCGGCGAGCTCGAATCCTTCGACCTCAACCTCGACATGGACAAGATCATCGGATACGAGGAAACGGCCAAGGGAGCGATCGACACCGCATACGGCATGGACATTCTTCCCTTCACCGAGTTCCCGGTGAACGACGTGTACGTCTTCGCGTTCCTGGACAACAACGACAACGGCGAGCCCGACGCGGGCGACAGATGGGGCAGCTACAACGACGATGACGGGTTCCCGCGCACCATTACTGTCACCGACGGGCTCATCACGGGCATCGACATATCCATCGAAAACGACATATCCGAGCCTTCGGGGTTCGACATCTCGCTGCAGGGCAGCTTCACCGCGCCCGCCGGATACGATGCGGCTTCGGCGCCGGTGTTCATGATCGTGTGCCAGGCGGACGACCCGGAAGAGATTTTCAACGACACCATGAGCACGGTGAAATACTTTCAGAAGCTCCCGGCCGGGCAGACGACCTTCGACCTCGACCTGTCGAACACGGGACTGGCCCCGGACGACGAGGTCATGATCATCGCGCTCTGGGACAGGGACTGGGTGTCCGGGTTCCCGCGCCTGTCCGAGGGAGACATGATCGGATACTATATCGACGAGGAGACCTACAGCTACCAGTACACGCTTGTGAATGGCATCAATTACGGGATCACCATCGATCTGGAAAAAGAATATGAGGAAAACAGCGCACAGATACAGGGAAGAATCCTCGGCACCGACAGCGGAAAGGTGATCACGGTCGCCTATACCGGCGAGTTCGAATCCTTCAACATCGACCTCGACATGGACAAGATCATCGGATACAGGGAAATATCGAAGGGAACTGCATCCATGGAATACACTATGGACATTCTGCCCTTCACAGAACTCCCGGTTGAAAACGTGTACGTCTTCGCCTTCCTTGACAACAACGGCAACGGCCAACCTGACGGCGGCGATAAATGGGGAAGTTACAGCGACTCGGGCGGATACCCGCGGACCGTCACGGTAATTGACGGATTGCTCAGCGGTATCGACATCAGCCTGGAAAATGAAATTGCCGTGAGTACGGGATACGAAATCTCGCTGCAGGGCAGCTTTACCGCGCCTGCCGGATACAATGCAGGGTCAGCGCCGGTATTCATGATCGTGTGCCAGGCCGAAACCACGGAAGAAGTCTTCAGCAACACCATGGACACGGTAAAATATTTCGAGAAGCTTCCGGCCGGACAGACGACCTTTGACCTCGATCTTTCGGGCACCGACCTGATTCCGGGGGATGCGGTGATGATCATCGCGCTCTGGGACCTCGACTACGTGTCCGGGTTCCCTTCCCTTTCGGAAAACGACATGATCGGCTACTACATGGACCAGGAGAGCTACAGCTATCAGTATACGCTTTTAGACGGCGAAAATTCGGACATCACGATCGATCTCGGAAAAACCTACCATGATAACAGCGCCCTGATTTCGGGCACGATACTCGGGAACGATGCCGGAAACGTCATTCTCGTCGCTTATAACGGCGAGTTCGAATCCTTCGACCTCGACCTCGACATGGAGAAAATAATCGCCTACAAGGAAATCAGTACAATCGGCATCCCGACGGATTACGTCATGGAAGTCCTTCCTTTTTGCGAGCTACCGCTTGAAGACGTGTACGTCTTCGCCTTCCTGGACAACAACGGCAACGGAAAGCCGGACGGCGGCGACAGGTGGGGCAGCTATAACGACGTTGATGGATATCCTCAAACCATCATTGTCTCCGATACGGTAACGAGCGGAATCAATATCAGTATCGACAATGAAATATCCGAATCGACAAACTACACGATCTCGCTCGAGGGCGGCATCAACGCACCCGCAGGATACAACTCGAGTTCAGCGCCTGTGTTCATGATCGTATGCGAGGCCGATGACCCCAACGCGATTTTCGCGGACACCATCGACGCGGTCAAATACTTCAAGAAGCTCGATCCCGGCCAGACGACATTTGACCTCGACCTGTCGAGCTCGGGCCTGGCCCCGGGAGACGAGGTGATGATCATCGCGCTCTGGGACCTCGATTGGGAGTACGGGTTCCCGCGTCTGTCCGAGGACGACATGATCGGCTACTATACCGACCAGGAGACCTACAGCTACCTGTATACCCTTCAGGATGGCGTTAACTCGGGGATTACGATTGATCTTGAAAAAGAATACCACGAGAACAACGCTCGTGTCGAAGGTTCTGTTCTCGGAAATGATTCAGGGAACGTTATCATTGTCGCCTACACCGACAGTCTTGACTCTTTCGATTTCGACCTCGACATGGACAAGATCATCGGTTATGAAAAATTTTCGAAGGGAGCGGCCATCACCGCATACGGCATGGACATTCTTCCCTTCACCGAGTTCCCGGTGAACGACGTGTACGTCTTCGCGTTCCTGGACAACAACGACAACGGCGAGCCCGACGCGGGCGACAGATGGGGCAGCTACAACGACGATGACGGGTTCCCGCGCACCATTACTGTCACCGACGGGCTCATCACGGGCATCGACATATCCATCGAAAACGACATATCCGAGCCTTCGGGGTTCGACATCTCGCTGCAGGGCAGCTTCACCGCGCCCGCCGGATACGATGCGGCTTCGGCGCCGGTGTTCATGATCGTGTGCCAGGCGGACGACCCGGAAGAGATTTTCAACGACACCATGAGCACGGTGAAATACTTTCAGAAGCTCCCGGCCGGGCAGACGACCTTCGACCTCGACCTGTCGAACACGGGACTGGCCCCGGACGACGAGGTCATGATCATCGCGCTCTGGGACAGGGACTGGGTGTCCGGGTTCCCGCGCCTGTCCGAGGGAGACATGATCGGATACTATATCGACCCCGACTACTACACCTACCAGTACGCGCTCAGGGAGGGGGTCAACTCCGGCATCACGCTGAGCCTGGCCCACACCTACAACGATAACAGCGCCTCGGTGCAGGGAAACATTCTGGGCACCGAAACCGGCGACGTGATGATCATCGCCTACACCGGCGAGTTCAACTCGCTCGACGCGGTGCTCGACACCGACAAGATCATCGGATACGTGAAGACGGCCAAAGGCGCCTCGGACACGGCGTACACCATGGACCTGATGCCGTTCGTGTCGTCGTTCCCGGTCAGCAACGTTTTCATCTTCGCGGTGCTCGACGTCAACGGCAACGGCGTGCCCGACAACGGCGACCGTATCGGGTTCTATTCGAACACCGACGATTCGATCCCGACGCTGGTGACCCTGCAGGACGGGGCGAACACCGGGCTCGACATCGAGTTCCTGCTGAACTACGTCGAGCCGTCTTCGGGCGGAACGGCCATGACGCTGAGCGGATCGATCACGGCCCCTTCGGGATACACGACGAATCCGTCGACCAAGCCGATATTCATTCTCGTATCGGTATCGGACAGCGCGCTCGAGCTGGTCAACAACCCGATAGCGACCATGAAATACTTCCTGAGGCTGCCGCAGGGCTCGACCTCGTACAACATCGACCTGTCGAGCACGGGCCTCGAGCCTGGAGACGAGGTCAGGATACTGGCGATCTGGGACCGCGACTTCACGGCAGGCTTCCCGAGCGCGACCGCCGGGGACAAGGTCGGCTACTACCAGAACAAGACCACCCGGGACTATTCAACAACACTGCATGCGGGAGCGAACTACGCCAACCTGACGGGCGGGTGGAGCTTCGGCGTGAACAAGACCATGTACGACCACAACGCGCAGCTCCGGTTCCAGTTCAGGCAGGTCACCTCGGAGAAGGACCTGAATGCGTCGCTGATACAGGGCAAGCAGGTCATGGTGATCACGATTTACCAGGACGGCGTCGACGATGACTGGGCAAACTGGATCACCGCGCCCAGCTACAGCATCACCGACATGGACTACATCACGTCCATCAACTACCTGTCGATCCCCAATTCGAGCTCATGGATAAACAACTGGTATACCATCGACCTGTACCCGTTCATCTATGACAATATACCGCTCACTAATGGCCCGCTCAGGATGAACAATGTCTACATCATCGTGATCCTGGACAGCAACTACAGCGGGTGGCCTGATGAAGGAGAGTATCTGGGATACTACTGGACCTGGTATCTCTTCAACAAGATACCCGAAACACTGGGCACCATGTATTATGACAGGGTAAACACATTCCCGAACAGTGAAAAGTTAAGCATCATGGGTAACCGGACATACAGCGAGGATTGACCACTTGCCTGAAATCACCGAAGCGGGAAGAGACTGGTTTCTTCCCGCTTTTTTTCCTTATATTGTGATTTTATTAATACTTATCCATTAATACGTTTGACATTTTCAATGCCGAACTTGGCTCTATATGATATAGAGGCTCCCAGCACACCCGGCATCCCGGACAGATAATAGAAAAATAGATAACAGCCGGTATGCGGGAGGACCCTGCAGCGATAGAGAGAGCAGATCCTCATAAAAAACTCAGACCAGGAGTCCGCTATGAATTTTAAGAGAACTCCGTTATTGATCGCCCTCATTCTTCTTACCCTGCCGTTATTTCACTGCGGTGAAAACCAGGGGGACGACATACGGCTTGACGGCATAGTCAATGTAGAAGCGGACTATGCCGACATCAATCCCACGAGCCCGATATTCGTCGCTGTTACGGCGACCATGGACCGGAACGCCATCGACAATGACCCCCTTGACTCCATCGTCGAACTGGCCGAAGTCGGGCCGTATCCCCATGATTTCTCGATCGACCTTTCGAACAAGGGCCTCGAAGTGGGCGACAAGGTCTATCTGTTCGCCTTTATCGACAACGGGTACGCGGGCGGCATACCGAGCCTGGATCCGGGCGATGTCATGGGCTTTTACATCGACGATGACCTCAACATGACCTATACCCTCAATCAGGGAGACAGGAATTTCGCCGAGATAAACATAACACGCCTCGTGTACGATTTCGAGGCTTCGGTCGCCGGGAACCTGACGTCTCCCGAGGACGGGAACGTCATCCTGGTCGCCTATGCGGGCGAGATCAACTCGTTCGATTTCAACGACATCGACATCAACGCGGTGGTCGGCTACGAAAAATCCACGGTCAAGGCCGGGACCTCGGCCTATTCGTTCGACATCCTGCCCTACGGCTATGACGTGCCCATCAACAACGTGTACGTCTTCGCCTTCCTGGACCGCAACGGCAACGGGCATCCCGACGCGGGAGACATGTGGGGAACGGCGTCCGACGAGGACGGATACCCCATGACCGTGACCATTGACGGCGACACGGTGACGAATCTCGACCTGGTCATCGACCATGATATATCCCAGGGCGTTGAAGGAGTGACGATGACGATGGACGGCAGCTTCACCGCTCCCGCCGAATACGCCGAAGGGACCGATCCGGCGTTCATCATTCTGTGCAAGGCCGAAAGCCCCAACGCGATCTTCGCGGACACCATCGACGCGGTCAAATACTTCAAGAAGCTCGATCCCGGTCAGACGACCTTCAACCTCGACATATCCGAATCGGGCCTGGCCCCGGGGGACGAGGTGATGATCGTCGCCATGTGGGACCGCGACTACGTGTACGGGTTCCCGCGCCTGACCGAGGGCGACATGATCGGCTACTACACCGACGAGGAGACCTACAGCTACCAGTACACGCTCAAGGAAGGCGCCAACTCGGGGATTACGATCGACATTGAAAAAGAATACGAGGAGAACAACGCGCGCATCGAGGGAACGATCCTGGGTCCGGACAGCGGCAAGGTGATCACGGTCGCCTATACCGGCGAGCTCGAATCCTTCGACCTCAACCTCGACATGGACAAGATCATCGGATACGAGGAAACGGCCAAGGGAGCGATCGACACCGCATACGGCATGGACATTCTTCCCTTCACCGAGTTCCCGGTGAACGACGTG
>ENA-UOWG01003021-UOWG01003021.1-activated-sludge-metagenome-genome-assembly--contig:-NODE-3021-length-13349-cov-6.184218_pt1 | contig 13349 bp, 9 predicted proteins | sample MGYA00238147_ERZ761563 | MGnify/ENA primary metagenome ERZ761563 (study PRJEB28884, sample SAMN05720216) | anaerobic digester metagenome | isolation source: active sludge of municipal... | reverse complement strand
ACGAAGGAGGAATGACCGCCGCGAGGAGCCGGGGCGCCGGCCTCTTCGCGGAAGGGGCTCATCGGCAGCGCCGCGCGAGCGGCTTCGACAGCCTGCCCGAGCCCCTCTTCCTCATCGACGGCGAGGGCAGACTCCTGGAGGCGAACGAGGCGGCGGCGCGGCTCCTCGCCGCCCTTCCGGCGGAGGGCTCGGACGGGGCCCTGGGCCGCGCCGAGCTCGCCGAGCTCTTCAGGCGGGCGGCCGTCCATAGCCTCGCGCCCTCGCCGCTCCGCGTGGACTCGCCCGAAGGCGCGCGCCACTACGAGGCTCGTTTTTCCCCCGCCGGCCCGGGCGGCCTCAAGGCCGTCCTCCTCGCCGACATCACGGTCTGGAAGCGCCTCCTCGCGGAGAAGGAGAGCCTCCTCGCGCGCGGCAGGGCCGAGCGCGGGCGCCTCGTCCCCGTCTGCGCCCGCTGCGGGGCCCTGCGGGACGAGTCGGGCGCCTGGAGCGGCCCCGGCGCCCTGGAGCGGGCTGGCATTGAGCCCGAGCGCCTGACCCACGGCCTCTGCCCCGCCTGCCTCGCGAAGGACGTGGCGCGGGCGGAGCCGGGGGCCTAGGCCCGAGCCTCCCGGACCAGGCCGGTCGCCGGCCTCGAGCCTAGGGCTGCCCGAGCAGGTCGGCGCGGGGGCAGTCGAAGCGGCGCGAGGGGAGAGAAGCGGCGCGAGGGAGGCGGCGCGGCGGCGATGGCGCAGTCGGCGCAGTAAGCGCGGCCTCCGCGCCCGTCCCGGAAAGCCGCCCGGCCAACGGAACTAGCATTTAAAAGCACGAAGGGCGTCCCCTCCGGGACGCCCTCCGCGCATTTTTTAACTCCCCGATTTTTGTGCCTGTTCTTACCTTCCGGCCTCTTCGGCCGGCTTCTTTTTACCTCAAAGCCCCGAGGGCTTTTCAGGATTTTGTGCTGCCCGGTCGCAGAACCGGCACTTTTTTACCTTGCCGCCTCGGGCGGCGCTTTTTACCTATCAAGCTTCATGAACCGGGGTGAAGAGGTTGTACGGCCAGATCCAGCCCCGATTACGGATAAAATCCTATCCCTTTCGGGGGGGCGCATCAAGCGAAAGGGCCTGTTTTGCTTGTAGACAATTGCCCAAAAGGCCTGAAAAAGCGCGTAGACAAGCGCCCAAGAGGGCCCGCGAAGCGGGATTGACCAAATTCCGCGGGATGCTACAATGCGGTTGGAGGTTTTTGATGTCGTCTTCCTTCCCGCCGGAGCTCTGGTCCGGCCTGGCCGCCCAAATCGCGGCCGCCTTCCGCCTCACGCCCGAAGAGGCCCGCCGCCTCGAGGCCAACAGGACAGCCCGCCTCGTCGCCGCCATTCCCTTCGCCGCCGGCTGCGCCCATCCCGAGCGGACCGCCCTCTCCCACCTCGCGACCTTCCTCCTCGCGGGCTCGCCCTCCTGCGCCCGCGCCTTCGACCACGAACCCTCCGACGACGCGGACCCCCTCCTCCGCCTCGCGCCCATCGCGGACTTCCAGGGCGGCGACCACGCGGTCATCGACCGGGGCCTGCGCCTCCTTGCCCTCGTGATGGCGAACGGCTACCGGAAGGACCTTGCGAAGGACCAGGCGAGCGGGGAGTACAATCCCCTCCTCTCCATGGCCTGGGACTACGAGGCGACGGCCGGGAAGCTCCGCGCCGCCCTCGAGGCCGACGCCAAGGCCGCCCCGGCCCTCGACGACGTGATGAGCGTCGAGGCGGCGGTCAGGGGATTTTGGGACGCATGATGAAGACCTACCTCAAGTCCACGGGACTGCTGCTCGGCGGAGTGTTCCTACTCGGCTACATTCTCAATGTCGCCCAGGCGATCATCGCCCGCGAGCCCCTATTGCCCCTCCTGACCGGCTGGATGATGGTCACCCAGTTCGCGATGGCGCTCATCTTCTTTGCCAGCGCCTTCGTGCACCAAATGCAATGGGCCCAACCCCTCACCTTCATCCTCATGACGCCCCTGGGGATGATCGAGTCCCGCGAGAGCTTCTACGGACTCGGCGCCTTCGTCATCGGCGTCCTCTTCCTCTTCCGCATGGGGTTCTACGAGAAACGCCGTGTGCTGCGGCTCGTCCTCAGCCTCGCCTACCTCTATGCGGTTGAGCTATTCTTCGCCATCACGCAGCACGCGTCGGACTGGACCTCGGCCTTCATGCCCGTCTTCTTCATCACCGCCTTCCTCATCATGCTCTACCTTGCCTACCAGGAAAAGATCATGGTCTACCTGAAGGAGCCGAAGGAGAAGCTCTCCCTGGCCAACCGAGGCCTCTCCGCGGCGGAGCGGACCTACGTCCTCGCCCTTGTGGGCGGCATGGGCCCGAAGGAGATCGCCGCCGAGTACGAGGTGTCGGACTCCACGGTCAGGAACACCATCGCCCGCTCCTACCAGAAGCTCGGCGTCCACGACCGCTCGGGCCTCGCGGCCCTGTCGGAGAAGTACGAGGTCGTGGAGTGAGCCTGTAGAGCCCGAGCGCGGGCCGATCCATGGGAAGGGCGGGGCCGGCATGGCCCCGCCTTTTTTTCGCCGAGGCGCCGCAGGCAGGGCTGAGGCGCCGGGCTCGCCGCCTGGGGCGCCGGCGCCCTCAGGGCTCCAGGACGGAGAGGTTCCGCTCCAGGGCGGCGCCCTCCATGAGGTCCTCGAGCGCGGCCTTGAGGTGCTCGCGGCGGAGGCCCGGCGGGAGGCCGAGCTCGGCCAGGGCGGAAAGGAGGGCGACGTTCTGCATCCGGGGATCGGGGAGGTCCTCGCGGAGGACCAGGACGGCGCGGGCGCCCTTCCGCCCGCACTCCTCCTCCACCTCCGCCGCGCCGACCTCGGCGGCCTTCCCGAGGCGGACCTCGAGGGGCTGGAAGACCGCGTCGTACCAGACGAGGACGCCGCCCTCCTTTAAATAGTCCCTGGCCGCGCGCAGGGCCTCGTGGCGCTCAAGGGCCACGACGAGGTCGGCCCCGCCGGGAGAGACGAGGGGCGAGTGGGCGGCCCTGCCCAGGCGGAGGTGGCTCGTCACGACGCCGCCCCGCTGAGCGAGGCCGTGGGTGTCGCAGCCCCGGACGGGGAGGCCGGCCTTGTCGGCCGCCCTCGCCAGCGCCTCCGAAAGAAGGCCGATGCCCTGGCCGCCCACGCCGGCCATGTAGATGTCGTAGCGCTCCGTCACGGCTTTCCTCCCTTCGCGCCGCCTCGGGCGGCTTCCCCGGCCTCGTCCCCGCGACCCCCCGGTCCGGGCGCCTCGACGGCCGGCGGAAGGATCGCCCCCGCGGGGCAGACCTGGCGGCAGGAGCCGTCGCCGACGCAGAGCTCCCGCGACACGGCCACCGAGCCGTCCCTCCCGAGCTGGAAGCTCGGGCAGGCGAAGACGGAGACGCAGGCGTGGATCCTGGCGCAGGCGCCCTGGTCCACGGCGACGCGGCGCGGGACGTAGCCCGGCTTCCTCCTCGCCTCCCGTCCGAGCTTGAGCATGCAGGGGTGGCGGGCTATGACGACCTTGAAGCCGGGCTCGGCCAAGGCCTCGCGGACGGCCGCCTCGAGCTCGGCCTGCCTGTACGCGTCGACCTCCCGGACCTTGGCGACGCCCAGGCCAGCCAGGGCCTCGCGGATCCCTATCTTCGGCGCCTCGCCGCTCCAGTTCCTCCCGGCGCCCGGGTGGTCCTGGTGGCCCGTCATCGCCGTGGTCCCGTTCTCCATGACGACCAGGGTGACGTTGTGCGAATTGTAGACCGCGTTCACGATGCCCGGCATCCCCGCGTGGAAGAAGGTGGAGTCCCCGATGAAGCAGAGGACGCGGCGGCTGTCGTTGAAGAGGGAGAGGCCGGAGGCCGTGGAGGTCGAGTGGCCCATGGAGAGGAGGACCGTGCCCATCTTGTAGGGCGGCAGGTGGCCCAGGGTGTGGCAGCCGATGTCGGCCACCGTGATGTCCCCTTCGCGGAGGGCCTTCCTGACCGCATGGAAGGCGGAGCGGTGGCCGCAGCCGGGGCAGAGCTGGGGCGGCCGCGCGGGCACGGACTCGCGGCCCCGCGGGGCCCGCGCAGCGGCTGCGGCAGTCCCCGTGGCCGCGCCCGCCGCGGCTTCGGCGGCCCGCGCGGCCAGGGCGGAGGCCGGAGGCGCGAGGCCCAGGTCGGGCCAGGCGGCCGCGAGGATGGCGCGGACCTTGGCGGGCAGGTACCCGCCCAGGAGCTCCTCGGGATCGGCCTTGCCGAGGATCTTCGTCGCGAGCCCCTCGTCGTAGGCGAGGGCCTTGATCTCCTCCTCGAGGAGGGGATCGAGCTCCTCCAGGATCTTCGCCTCCGCGAGCCCCGCGAGGAAGCGGGCGACCAGGCGCCGCGGCAGGGGATGGACCGTCGCGAGCTCGAGGACGGCGGGGCGGCGCTCCGGGGGCAGCTCCTCCAGGGCGTCGAGGAGGGAGAGGCGGGCCGTGCCCGCGGCTATGACGCCGCGCCGGGGGTCGCCGCCCGGAAGGATGCGGTTCAGGGGGGAGGCCTCGAAGTCCCCGCGGAAGGCCTCCAGGCGCTCAAGGGCGCGGCGCTTCAGGGGGAAGACCGTCGCGGCGATCGGGATGTAGTTCGAGGCCGCGGGGTCGAAGCGCGGCGTCCGGTCCAGGGGTTCGGGGCGGTAGGCGCCGAAAGCGACCTTCTCCTTCGCGTGGCAGACGTGGGTCGTAAGGCGCAGGATGACGGCCGTCCGCCGCTCCCGGGCGAGCCGCGAGGCCTCCAGGGTCATTTCGTAGGCCTCCTGGGCCGTCGCGGGCTCGAGGAGGGGGAGATAGGCGAGCCGCGCGTAGTGGCGGTTGTCCTGCTCGTTCTGGCTCGAATTGGCGCCGGGGTCGTCCCCGAGGATCACGACGAGGCCCCCCGGGATGTCCATGAGGGAGAGCTGGACGAAGCTGTCGGCGGCGACGTTGAGGCCGACGCTCTTGAAGAAGACGGCGGAGGCGTGGCCGTTGATCGCCGCGCCGAAGGCCAGCTCCAGGGCCACCTTCTCGTTCACGGAGAACTCGAAGTAGAAGGGCCGTTCCCCCTTGGGGATGGCCGCGAGGGCCTCCGCGATCTCCGGCGTCGGGGAGCCCGGGTAGGAGGAGATGACGCGGACGCGCGCCTCCACGAGGGCCCGCGCGACCGCCGTGTCGCCGATGACGATTTCCGAGAAGGGCTCCTCGGAGAGGAGGGCCTTGCCGAGCTCCTTCATCACGCCTCCCTTGGCCGGCCCGGACGCGGAACCGGACCGCCTCTTGAGTCTAGGCCGGCCCGGTCTCCCTGTCGAGGCCGCGGCCGAGGCGGCGCGGCGTGCGCTTCCGCCCGCCGCGCGGGACGGTCGCGGCGCGGCGACGATCCTGGCGCGGCGAGGCCCCGCGCTATGCGCTTTCCGGCGCCCCGTGCTATATATGTAGGCATCCTCGCGCCAAGGCGGTATCCCGATGACCAGAAGCCCCCGGCCCAGAGCGGCCGCCATAGTCGCCCTCATCCTCCTCGCCCTCCTCTCCTCCTCCTGCATAGAGGGCTCGCCGGCCGGCCCCGCCCTCCCCCTCGTCCCGAAGGAGGCCGTCCTCGCCGTCGTGGTGGAGAAGCCCGCCAAGCTCTACGCCTCCCTGGAGGGCTTCTGGAAGTCCGCGGGCGTCGCCGCCCTGGCCGGGGGCGAACTCGGCGAACTCCTCCAGAAGAGCCTCCCGAACGAGGCCGACATCGAGAAGGCCCTGGACGCGGCCCGGCCCTGGGTCCTCGCCTTCGTCCCCGCGGCCCCCGGCTCCAAGGAGATGCGGAGCCTCGTCTATCTCCCCTACCGCGGCCAGTACTTCGAAGCCCTCGCCCCCCTCGCGTCGGGCAAATTCCAGGTCCTCGCCCAGTCCAAGGGCTACGTGGTCTACTCCGACGGCGAGTACCCCCTCGTCTTCCCGCCCACGGAGACCCTGGACCTCTCCGTCCTCGCGCGCTACCCCGCCGACTCGGTCAAGCTCTGGGCGAACCCCGTCGCCCTCCAGCGCATGGGCGGGAAGGACTTCGCCGGCTTCCAGGCGGACGTCCGCCGCTTCGTGGAGGAGGGCGCCGCGCCCTCGCCCCAGGAGGCCCTCAAGGCCTTGGAGGAGGGCGCCCTGGCCCTCTTAAAGGAGCTCGGCTCCGCCGACGCCGCCCTGTCCTTCGGGGCCGAGGGGCTCACGGTCAGGGCCGCGGCCAACGTCATCCCCGGCGCCTCCATGGAGAAGTTCCTCTCCCGCGCCGCCCAGGCGCCCTCGGCCCTCGATTGGGCCGGCCAGGTCTCCGCCGACGCCCTCTACGGCTACGCCTGGTCCATCGACCCCGGCGTCGCGGCTGAGCTCTCCGACCTCTACCTCCGCGTCGCCCTGCCCGCCCTCTCAGGCTCGATGGGCCCCGAATCCGCCCAGCTCAAGGCCTTCTTCGAGAAGTCCGCCGCCCTCCAGGCCAAGTGGCTGGGCCTCCAAGGCCCCCGCGGCGCCGCCTCCCTCGACATGGACTTCGACTTCGCGGCCCTCACCGCCCTGGGCCAATCCTCCGGCGACGACCCCAAGGCCCTCGCCGACGGCATCAAGAAGGCCATGACGATCCGCCTGGACATGTTCCAGGAGCTCAAGGACGAGGCCAAGTACCGCGCCCTCCTCTCCGGCGTCGCGAAGGATCCCGAGGTCGCCGCCCTCCTCAAGGGCTTCGGCGAGAGCTACGGCATCGGCATGGAGATCCGCCAGGCCGACCGGAAGGAGGGAAGCTTCTCCTACGGCGAGATGGGCTTCTCCTTCAAGGTCCTCGACGAGGAGAAGTTCGCCGCCTCCGAGGGAGAGGGCGGGGCCGAGGCGGCCAGGGCCGCCCTGGAGGCCGTCTCCGGCCTCTTCAACCTGCGCTACGCCACCTCCAAGGGCCGCTTCGTCGCGACCCTCGGGAGCCCCGCCGAGCTCAAGGCCCTGGTCGAGCGGAGCCAGGCCCCCCGCTCCCTCGCCGCCGATCCCGCCTTCGCGGCCTTCGCGAAGCGCCTGCCCGCCAAGGTCCAGGTCGTCGGCGCCCTCTCCACGAGGCGCCTGGCCGCGATGATCGCGAAGGCCGTCCCCGCGGACTCGGGCGTCGTCCTCGACCCCTCCCGCTTCGGCTCCTGGTACTCCTACCTCGCCGCCGAGGGCAAGGCGGGGGCCTCCCGCCTGGAGTTCGGCCTCATGATCCCCGCGGGCGACTTCTCCTCCATCTTCAACCTCGTGAACGCCGTGAAGCGCATCGGCGCCGGCGCGGGCCAGGACCTTTGAGCGGAGCCGAAGGCCGCGGGGGCGCGGCGTCGCCCGCAGTCGGCGCGACCGCGCCCGGCGCGATGTCGCCCACCGCGGCGGGCCCGGCGCCCGCCGACGGCGCCGCGGCGCCCGGTCCCGGAGCCGCCGGCTCAGGCGCGGCGGGGGCCGCCTTCCAGGAGCTCTACCGCATCGTCGCGCGGCTCCGCGCCCCCGACGGCTGCCCCTGGGACCGCGAGCAGACGCCCGCGAGCCTCCGCGGCGGCCTCGTCGAGGAGACCTACGAGCTCATCGAGGCCATCGACGAGGGCGACGCGGAGCACGTCCGCGAGGAGGCGGGCGACCTCTTCCTCCTCGCGACGATGATCGCCTACATGCACGAGGAGGAGGGGGGCTTCAGCGTCGCCGACGCGTTGGGCGGCATCGCCGAGAAGCTCGTGCGGCGCCATCCCCACGTCTTCGGCGAGAGCGACGCGGACACCTCGGAGAAGGTCCTGGCGCAGTGGAAGGAGATCAAGGAGAAGGTCGAGGGCCGGCGGCCCAAGGACTCGGTCCTGGACGAGGTGTCCCGCGCCCTTCCGCCCCTGGAGCGGGCCTACAAGCTCCAGAAGAAGGCGGCGAAGGCCGGCTTCGACTGGCCGAGGTCCGAGGAGGTCTGGGCCAAGGCCCGCGAGGAGCTCGCGGAGGCTGAGGAGGCCTGCGAGGCCGCCGCCCGCGAGGGCGACCGGGAGGCCCTGGAGGGCGAGCTCGGCGACCTCCTCTTCTCCGTGGTCAACCTGGCCCGCTGGCTCAAGATCGATCCCGCCCTGGCCCTGAACCGGACCGCCGACAAGTTCTCGCGGCGCTTCCGCCACGTCGAGCGCCGCATGGCCGAGTCGGGCAAGGCCCTCGGCCCCGAGTCGATGGGCCTCATGGACGAGTTCTGGAACGAAGCCAAGGCCGCCGAGGACACGAAGGGCTGAAGGCCCTAGGCGAGGGATCGCAGGAAGGCCGCGTCCTCGCGGAGGCGGCCCTCGTCGTCCTCGCCAACCCTCCCCAGCAGCACGAAACGGCCCATCGCGGGATCGCCCTCGCCGCGCCTGTAGGCCTCGAGCCTCAGGCGCCAGGCCTCGCCCTCTTCGGAGAGCGGCCCGCCCTTCCCGTCCCGGTCGCTCCGCTTGGCGAGGAGGAGGCCGACGCCCCTCGCGGCGGACTCCAGGGCGGCCGTCGCCTTGGCCGCCTCGACGCCGGGCAGGGGCTCCCAGGCCAGTCGGACGAAGGGATGGGCCGCGCCCTCGACCACGCCGATCGCGGCCGCATAGTTGTCCAGGCTCGTGTTCCTCCCCAGGGAAAGACAGATCGTCACGCCCCGCTTGCCGGCCAGGTCGCCGAGCCGCGAAAGCTCGCCGCGCAGGGCCTCCCGCTCCGCGGGCGAAAGCCGCGCCGCGGGCAGGGCGCCGGCGTAGACGCGGAGGACGGGCGCCTGGAGGCGGACCGCGCCGGCGAGGAGGGACTCGAAGCCGAGGCCCTGCTCCGCGCCGGGGGTCACGCGGTAGAGCGAGGCGATGGAGGCCACCGTGAGGCCGGCGCGCAGGGTGTCCATGAGGAGGCGGTCCTGGGCCGCCCCGTCCCCCGTCGGGACGTGGGCCTCCCCCGCCCATTCGACGCCGTCGAGGCCGGCGGCCTTGGCCAGGGCCAGGACCTCGGAGGGGCTTCTCGTGAGGAGGGCTTGCGAGGACAGTCCGACGCGGATCATGGCGGCTCCCGGAGGCGGCCCCTGCCCAAAGGCGGGCGGCCGGTATTTTTACTCGTTGGAAGACGATCATACCCGAGCCGCCCGCCTTCCTCAAGCGACTCCTTTTTATTGACATATTTGTCATCTTTGAGTATCATCGCCCGACCCCAAGCAGGAGACGGCATGCCGAAGATAGTCGACTACGACGAGCGGAGAAGCGAGATAGCCACCAAGGCGGTCGCGGTCTTCGTCCGCGAGGGCTTCCACGAATCGAACCTCTCCAAGATCGCCGAGCTCTGCGGCTTCGGAAGGACGACGATCTACAAGTACTTCAAGAACAAGGAAGAGATCTTCGTCTACACGATCGAGGACGTCTTCGGCCGGCTCGACAGGCTCACGAGCTCCGTGATCGACGACCGGGAGCTCAAGCCCGCGGACAAGCTCGAGAAGCTCCTCGGCCTCCTTGTCCGGAAGGCCGTGGAGGAGAAGGACCGCATGGTCCTCATCCTCGACCTACTCCTCCACCCCGACCGGGAGGACAAGAGCTCCCGGCTGAACGCGAGCGAGCAGGTCCTGAAGCTCCGCGCCGCCATCGAGCGGATCATCGCCGAGGGCATCGAGGCCGGCGAGCTCAAGCGCGTCAATCCCGAGGCCATGGCCTTCACCCTCTTCTCCCTCGTCGAGTCCTCCACGATGCACAACTCGCTCTACAGCCACTTTTCCCTGGAGGAGACCCTGGAGGCCGCCAAGGCCCTGCTCGCCAGCCTCAGGGCCTAGGGCCGGCCGCCGCGCCCCGTCCCTTTGCCGCGGCAGCCCAAGCCGCGCGGTCGGCCGGGCGGGCCGCCTGGAGGCGCGGCTTAGCGGGCCGGCTTCCTCCTTGTCCCCAGCCCGGGTTTTCGCTACCCTGGACGAAAGCCCCAGGCACGCAAGGATCGCCATGAAAGACCTCACCCAGGGGAACGAGACGAAGGCCATCGTCTTCTTCGCCCTTCCCATGCTCCTCGGCAACATCTTCCAGCAGTTCTACAACATGGTCGACAGCTTCGTCGTCGGCCGCTTCGTCGGCACGGCAGCCCTGGCCGCGGTCGGGACGGGCTTCCCCATCATCTTCCTGATGATCGCCCTCATCATGGGCGTGACGATGGGCTCCACGGTCCTCGTCGCCCAGTATTTCGGCGCCAAGGAATACGCCAAGGTCCGCGCCGCCGTCGACACGGCCTACGTCTTCCTCTTCTGGGCCGGCCTGGCCCTGAGCGTCCTGGGCGTCGCCTTCACGGAGCCCATCCTCCGCCTCCTCAGGGTCCCCGCGGACGTCTTCCCGGAGGCCTCGGTCTACCTCCGGATCATCTTCGCGGGCATGCTCCCCTCCTTCGGCTACAACGCCGTCTCGGCCATCCTGCGCGGCCTCGGCGACTCGAAGACGCCCCTCTATCTCCTCGTCGTCTCAACCGTCATCAACATCGCTCTGGACCTGTCCTTCGTCGTCCTCTTCCACTGGGGCGTCGCGGGCGTCGCCTGGGCGACGGTGATCGCGCAGACGGCCTCCTTCGCCGGCGCCATCGTCGTCCTCAACCGGAGGAACGAGTTCCTCCGCCTCAAGCTCAAGGAGCTCACCTTCGACCGCGAGGTCTTCGGCCTCTCCCTCAAGATAGGCCTCCCGACCGGCCTGCAGCAGACCCTGGTCGCCGCCGGCATGATGGCCCTCACGCGCATCGTCAACGGCTTCGGCACCTCGACCATGGCGGCCTACGCCGCGGCGAGCCGCCTGGACTCCTTCGCCTCCATGCCGGCCATGAGCCTGGGCGCGGCGGCGACGACCTTCGTAGGGCAGAACCTGGGCGCGCGCAAGCCCGAGCGGGTGAAGCGGGGGCACCTCTCCGCCGTCCTCCTTGGAGGGGCCTACTCCCTCCTCACCGCCGCCGCCGTCATCCTCTTCGGCCGCGCCCTCATGGGCATCTTCTCCGCGGACGCGGAGGTGATCGCGATAGGCGCCCGCTACCTCTTCATCGTCGGGCTCTTCTACGTCCTCTTCTCCACGATGTTCATCACCAACGGCGCCCTCCGCGGCGCCGGCGCCGCGATGGTGCCGATGTTCAACACGATCCTCGCCCTCTGGGTGGTCCGCATCCCCCTGGCCCTCCTCTTCTCGGGGCCGCTCGGGATGGGCTCGGACGGCATCTGGTGGTCCATCCCCGCGGGCTGGGCCGTCGGCGCAACGATGGCGACAGCCTACTACGCCTCCGGGAAATGGAAGGGCAAGGCGATAGCCGGCAGAGGTCCCGCGGGCTCCGGCCCCGCGGGCGGCGCAGGACCCGGAGACTCCCAGGCGGCGGCCGCGGAGCCCGCCCAGGCGGCCGCCCGGCGCGGCGCCGCGGCGCCGCGCGGCCCCGCCTCCGAGTAGCACTGGCGGCGGGAGGGCTTCTCCCCTATACTGGGCGGATATGGCTTCGGTCCTCTCGCCCGCCAGGCTCAAGGCCGCGCGCAGATCCTTCTACGTCTTCAACGTCTTCAACTCCTTCTCCTTCGTCCTGCTCTCGGGCAGCTTCGTCACCCTCTTCGCGCTCAGGCTCGGCGCCTCCGCCTCCTTCGTGGGGCTCCTCAACGCCTGCGCCTACGCGAACTACTTCTTCCTCCCCCTCGGGAAGCGCCTGGTCAAGCGGCACCGCATCGTCGAGGTCTTCGGCTGGGGCTGGATGCTCCGCTACGTCTCGATGCTCCCCCTCCTCGCCGCCCCCCTCCTCGCCGCCGCGGGCCTGCCTGGCCCGGGCTTCGGCCTCATCCTCGCGGGGGTGGCCCTCTTCAACGTCTTCCGCGGCGTCGGCCTCATCGGCAACAATCCCGTCCTCGCCTCCCTGGCGGAGGGCAGGGACTCCGGCGCCTTCCTCGTCAACGTGCAGATCGTCAACAACCTCGCGGCCATGGGGACGAGCCTCCTCGCGGCCTTCCTCCTCGGACGGATGGGGGGCTCGGGCCTCTACCTCCTCCTCATCGGCCTGGGCATCGCGGTCGGCATGGCCGGCTCCGCCCTCCTCCTCAAGACGCCCGAGCCCGAGGCCTTCAGGCCCAAGGAGTCGAAGGGTCTCCTCGCGACGGCGCGGGAGGCCTTCCGGGAGCCCGCCTTCCGCGTCTTCATCGAGGTCCTGGTCCTCGTCTCCTTCGCGGCGGGCATGGCCCGCTCCTTCCTCCCCGTCTACGCCAAGGAGGTCTACGAACAGGGCGACGACCTCATCATGCTCTACTCCCTCCTCGGAAGCCTGGGATCGGTGGCCATGGGCCTCCTCACGCGGCTCCTCGTGGACAGGCTCGGCGCCAAGCCCCTCTACGTCATCTTCACCGCCGTCTCGGCCTTGAGCCTCGCGCCGGCCGTCCTCACGCCCTCCCTCCAAGGCCCCGTCGGGATCGCCCTCTTCCTGGGGGCCCTCCACTTCCTCTCCTCCTTCGGCCTCTCGGGCGAGGAGAACGCCGGCCAGACCTACTTCTTCGCCCTCGTGCCGAGGGAGAGGACCCTGGACCTCGCCGTCGTCTATTTCCTGGCCTACGGCGCGGGCGGCACCCTGGGCGCCGGCGCGGGCGGCCTCGTCCTGGAGGGCCTCCGCGGGCAGGGCCTGGGCCGGGCCGACTCCTACCGCGTCTTCTTCGGCGGCCTCCTCGTCCTGCTGCTGTGGGCCCTCATCCGCATGGGAAGCCTCGTCAGGCTCGGCTCCGCCTCGGTGCGCGAGTCCCTGGGCGTCATCTTCTCGCTCCGCGACCTCCGCGCCTTCGACCTCCTCGCCCGCCTGGACCGGAGCGTCGACCCCGACGAGGAGGTGCGGCTCATCCGCGAGATCGGCGCCTCGGCCTCCCCCTTGAGCCAGCGGGAGCTCCTGGGCTACCTCGCCTCGCCCCGCTTCGACACGAGGCTCGAGGCCCTCCTCGCCCTGGAGAACCTGCCCTCCCTGGAGGAGGAGTCCCTCGCGGCCTTAGCGGCCGACGTCGCGAAGAACCCCTTCACGACGGCCTACCTGGCCGCGCGCATCCTCGGAAAGCGCGGCGGGCCTGAGGCCCTGGCCGCGGTCAAGCCGGCCCTGCGCGCGGAGGACTACATGCTCCAGGGCGCGGCCGTCGTGGCCGTCGCGCGCCTCGGCGACCGCGCGTCCAGGGGGGAGATCGAATCCATCCTCGTAGGGACCTCCATTCCGCGGGTCAGGATCTCCGCGGCCTACGCCCTCGAGATCCTGGGCGAGAGGGACTCCGTCCCGGCCCTCGTCTCCTGTCTCCGGCGCGAGGATCCGCCCGCCTACGTGAGCGACGAGCTTGTCCTCTCCATCGCGTCGATACTCGGCCTCATGGACCGCTTCTACCCGATGTACGCCGCCTTCCTGGAGGACGAGGCCTCGGGCCTCGCCGCCCTGGGCGACGC
>ENA-UOWG01003017-UOWG01003017.1-activated-sludge-metagenome-genome-assembly--contig:-NODE-3017-length-13357-cov-7.180650_pt1 | contig 13357 bp, 2 predicted proteins | sample MGYA00238147_ERZ761563 | MGnify/ENA primary metagenome ERZ761563 (study PRJEB28884, sample SAMN05720216) | anaerobic digester metagenome | isolation source: active sludge of municipal... | reverse complement strand
CGACCATTGTCATCATAAACAATTATATCGATTGAAGTGAGGGTATCAGTCAATGTTCTCCCCCCACCCATTCCCTCCCCCCGTTGGGGGGAGGCGGTAACAAGAGATTCGTTATACGTGTGGAATATTTCCTTAACCACGCGTCCCATCGCATCATATTCATACTGCCGGGTTTGATTGCATTCATGAAATAGGCGGGAGCCATCCCCATTCAGTCCTTCGGTGCGAACAAAAGCCGTTTGTCGCTCCACTCGCCCCGTTTCAGCATATTGATACCGCATAAACTCCGTTTTTTGCGTGGATCCATCCCGAGTGATGCTCGTTTGGGCTATAAGGCGATTCAACGGATCATACTCTTGATGGTCGGTTTTAATATAAACCGTTTTGTTTTGGATTATTTTACCCGTACGATCCCACGCCAATGACAATTGTTGACTTTCCGAAGATACAGCCCGCCCCATGACATCATATTTACATTTGGTCGTCTTTGTAATTTCCGCATTCTTAAATCCTTGTATTTCATATCGTTTTAAGATGATTCTTCTGAGAAATCCATTATCAACTCCGGTGACCGCCAAAAGAACGTTCCGATATCGATCCAATTCCGATGAAGAAGGAAGGGTCCCGGAATATTCAAACCTCAATTGAGCACTTTCTATCGCGCGGCCCAAAGAATCTTGGCGGGAAATAATGCTCCATTCATATTCATTGCGACCCGTATTGTCCATCACATGCAAAAGCGATTCCATTAATCGTCCCCGTTCGTCATAGAAAAGCCGTTCAGAATGATGGCGGGTCTCCAATCCCCCCTCACGAACAGTTTTTTCATAATGAATCAGATCGCCGCGGGAATCATAGGCCATATCGCGCATTTCGATGGATGTCTGCCTCTGATAGGACAGCCCCGGAATGACGGATGATTCTTGAATTTGGGTCTGCATGGAGGCGATGCGTTCCGAAGAGTCATATGTGATGTTTGAAACGGTTTCGGTGGTTTCGAGGCCCCCTTCCGACACCATTCGGACATAAGCGATTTTTCTGTTTTGCCCGTCATACAGAACAGCCGATATAGACTCCTCCTGCACTTGTCGATAACCTTCGCCGGCTTGTTCGACGCAGTCGCGACTGAACACAATGCGGCCTTTTTTGTCATATTCGATATCTTCCAACGATACGCGAGTCGTGGTGACACCATTCCGTGATTCGGAACTCCTGGAACGGCGGGCATTCCCGTTTTCGTTATAAACCAGGATTTCCTGGATCTTGTCATAATATCTGCGCTGACCATCCGTTTCCTCGTATCCCCGAATAGCCGTCTTCAAAACCCGTCCGTATTCGTCATATCGGTATTGATGGTTTTCCAATACTCGCGCCACAATCCCGTCTGCCGTTATCTGTTCTGTCATTCTTTCCATTTGAAGAATATCGCCGGATACGCCGTACCCCAGATATTTATCATTCCTCGAATATAAATGCAGGCTCTTTCCGGTTGCATCATATTCTTCTATCCCCACGTTTTGAATAAAAATGCGTCCGTCGCCGTCATAGATGATATTTTCCAGCGTTTTTTCATGAACGGTTCCGTCCTCCGTGCGGGTATATTTGTCGTATTGAACCACACGGCCTCGGGAATCATATTGAAGAGCCTTCCAATGCACATCGGATCTTTGGCCGGCCGATTCGATGTTGACTGTTTGCGTTTCCAACAAACGTCCCTGTCGATCATATATTCGATCCGCGGTATCCTCAGTGATGCTCCGTGCCCCGCTATCAATCCGTACGGACTTCTGTTGAAGGGCCAAGCCCGAAATGTCATATTTCTTTATATCCGTTTCGATTTGATATTTTTCAACCGCCGTGCCGTACGCGCTGATATGAAACTCCGTCGTTTCAGTCAAAGATTCCGACAAACGGCCAAGTGAATCAAAAGAATGTGATATGTTCTCTATTTTCTTAAACGCTGTTTCTGCCGTAGATATTTCGGTCATACGAATCATCTTCGTTGGATTCCCACGGGCATCGCATTTCATATTCCACACGGACACGATGTCGCCAACGAGCCAATCGCAGCTTTCACTTTCAAGGACCCATTCCTCCCGGGATGTCTCGATGTTTTGAGTTCTTGAAAATAGCAGTTGTCCCCCCTTGTCGTATTGCCGGTCAGACATATCGCGAGTCGCGATCACGTTGTCCCCCTCGGTTCGGATCTGCTCAGCGCGCAAGACACGACCGGCCGTATCAAAAGATATATTCGTAGTCTGCAACCGATAAACTCTTTCCATGTCCGCTGTTTTTTCCGCTATTTTCACGTCGTTATGGATCACGCGACCATTGACATCATAATTAGCCGCTAATAACCATTCAATTGTTTCTATCGCCCCGTCTCGTGTGACTCTATGATATCCCGTTACCTGGCCCATTCCGTTATACCGATAACCGGTTGTATCCTGAGTCCGGTGTTTTTGCGATAACTGCCCCCCCTGCCGAACAATTTCCAGCGTATCGGCGGTTTGTGATAAGGAACGACCGTCTTTATCGGAGGGACCATCCGTCATATGCGTAATGATCATCCGACCATCTCCGATCAAACCCAATGTCTGATCAGAGCAATCAGCATATATTCGTTCAGACGACTTCGTGATCCCCCCATTCTCGTGGATATATCCGTTTAGGAATTCCTGTTCCGTTAATATTCTCCCGTTTTTAGACAGGGATCCCTGCCATTGAACAATCATCCGATTCTTATTCGCATGTTCTCCGATTTGAAGGAAATGTTCTTCCTGATTCAGAGGCATCCTGATTTTCGCCGCCTGATGCAGGTTCTGCAACGCGAACAATGCTCCTCCTATATCCACAGATCGACCATTCAATAAATCCACCGCGTCTTTTTCTGAAAGCTTCGTGGTTATCCCATTGATGTCCAATATCGATTCAGACAACATCTTCGCTTCGATGGATACTATTTCATCGATATCAACGCAGGCTTTTGCATATTGATTAACAGCCAGGGTTTTCAACTCCCGGCTCTTCACCTCATAATCTTTCATGATGTTCGTTCTTTTACCCTGCATTTGTTCAATGGCTCCGCATATGCTTTTCAACGCGGATCCATGAACAACCTCACTGCGTTTTGCCTCTTCAAGAGAAGCCGCCAGTCCGCTACGTTGATCCCTCCATTCAGCCATTTTCCTTGTCAGATTCAGTCGTGTCATATACAGAGCAGCGATATCGCGCAATACTTGACTCCCGTATGTTTCCCCATACCGTGTCAGCGTCTGCCAGGCCGCTTCATCCGAATCGTTTACAGATACGATGAGGCTGGCTTGCGGCCCCGCGAAACGTCTGCCCCCTGTTTCTTTCCATATATTTCCGGATTCATCCATGCGGATCACAAACCCGGTGGAATCCGGCACCCCATGGAGTGTCTGGGCTCGATACTTGTTCAGAACCTCCGAATAATTAACGATATCGGCCGATACTTGGAGCAGACTGCGTGCGTTATCCGATAACAATGATTGAATCCTCTCCGTTTCCGCAACAGCACTCTTCCAATCAACCTCGGCGGAAGCTCTTTCCGATTCTAATTGCGCCAAGACCCCATCTATCATACTCAAAGGTTCCAGGAACTGAGATAATTGCGTCTTCGTTTCGGACTCAATGAGCGCCAATGCGCTTCCTTTCAATTGAGAAACGGATTCAGGACTCAATCCCACTTCTGATAAACTCGACAGGACATATCCACGAGTAATGTCGGTTCCATAAGATTTTGATAAACGACCTTTCGCATCATATTCCATATATTCATAATCACGAAAACGCACCGCCCCCAAAGGCTGAATGCGTTCGGTTTGGATATCGTTCAGGAGACCGACCTTGTTTTGAGCAGAAAGTTGATTCCATTTTATTTTTTCTCTCCCCGCCTCCAGTAAGTCCCCTTCAAACGTCACTTCGCGGTAATGAACCGGACGGTTTTGCGAATCATATTGAAACCCATCGCGGAAAGTGTGGGTGATCGTGTCCCCCGTTCTCGCCCTGATCGAATAAGTTTCGACATTCCGGCTATCACCATTATAAGTGACCTCAATGTTTTGCTCGCATTCAGTCAATGACTCCGATAGAACCATCTGCCGTTCTCTCCAAGAGAGCTCCCGCCCTTTTTCATCAAGCACGGCGTCGCTACGAATTGTGAGTTGCGCCTGATTCGCGGATATCTGCAATCCATCGGGCGTTTTGAACGATCCATTAAAAGCCAATATTCGCCCCCAATTGAACGAAGATACGGCTCCTTGTAAAGACGCGGACAATGACACTCGATCTTCTTCTGTAAATGTTTTATCCACGACGGACAAAACATTATATTTCAGGTCATTCAACCAAACGGCCACGACATCGACCATTCCCTTTTTTAATCCCCGTCCCGTCAGCCAATCGGTCATCGACTGAATGAAAGTGTTCGAAGCAGAAGCCAATTGACTCAATCGTAAAAGTGTTTCAGCTCCGGGATTCCGATCAGCGAACTGTTTCAATAAAATCAATCCCTCATCCAGCGCCTGGCTGTTCAATTGGACCGATATGCCGGGATTTATCTGAATTCCATCCGTGCTATATGCAATTCCCGTGATAATCCGATTTTGGACCTGCCCAGACAAGTCCTCCATAATGATTTCCGTATAGCCGGAGACTCGGTTCTTCAAATGGGATGCATCGGCATCTTGGTCATCTTGTGAGTAATACGTACCATGGAGCCGCAAACAGCTGGTCATGGACCTTTCTTCCGTTCCATCGCGGCTCAGGACAGTTCCTGTTTGGGTCATGCTCTGAACGATACGGCCATAGTCATCCCGCACGATGTGCCCAATGCGTTGAGTAATCGTTTGAACCTCATTCAACGCTAAAACATGACGCTCCGTGATCGTTTCATAGCACTGAAGTTCCCCTTTATCATCGTATGCTATCGCAATCCATTCGCTTTTTATCCGATCTAACACAACTCCATCTTTATACACCTCGGCCGATTCTATTTGCTGTGATCTTTTTCCACTCGAATCGTAACCGATCCGGCACTGTGACAATATATCTTCCGTCGGCCGAGATAATGTCTTGGTATAACCAATAAGCTCGGAATGAAAACCATATAAATAATCGGTCTGAACTGATTCATAATCGCCATCAACCGCCGAGAAACCTTTTTCCATACGCCCGACTACTCGATTTAAGCCATCATATTCCATCTCGATTGTCTTTCGATATCGACCAGATTCCCCAAAACCGTTCTCATCTGATATCAGAATCCGACCCAGAATGTCCTGCGAAGTTATTCTCACACTCCTATTCACGGATTCCCCATTGATGATCCCTTCCTGATCATAGGATATCGTCCGACCCTCTTCGTCATAACATATATTTCGTTTGATCCATTTATATTTTCCATCGGATGCCGAATCTCCCTCCCCCATAACGCAGCGGGCTCTGCCTTTTTCATCGTAATCCGAATAAATATCTTTCTGTTGTATCGATTGGCCGTTTTGTCTGCCATATTGAGATGAGGAAACCGCTCTCCCGGCCTCATCGTATTGGGTCCGATTTTCCTGCTGCAAATCATTCACATGAATCAGGATGCCGTTGGAATCATAGTAATTCTCAGAAAGGTCCTCCCGCCAAGACACACGCCTCCCGAACACATCATATTGAGAGTCTGTCGTCACGCACCGCCGATTCCCCCTATAGAGTATCACGCCATTTCCAGCAAGATCACTCACCGCATAATCATGTTCTTCAACAAAGTGCCTCAGCTGTCCATCTGAAGTATAGTCATCAGGAACATCAGCCCTCCAAACCCCGTTTTGTACCGTTTGATAACATCCCGGCACTATTTCCTGCTTAGAGACACCATAACGCATAATCTGCCCATACTCGTTATATTGAATGTCATTCCTCTCTTCAACGGTTTCCACTCCAGAGGAAGCCCGGATCAATACCGTGTCATTTTTAATACGATCATATTCATCATAACCATCCCCAGAAGAGACACTCCAGATCTTTTCCGTTTCACGTTGTGTATCATTCTTCCTCCTCTCTACCCAACCAGTAAGTCGCCCCCGCGAATCATAATCCAAAGTCCGCCGTGCGGAATAGCAGCCACCGGATTCCGTCATTCCTTCCTCGGTATAACATATGACGTGGTCGTATTCATCATACATTGAGGTCTTTCTTAAATCATAATCTCCAGAAACACCCGTATATCCTTTCTCTCCATAAGAGACAACACGCCCACGACTATCGAATTCGTAAGCGTTCCAATCTTTGTGAGAGACAACATCCCCGCCAAGTTGAACATTTTCATGATATGACGACATTCGACCATGGGAATCATATTGAATCCCTGTCTTCTGAACATCCGTCTGCTCATATAAATGACCATCATCCGATCGTGTAATAATTCTTTCCGTCGTTGAAGATTCCCTATCCCGATCATCCATAACCGTTTCAGTACGCATGACGATGGTTTCAACCGCCGCTCTATCGGATCGTCTGATTTTCTCAACATATCGGACTGCCATACCGAAATCATTCCATGCCAGATTCTCTCTTACCATCCGATACTCTGTCCGATGATTCTTATCCATTGCTGTTTCTGCATATTTTATGGACCTTCCCTTCAGATCATATTCGTATTTTTCACGTAGATTTATCTCTACTCGATCCCCTTGCCATCGCATTTCACGCAAATATATTAGTTGACCGACTGAATTCATATGCTGATAAACATCCTTTATCGTGACGCTACCCCTAGACGAACTGCTTTCCTCCCGATAGCCCAGATTCTCGCCATTCGGACCATAACTCATGTTTGATCTTTTTACAATCGACTTTTCTTGGGGACATTGGGGATCCCAGGTTTCTTCCGTTAGGGAAAGAACGTTCCCTTGAATATCACGTAGTATCTCCCTCTTAACACTGATCTGAACCCTGACATTCTGTCCCACCCGATGAGACATCGTTTCCCGGCGACTCGATGTCGTCATATCATCGACAACAAGGATTTCCTCCTCATTAATCAACTGACCATATTCATCACTGCCGTTCGTTCTCGTTATTTGCGTATAGCCTTCAATCTCTCCGGACCGATTCATCACCAAGCCCTCAATCAATTTCTCAACTTTCATTTTCACGGAATGGGAACTAGTTGGGGCAGACCTCCACTCCCCCTCCGTTATAATCGTTTCGATACCAGCCATCGGAAGACCAGATGCATCATATCGACGTCCAGCCAGAACCGTTTTAATCGTCAGATCCGGTTGATCGGATCGAACATTTGTTTGGACATAATCCGTCAAACGCCCTCGATCATCATATCGAATATCACTCCTCACATTCGTGATTAGAATATCTTCTTGATCTTTTGATTTTTCTATAAAACCAACGATCCTCCCCCCAGCGCCATATTCATATATGGTTTCAGTCCAGCGCACTTGATTTTGACCATAATCCACATTCTCTCGCACATGCACAGCTCTTCCCATGCCATCCAGTTTCAACGCACGCCACGATTTACGCCAATCAGCAGATAACCCGTCGATCGTTTGTGTTCGACATATTTCTTCATAATCGACGAGCCGACCAAACGTATCATAACGCCCTTTCCATGTTTTATTCTCCTTTGACCTATCAGGAAAGATACTTTCTTCCAGATAGCCCGACACCTGTCCATCCCAGGCATATGATGTCGCTTCATATATCCTCGTCTGTTTTACTCCTTTGAGATAAACCTCTTCCTCGTAGCGCCGAACACGATCATAATCATCGTATGTAATGTTCCTTCTATCTATGACGGACACATCCCCATCGGATACTGTTTTCTCTATATACGCGTTCAAACGCCCGAAAGAATCGTAACGACTCGCAGTCCACTGACTTTCAGTAACGAATCCCGTTTCCTCCCGCTGTCGTTGTCGATAAGAAACCAATCGTGTTTGATCATCATAAGCCATTAAATCTCTTTCCAGAGTTTTCTTTCCTCCGGCAGAATCAGACTGTGTTTCATTAAAAGCTATCAAACGACCATATTTATCGTAATTTCCATTCCACGACCGCCGATTCTGATTTCCCAAAGCATCTGTTCGGATTTCCTCGTGACAACTCACCTTATCCAAATAATAGGAAAGAGCTGTCCATTGATAGGTGGATGTCTGTCCCCAACGGTCCGTAATATTTTCCCGATAAGCAATCAGCTGGTTTTGACTGTTATAATCCACTCCGTTCCAGATGCGATATGTCTTGTTCCCCTCATCATCGCTCGATTCCTCCCGATAAGAAACAACCCGGCCATTGATATCATAGGACATGTCTTTTCGTAACCTTTCTGAAACACGACCTAAAGCGTCCGTCCCCCTTTCTCTAAACCGGATCAGCCTGCCTTTTTCATCATACTGCCCGTCGGACCATTCATTTCTGGACGACCGAGAAGACCCATCGCACATCCGCTCATGTATTGTTTCGTTATATGACAGAATACGCCCATTTCGATCATATTGAATGTGTTCCCGTATTTTTTCATACCGTCCCCCGGCTTGATCAGTAATATATTCATGGTAATTGTGGACATAATATTGGGATTGTTTTTTATCATGCGCGTAAGCGGGATTATCCACAAAACTGTCAGCTCTCCATAATCGTTCGGTTCTTCCTGCATCTGTTCCCGTGCGAAGTTCATGATATTGCACCAACCGCCCCAACGAATCATAATTCATATTGCTGATGTGTCGTTGGGTCTGCCGACCATATGAATCCTCATCTATCTGCAAATAACCCGATAAATATCCATTTTCATACCGCATATCCTTTTGAACCTTTTTATATTTATTCCCCAATGGATCCATAACCATTTCGGTCGTCTCCACGAGACGCGATTGATTCATCCCTATTCGTTCGTATTGAGCTTCTTTCTTGATGACCGTCGTCAATCCGTCTCTATTCCGTATACGGCAAGTGGAAGAAACCAGGTTTCCCTGTTGGTCATAAATCATTTTATCGACATCCTGCCGCGACAACCTTCCATCGGAATCGCGAACTGATTCATTCTCAACTCTAATAATTCGTCCGTTTTTGACCCATATTTCCCGTCCATTGGGATCGCGCCGATGAAATGTCTCATCCCTCCGATCCGTAGAACGTGACGAGATCATGCGTGATGCATCACTCTCATTTCTATCACCATCTCCTTCCAAGTATTTATTGAACCAATACCGCCCTTCGGATAGAGAACCGGATTCTTCAGAATTCTTCCCCCCACCGAAATAACGTGTATTCAGGGAACGGATTGAAGATTCCGCCCTTTCAATCCGATTACGTATTTTCTGTGGCAAAAAACCCTCCCCATCACGAACATCAGATGAATATTCATCGTAATAAGGTTTATGATGGCGTCTATTTTCGGCGAGGAGGGTCACGGGCTGAAAAACGAGGGCAAATATATAGCCAAGAAGGACTATCAGTCTAAACTGAAATAAACGGGGGATATGTAATACTACGAGAGGAAACAAAGCATCGCCGCACAGAAGACCATGTGCGTCCCCATCAAGCTCAGAACATCACTTGGCGGCGAAAGGAGGAGGGTTCAGAGGTGTCGCGGCAAACCGCTTCGATATTGGTGCAGACGGCGCTGGATTGGTAACAGCCGAATCCGATCATGCCGTGGACATGCACCCTCAATAACGGATAGACCATCTCCGTGTTCCCCATGGCGACATGGAGAACGTCTCCCTCGAACTCGAGGGAGAACGATTTCGGAGCATTGATGCCTTCTTTTAGAAATTGTTCCTTGTGGAGGACCGTCGGGCCGGGATAGGAGACCAGTTCCACCCAGCCGTTCTTCCGGATATAGAGGAGGTAACTGCCCATGAACGGGTTCTCGTAGCCCACGCGGAAGAACACGCCGAACCAGTCGGTGTCGGACTGTTTGCCGGTGATGTCGAAAGTGAACTTGACGGCGCCGTCGCACATCTTGAAGTTGGGGAGGATCTCCACGTCGACCCCGCGGGGCTTGTTGGCGTTGAGAAGGCGGAGGTTCGGCAGCGAGAAATAGAGGGAGCCCGACGCGGCCTGCAGGGGAAGCTTCTTGATCTTCATGTAGGTGTTCAGATAGTCGGAGATCTTGTTATAGAGGGACATGCGGTCCTGATACTGGAACGTTTCGTAGTTCGTGAGGGCGAAACCGTGTTCCGTGAGGGACCTGCCCGTGACGCGAAAAACGTTCTTGCCGAGAGCCAGCGCGATCCCGAGGATGACGAACACGTTGGGATTGTTGTTGGTGAGGTCCGCCACGACGATGTCGGCTTTTTGGACTTCGCCGGAATATTTTTCGAAGAGGTCGAGGTTCTGGGCCTTGAAGGTCTCGATGTCGCTGTATTGAGGGGAAGGGCCGATCTCCGCGGTGCCGACGGTGATGGTGAGGGCGGGGTTCTTCTCCTTGAGCATCTTGGCGACGTCTTCATACATCTTGCGGGTGGCCACGTCCAAGGGCACCGCTAAAAACAGCCGATAGTTGCTCTTTATTCCCATAGGGTTTTATTTATAGCAGATATTGAGCCGCTCTGAAACCTTCTTAAAACCGCTTTTTTGACTGAAAAACATCCGCAGCCGTGATCATTGGGCCATCTTTTCGAGACGGCACAGCGGAAAGTAGTGGCGGAGGATGGTCCGATAGTTTTTCCCCTTGGCCGCCATGCCCGTGGCGCCGGACTGGCACAAGCCCAGACCGTGTCCCCAACCGCCTCCCCAGAAAATAAACTCCACCGCGCGGCCTCTGTGATAATGGACCTGCACGGTGAATAACGTGCTGCGGAGCCCTCCGGGCGCGAGTTGACTGCGGATCTTGTGTTCCTTGTCGATGACGATCGTCTGTTCAGTCCCGACGACCTCCACCGCGTTGACATGGCCAGACTGAGACCGCCGCCTCACGCGGAGTTTTTTGATACGGCCGATATTTTTATAGCTCTTTTCGAGGCGGGCCCGGAGCACTTCTTCGGGGATGATGCGGACCCAACGCGCCTCCGCGGGAAAAACGTAGGGAGAGGGCCGACAATAGACGGCAGGCACACCGCGGATCCACATCTCGTGTTCGAGGGGCGTGCGGACGATACGCGTGAAGGGAGCGTCGGTCACGCTCTGCCAATAGGGGACATCCCCCCAGCCGGACAATTCGCGGGAGTCCTGGGTTTGGCCGCCGCAATTGGATGAGTAGACCGTCTGGGCGACCTTCCCGTCGTAGGTGAGCACCTCGCGTGGAGTGTCTTCGATCACCCGCTTTAACTTTTCGTTATCAAAATAACCACCGCGATAGACCTGGCAATGTTGTCCGTCACAGAGGTCATATCCCTGGTCCAGATGGGTTCGACGGCTGAGGGCGAAACTGCGGGCCAGGACGGCCTGGGCCTTGAGTGCCTCCGTGGGAGATTCTTCATCCATTTCCGCGGGGATGACGGACAAGAGATAATCGGACATGGACACATGATTGATGACCCGGAGACCACCTCCGTGGCGGCGGATTTCGAGGGTTCCTCGATAGAGCCGTTCGCGGCCGCCGCGCTGTATGACGATGGGATCCGCGCTCTTTTCGGGGATGACGCGGACGGACGGTTCCCGGACGGTGACGACCTTTTGGGATTTAGGCCCGGTGATGAGGAGCGTGTCCTTTTTACGGTGAACGCGCCAGAGGCCCTCCGTGGTGGAATGGACCAACAGTTGCCGGGACCGTTCCGAGACGATGCGGAACGGGCCGCGGCTGAAGAACCTTATTTCATCGAGAGCAACAGGGTCTCCCTGGTTGTTGCAGAAGAGGCCGACGTTCAGGGTAGTTATCCATTTTTCCTTCAACGGTTTGGAACCGCGACCCGGCAAGAACGCCTTCGGAAGGATTTCCTCGGAATCGGCGTCGGAATCGGTGTCGAGCACGGCCTCTGCGGAGGACTTGTCCATGAAATCCAACGAAGGTTTCACGCTCTTGAGCTTTCGCTTGGTCTTCCCCATCCAGGAGAGGGGCGAGGAGGGTTGATCCATGGACAGGCGTTCGGCTTTAACCTCGGGAAGCCTGTAATCGGTCTTTTCGGCCGTCTCGTAGAGCTGTCGGGCCGTGTCGATGTCCCCCCGGGACTGATAGAAACGAGCCATGAGGACCAAGGGCATGGATGAACCGGGATTGATCTCGCGGGCTTTTTCCAGGGCGGCGATGGCGTCGGTATTCTGACGGATGTTCAGGTAAGACCATCCCAACCCGGCATACGATTCCCATCCCAGGGGGTCGATGGAGATCGCCTTTTTGAAATAGCGGATGGCCTGCCTGTAATTTTCCTTTGAAAAACATGTCCAACCGAGTTGGCGGAGGAGGAACGCGTTCCCCGGCATGAGACGTTCGCTCCGGACCAGGACATGATAGGCCTTGTCCGGCGAGCCGGTCTCGTTGAGGAGTATGCCCAGATTGAGGAGGTGGGACGGATTGTTCGGTTGCTCGCGCACCAATTGTTGGTATCGCGCCACGGCCTTGTCTCCGTCCTCGGCCGAGGTCAAGACCGGAAGGGACAGGATTACCACGACGGCGAGCATTCGATTCACGGACATGCCGAAACGATTCATAAAGACGGGAGGAGTAGCCGCTCTATTCCACCATGCGGCGAACAGGAGTTGTCAGAACGAAAACCGGTTGGAGAGACATCCCCTCTCCCGGAGGAGGGTGGAGGCCGCTCTCAGTCAGACGTAATGAGAAGGATTGTCCTTGAACAGGCGCTGATCCGCCGGCTGGCCGGAGAGCAGGGACTTGGTCAGTTTCTTACCGAGTTCGACAGCGGGCTGGTCGAAAGCGTTGATGTCGAAGAGTTCCCCCATCAGGGCCGTGGACATTTCCAAGAGGAAGAAGATCTGTCCGAGAGTATAGGCGGAGACTTCCGGGAACCAGAAAGAGAGGTTGGGCCGGCCGTATTCCGTCAACGCGGCGCGCGTGGCCAGACCTTCGGCCTTCAGCACGTTGCCGAGCGTATGTCCGCCGAGCGGGGCCGGGGCGTCCTTGGGGATCTTCAGGACGGTCTTCTCGTTCTGCAGGAACATGAACGTGACGAGCTTGTCCTGCGGGCCTTCCAGATAGAGCTGGATCTGAGAATGTTGGTCGGTGGCGCCCAGCGCCTTGACCGGGGTGGGGCCGACTTCGACGGTGCGGCCGGCGCGATCGAGCTTTTTCCCGAGGGATTCGGCCCAGAGCTGGCGGAACCAATCGGCCACGCCATACAGGGACTGCGCATAGGGAAGGAACACGTGGATCTTCCGTCCGCGCTGATAGGCGAGATAATGGATGGCCGTGAAGACCGCG
>ENA-UOWG01003014-UOWG01003014.1-activated-sludge-metagenome-genome-assembly--contig:-NODE-3014-length-13365-cov-4.421638_pt1 | contig 13365 bp, 9 predicted proteins | sample MGYA00238147_ERZ761563 | MGnify/ENA primary metagenome ERZ761563 (study PRJEB28884, sample SAMN05720216) | anaerobic digester metagenome | isolation source: active sludge of municipal... | reverse complement strand
AAAAAGTAGACAGTTTTTTTCACATGTCTACTTTTTGGGGTTCATTTCAGCGAGGGCGGTTTTTTCTTTCGTTTTTTTTCAAATCGAACTTCTTTGAATCCGTGATATAGTGGACACGGGTGATTACGATGATCCACTATGTGCAGAAACAACCATCCGGCCGCCTGTTGATCGTCTCCAACGCGGGTCAAGAAGAAACGGACCTCACTTTTTCCATGTTGTTCGGTCGGTGGGCACTGGAGGGACTATCGACGTGGGAAGGTCGCGTCTTGGCGGTTCGGCGCCGGTTTGGCTGGAAAGCGAAGATTCCGATCTATTGTCGGGAGGGATTGGTCTTGATGCCCATCCGAAGTATGCGGTCGGAGCGGGGTCTTTTCGTCAATTTTGCGGCGATTCGCCGTTGGAAACCAACCAAAGACGGAGGGGCCGAAGTCACGTTTTCGGACGGATCGGTCCTTCGGGCGGGAGAAGCTTCCCCCTTTCGCAAGCGGATGGAAGAAGCTCGTTTGGTACAGGATGCCGCCTCCGGAAAAATCGCAAGACAAGAAAATGCTTACATGCTGAAAAAGCCCATTGAATAGAGTGGAATTTTTGGGAGAAAAAGAGTATAATGTTTTTGTGGATTTCATCAACTTTCGGAGGAAAAAACGATGAATAAAATGACTGTTACCGACATTGAACTGCGGGGAAAACGCGTCTTATGCCGCGTCGACTTCAACGTCCCGATCAAAAACGGAGTGATCACTGACGATAATCGGATCGTTCAGGCGCTTCCGACCCTTCGCTACATCATCGGCGAGAAAGGCAAAGCGATTCTGTTCTCCCACCTCGGCCGTGTCGAGACCGCGGAAGACAAAGCCAAATCGTCCCTGGCGCCCATCGCCGTTCGGCTTTCCGAACTGCTCGGACAACCGGTTCGATTCATTCCCTTCACTCGGGGAAAAGAACTCGAAGATGCCATCGCCGCGATGAAAAACGGCGAAGTTCTAATGTTTGAAAATACTCGTTTTGAAGACATCGAAGGCAAGAAAGAATCGAAAAACAACCCCGAACTCGGCGCATATTGGGCGAGTTTGGGCGACGTCTTCGTCAATGACGCCTTCGGAACCGCTCACCGGGCCCATGCCTCCAACTCCGGGATCGCCGCTCATCTTCCGGCAGTCGCGGGATTCCTGATGGAAAAGGAACTGCGTTTCATCGGCGGGGCCGTGGACAATCCCGTTCGCCCCTTTGTCGCCATTTTGGGCGGAGCCAAAGTCTCCGACAAAATCGGTGTCATCGAAAATCTGTTGCAAAAAGCCGACAAGATTCTGATCGGCGGGGGCATGGCGTACACCTTCCTGAAAGCCCAAGGCATCAACATCGGTACTTCGATTTGCGAATTGGACAAACTGGATTTGGCGAAATCGCTGTTGGCCAAAGGCGGAAAGAAGATCATTCTTCCCGTTGATGTCGTCGTCACGAAAGAATTCAAAAACGACTCCCCGAGCCATGTTACCAACTATGTCAAAGGCATCGCCGATGACGAGATGGGCCTCGATGTCGGTCCGAAAACGATTCAATTGTTTGAAAAAGAACTCAAAGGCGCCAAAACCGTGGTTTGGAACGGACCGCTCGGCGTATTTGAATTCGAGAACTTCGCCAAAGGCACCCGAGCCCTGTGCGAATTGTTGGCTAACATGAAAGATGCGAAAACCATCATCGGCGGCGGCGATTCCGCTGCGGCTGCCATCCAGATGGGATATGCCGACAAATTCACCCACATTTCCACGGGCGGCGGGGCATCGCTCGAATATTTGGAAGGCAAAGCCCTTCCCGGCGTAGAATCCCTCGCGGACGCCGAAGACTGCGAATGCGGCTGCGGCTGCGAATGCAAAAACTGATTCTGCCTTTCGCACCAACCAAAACGGTCTTCGGACCTCATCGAATGTAAGATGAATTGAGGAGAATATCATGGAAAAAACCATCACAATCAAAAGCACTGCCGGCCTTCATGCCGAACTGGCGGCCAAAATCGTCCAGACCGCCAGCCGTTTCGACGTTGACATTCGCATGGTCTACGCCCACGTCACCATCGATGCCAAATCGATTTTAGGGCTGATGAGCCTTGCGGTTCCCCGTGGGGAAAACGTCAAGTTGGTCGCCATCGGCGACAAAGCCGCCGAAGCGATCGCCGAGATTGAAAAGATCTTGGCATGACGGAGGTCTCATCATGAGAAAACCGATCATTGCCGGCAACTGGAAGATGTTCAAAACTCGGGATGAAGCGCTGTTTTTCATCCTAAAAGCCGCGGACGGAGTCCCCAACATCAAAGATGTCGACACCGTCATTTGCGCGCAAGCGCCTTTGATGCGCTGCCTCATCAAACGTCAGGGAAACAATCTCCGGATCGGGGCCCAAAACCTGCATTGGGCGGACGAAGGGGCATACACCGGGGAGATTTCCGGACCGATGCTCAAGAGTTATAACGTGGCTTATGTCATTATCGGTCACAGCGAACGTCGGGCGATGTTCGGGGAAACCGACGACATGGTCAACAAAAAGCTCCAAGCCGCCCTGCGCAACGACCTCTTGCCCATCGTTTGTATCGGCGAGCGGCTCGAAGAACGTGAAAACGGAACGACCAATGACGTCTTGCGTCGCCAGTTGGCGCAAGGATTCGCTCATATGACCGAAGAAGACATGCACAAAGTCGTCATCGCCTATGAACCGGTTTGGGCGATCGGAACCGGCAAGACCGCCACGCCGGCCATCGCCGAAGAAGCTTGCGCTTTCATCCGTTCGGAAATCCGCAGGATGTTTGGAGCTTCTGTCTCCGAAGGAATCCGCATCCAGTACGGGGGATCCGTCAATCCGAAGAACATCGCCGATTTGATGGCCCAGCCTGACATCGACGGCGCATTGATCGGCGGGGCATCCTTGGATCCCGATCAATTCGTCACGATGACCAACGCGGCGCTCGTCCGCGTCCAAAAACACTGATAAAACGATGAAAAACCGGAACGCCAAAAACGTTCCGGTTTTTTTGATTAAAAAAAGCGCATCTCGGGGAATGCGCTTTGGATCAGACGATTATTTGTTGTACAATTCAACGATAAGGTTTTCTTTGATTTCCGGCAGGAATTCGGCGCGTTCCGGCATGCGAACGAAGGTCGCGGCGATTTTGTTGTCATCGAAAGAGAGATATTCCGGACGGGAAACGATGCCGGTGAGGGCTTCTTTGACGACCTGAAGGTCTTTCGAACTTTCCTTGATCGTGATGACTTGGCCGGGTTTCACGCGGATCGAGGGGATGTCGGCGCGTTTGCCGTCCAACAGGAAATGGCCGTGGTTGACGAGTTGACGCGCTTGTTGACGGGTCTTGGCGAATCCGGCGCGGAACACGAGGTTGTCCAGGCGGGATTCCAACAGGAAGAGGAAGTTTTGGCCTTGTTTACCGGGCATTTTCTTCGCATCTTCGAACGTTTTGCGGAATTGCCGTTCGTTAACGCCATAGAGGAAACGAACGCGTTGCTTTTCTTGAAGCTGGGTTCCGTACTCCGACAGTTTGATACGCTTGTTGCCATGCTGTCCCGGAGCGAACGGGCGTTTGGCGATTTCTTTTCCGGTTTCGGAAACGGAGAATCCCAAACGACGAGAGACTTTCCAATTGGATCCAGTGAATCTTGACATATATTGTCCTCCTATTTTTTTACGCTATAGTGAGGAGTTTTCCGAACTCTGGGATTGATGGTTTTGATGGTTTCATGTCAAGCAGTTGACACTACTTCCAAACCCCGAATGGAACCATCAATGGCGAAAAGTTCTTGAAAACAACTGCTTTTTACTACATGCGCAAGGGATATTATACCTTAATCATCTTAAGTTGTCAATCAAAACATCGACTGCTTGTTCGAGAAGCGCTCGATCGGCGGACCGGAAGCGTCCGAGATCGGGGCTGTCCACATCAAGCACTCCCAGGAGATTTCCGTTCTGGATGATCGGAACGACGATTTCCGAACGGGAAGCCGAATCGCAAGCGATGTGACCCGGAAAACGTTCGACGTCTTCGACGACGACGGTTTCCTTCAAAAGCGCGGCCGTTCCGCAAACACCTTTTCCGATGGCGATTTCCGTGCAGGCCGGAAGGCCTTGGAAGGGGCCTAAGATCAATTTTTCCCCCTCTCGAAGGTAAAAACCCACCCAATTGATTCTGGGAAGGAAGTGCATCAGAATAGCCGACATGTTGGAATAATTGGACACCGCGGGAAGTGAGGCATCCAGATATCCGCGGAGGTTCTCCAAAATGAGAGCATGAAGTTCGGCGGGATCCGCCGGAAGCGAGGTTTTTACGAACATGGTATCACCGGTAATATTATAATTTATCATTCTCTTTTCGACAAGCCGTATGATAAAATAGAGAGGTAATCGAAGGAAGGTACGTCATCATGCTAGAACGAATTTTGGTCCGATATGGAGAACTCAATCTCAAGGGGAAAAACATCCGCTCCTTTCTTGATCGGGCAAACCACTTGATCCGGGAAAAATTGGAAGGGTTGGATGTCCGATTGGAATTCCGCCACGACCGTGCCTATGTATTTCTGAACGGGGTGGATCCGAATGCGGTATTGGAACGGCTCCAACGGGTATCGGGTCTTTACTCGTTCAGCCTGATTACCAAGTGTCCCTTGGATTTGGAAGTGATCGCTTCCGAAGCCGTGGCGATGATTGCCGAAAAGACCCGTCAATCGCCCGTCACGTTCAAAGTAGAAACCAAACGCGCGGACAAGACGTATCCCCTGACCTCTCAAGAAATCACTCACATCCTTGCCGGAAAAATCCTTTCGCAAGCCCCTTATCTGAAAGTCGACGTCCATGATCCGGAACTGACACTGAACGTGGAAATCCGTCAAGAGGGCGCTTATCTCTTCATCGGACAAATCCGCGGCATGGGGGGATATCCCGTGGGAATCGGAGGAAAAGCGCTCTTGATGCTTTCCGGGGGAATCGATTCCCCGGTCGCGGGATACCTGGCGATGAAACAAGGCGTGGAAATCGAAGCCATTCACTTCGAGTCGACCCCCCTGACTTCGATCGAATCCGCTCAAAAAGCCGTCGATCTGGTCGAAGTCCTTGCCCGTTTTGCCCCCCATAACCGGATGAAGATTCATTTCGTCCCCTTTGCCAAATTACACGGAGCGATCTTGGGGAACATTCCCGAATCCTATCATGTCACGATCATGCGACGAATGATGTACCGGATCGCCGCGGAAGTCATGCGGAAGAACGATTGTCTGGCGATCGTCAACGGAGAGTCGATCGGGCAAGTGGCGTCGCAGACCCTTGAAAGCATGAACGTCATCAATCACGTCGCCGATGTCGTCGTCATTCGGCCGTTGGCGACCTATGACAAACTGGATACCATGCGGATCGCCCGCTCCATCGGAACCTTGGACATCTCGAACCGTCCGTTTGAAGACTGTTGCACGGTGTACTTGCCGAAAAATCCCGTGATTCGACCGAATATCGGTACCGCCGAGCAGTATGAGACCGCTTTTGCCTTTCAGCCCTTGATCGAGGAAGCCGTCGCAGGTACGCGTTCCGCCTATCTGCGGACCGACACTCATCTTGATCTCACCGGTAAAGGACTCACGGTCGCGGAGTGTTTCGAATGAAGACGCTCCAAACCCCGCGACTGATTCTGCGGGATTGGCAGGAAGCCGATATTCCCGACATGTTCGCTTATGCGCGTTTGGATTCCGTCGGTCCGATGGCCGGATGGACCCCTCATGCGAATCTGGACGAGTCGGCGAAAATCGTCCGGATGTTTCAAAAAGATCAAGATGTTTGGGCCCTCGAACTGAAGTCCGAACGGAAAGTGATCGGGTCGATCGGTCTTCACGCTTTCCAGGGTCTGTCGGGAACGCCAGAACGGGAGTTGGGTTATGTCTTGTCCCCGGAATACCAACATCGGGGGTTGATGACGGAAGCGTGTTCGGAAGTCCTCCGTCATGCTTTTGAGGACTTGGGTTTGCAATCGGTCCGGGTCTCGCATTTCCTCCGCAACGATCCCTCCCGCCGCGTCATCCGACGTCTGGGTTTTACACCCATCGGACGTCAAGAGGTGAAGACCTCGGCCGGATTTACGGAAATGGCCGATTATTATCGATTGACCGCCCCGGAGTATGGGGCTTGGAAGGAGAAAAAGACGATGTACGAATGGAATTTGAACCCCCTTTATCAAGGGTACGATGATCCCCATTTCCTCGCCGATGTCCGCGACATCGACATCCAAATCACGCAAATCAATGCTTTGGCCGGGGAACTGAAAGATTATGTCGACAAGAAAGACCGCTTGGAACGATACCTGCGACAGGAGATCGATTTCGCAACGGTGTTGACGCGTCTTTTTTGTTATGCTGCGCTTCGCGAAGCGACCGACGCCACGGATGTGCAAACCACCAAATGGATGAACCTGCTTTCGGTAAAAACGACCGAGGTCACCAAGTCGGACACTTTGTTCACCCAATGGTTGGCGGCATATCCCGGTTTGGACGAAGATATCGCCAGCAGTCCCTTCCTACGGGAACACGAGTATCATCTTCACGAAATCGTCGAGCAGGCAAAACACACATTGGACGACAAAACCGAATGGCTGATTGCCAAACTGCGGCAGACGGGCTCGGAAGAATGGGAACGGCTCCAGCAACTATTGACCTCGACCCTGACGATCGATTTCGATGGCAAGAAACTACCGCTCTCGCAAGTGCGGAATTTGGCGTATGAAGCCGATGCCGATGTCCGCCGGCGAGCTTATTTGGCTGAACTCGCCAGTTACAAGAATATTGAGAAGTCGGTTTGTTTCGCGCTGAACAACATCAAAGGCGAAGTGAACACGTTGAGCGCTCTTCGGGGTTTCCCTTCGGCGTTGGACGAAGCGTTGTTCAAGAGCCGGATGAAACGGGAAACCCTTCAGGCTTTGATCGATGTCGCGACCGAATATCTCCCGATATTTCGCCGCTATCTGCGCCGGAAAGGCGAAATGCTGGGTCACGCCAACGGCCTTCCATTCTATGACTTGTTTGCCCCGATGGGCAAGACCTCCCGTCTGTTTTCCATTCCCGAAGCCGCCGATTACGTTTTGAAAAATTTCCGAACCTTCGGGGAACGACTTTACGAAATGGCCAAACGCGCTTTCTCCGAAGGGTGGATCGACTTTCTTCCCAAGGAAGGAAAAGTGGGTGGAGCGTTTTGTGAAAACATTCATCCGATCGGACAAAGCCGGGTTTTGACCAATTTTACCGGCGTTTTCGGCGATTTGATCACTCTGGCCCATGAATTAGGTCACGCCTATCACGGAGAATGCATCTTCGGGGAATCGATTTTGAACGGAAGTTACACCATGCCGGTCGCCGAAACGGCCTCGACCTTCTGCGAGACCATCGTCAATAAAGCCGCTCTCCGCGACGCTGCCGATGATCAGGAACGGATCGCCTTGCTGGAATCCTCGATTCAGGATTACACCCAGGTCATCGTCGACATTCTTTCGCGTTTCCATTTTGAACAAGCCGTGTTCGAAGGTCGGAAAGAAACCGTCTTTGACGAAAATGAACTGAAGGAAATGATGCTGGATGCCCAGAAAAAAACCTATGGTGACGGCTTGGATCCAGAAGTACTGCATCCCTACATGTGGCTGTGCAAAGGCCATTATTACAGCGGTTCGTTATCGTTCTACAATTTCCCTTATGCGTTCGGACTGTTGTTTGCCAAAGGCTTGTACGCCCAATACTTGAAAGATAAGGACGGGTTCCCGGCCCGGTACGATCGTCTCTTGGCCGCCACCGGCAAGAGTTCGGTGGAAGACACCGCACGGATGGCGGGCATCGACGTCACCGACCGATCCTTTTGGGTCGGTTCCTTGGAATTGATCAAGCAAGACATCGATTGGTTCCTGGAGTTGACGAAATAGTCGAATCGTTTTTTTCTGGGAACACCAACAGAAGTCCGTCCTCGATTGTTTATTGGATGGAGAACCATTTCAAAAGGGGGAATCCGATATGAGTCCTACCCGTTTTTGGAAACGAAGTTTGTTTCTCTTGCTGGCGACGATCGCCGTCGTCGCTTTTCTGGGTTGTGATCAACGTTCGACCACTACCACCACCATCACGCAACTTCCGATCGTGACGGAGGTCGACGGTTTTGCCGACTATTCCGAGTTGCGCCAGTATCTGCGCGGCTTGTTCGACGAAACCGAATACGGATACCGGTTTAAAAACTACGAGTTTGCCGTCGGGGCGACCACCACCGCCATGACTTCTGTCAACGGCCAAGCGGAAGATTCCGCCACACCCTCCCACAGCGAAACCAACAATCAAGTCGAGGGCGTTGAAGAGTATGATACGGCATTGACCGACGGAAATCACATCTATCTCTCCAATTGGTCCCATTTCTTCATCCTCGATCCCGACACCCTCGAAATCCAATTCGATTTGGCGATGGAAAACGGGTCGATCACCGGAATGTTCCTCGAAGGCGATCGCCTGGTCGTCCTTGGATCGGAATATTCCTACGACGAAACCAAGACGGGCGACGATTATTACTACTGGTATCATTACCGGTATGGCGTTAAGGTTTGGGTTTACGACGTCGCCGAGGTCACCGCGGAAGTCGATCCGATCTTGGTCAAAGAACTGTACTTCGACAATTCGTATTTGGCCGATGCCCGAATGATTGACGGAAACGTCCATCTGGTGATGAACAACTATACCATCAATTATGGCTTTTCGGAAGATGATTTCGTTCCGGTTTACCGCGATTCTGCGGCATCCGATGACGAAATTCTCATCCCGGCCGACCAAATTTACATCATGCCCAACGATAACTTCTCCGTCAATTATCTCTTGATTGCCTCTTTCAACGCAATGGACGAGGAAGCGGCACGGGTCGATGCCTATTTGGGAAGCACCTATCAGATCTACATGTCACCATCGAACCTGTATACGATTGTATACAATTACGTTTATGATCCGGTGACGTTCTTCTATGATTATTCCACCTATGTCCTTCGTTTCGCTTTGACCGAAGAAAACCACCTGGTGTATCAAGCCATGGGCGAAGTCGACGGATCGCCGCTGAACCAATTCTCCATGGACGAATATGACGGCGTTTTCCGCATCGCCACCACCGGATATTCCTATTCCCCGACCTCTTGGACGATTACGAACACGCTTTACCTGCTGGATGCGACGACCCCCGAAGCAATGCCGATCGTCGGTCAATTGGACAACCTGGGCAAACCAAACGAGCGGATTTATGCCGTGCGTTTCGATGAAGAAGAAGCATTCGTTGTAACCTTTGTCCAAACCGATCCTTTGTATTGGCTGGATCTTTCCGACCCCACCGATCCGAAAATCATCGACGAACTCCATCAAGATGGCGTGAGCGACTATTTGCATGTCGTCAACGACGAGTTGAAACTCGGTATTGGTCGAGAATCCCAAACCGTCGACGGAATCACCCGATTCACGGGAGTCAAAATCGAATTGTACCGAGCCGCCAATGAAGAACTCGTGTCGGTCGGATACTACAAGGTGGAAGGCGAATACAGTTACACCAACGTCGGGTACGATCACAAGGCTTTCCTCTCCTACACACCGCCCGGAGCCGACTTCATGTATGTGGCGATTCCAGTGTACGTGTACTCCAATGACTGGTATCGGACCACCCAGAATCTCTATGTTTTCCAAGTGTTCTTCGATGGCTCGATGAGCGAACCCGTTACCTTGTCCCATGTCGACGAAACGATTTCCGAAGCCTATTGCTGGTACTATGACTCCATTGAACGGGCCTTGATCATCGGTACTCGCATTTATACGATTTCCAGTGCCAAAATTCAAATGTTCGATATGGCCGATGACTTTGCCTTCGTCGCCAAAACCGAGTTGGAAGATCAATACCGTTACTGGTATTGGATCGACTGAGACCGACTTTCCCTCCAAACCCGCCTTTATCGGCGGGTTTTTTGTTTCATGGATCGTGATGAATAACGGTTTTTCCAAAAATACTGGGCTATCCCCTCTTTTATTTGATAAAAAAGGGTGATATAACGAAAGTGAGAAAAGGTAACTTTTCCCAACCCAAAAGGAGGTTATTCCAAATGAAGCGGTTCCTTTTTTTGCTCCTGGCGAGTGCATCCGTAATTCTGCTGGCTGCTTGCGACTTGTTCGGAAGCACCACTCCGACCACTCAGTCCACGGAATCTTCGACAACTTCAAGCACCGTGGAAATCACCACGACTTCGGGGACCATTGAAACCACCGAAACTTCGGGTTCGGTAACAACCACCACGACCCCTACAGAAACGTCGATCACTTCGGCGACGATTACAACCACTCCGGCGACGACTACGACAACCACAACCGCCGCCACGACGACTACAACAACCACCACTACCACGACTTCGACGACAACGACCGCCCCGCAATGGATTGTTTCTTTCTACGATGAAGACGGGGTGACATTGATCGCCAATGTGCCGGTAACGCAAGGAATGGATGCGATCCCTCCCGCCAATCCGGTCAAAACGGATACCGCCCAGTACGATTATGAATTCACGGGATGGGTCGGATCTTTCACGGCCGTCAATGGCAATCGGACCGTGATAGCCAGTTATTCGCAAACACTCCGGGAGTATGACGTTGTTTTCCTGGATGTCGATGGGGAAACCATCCTCAAGACGGAAACCGTAGTTTTCGGCGGCAGCGCCACACCGCCCGATGATCCCGAGAAAATCGGTTATCGGTTCATCGGTTGGAGCGGTGATTTCGGGTTCATTTCCGCGCCGACCACCATTCGAGCCACCTATCGTTCGGATGCGTTGGTAACCATTGTTCGCGGAATGTTCGATTATGAACCTTCGGAAGCCGAAATCGAAGAGCAGATTCTCATTCTTCACGCGCTTCTCGATCCGATGACCGATGATGAGATGGCGACGATGATCCAAACCGCCATGGGCTTGCAGGAAGCGATGCTTGAAGGCGATCTGACGGCTTTCCAAACCCAATATGCTTTGGCGAAATCCGCGGGCATGAACGCCGATCGTATCGCCCAAGCCCTCATTCGCCTGATCGCCCATGAAATGGATGGGCAGATTTCCGATTATGATCCGAGTTTCCTCTATGTAGAAATTGAAGGCATCCAAAATCAGATCACACAGCTTCAGAACGATATGGGTGCGATCATCGATGGCGCGCATCAGTACTGCGCCGTCTCCGTATCGCCCGCCGATTATGAAGCATGCGCGACTTATTTCGACCACGCGTTGATCTATTTTGAAAGTAGCGAGGCTTTCAACCGCCAATTGAACGAGGCGCTCTACCCGGATTCGATGCGTAAACCATCCAATCCGAGTTGGTGGGAGCTTTCCTACAACTTGGACCAATATCTTTTCTACAAATACGACGAAATCGATTTGTCGGTAGCGCAAAGCTATTATGATCAATACCTGCTCATCCTTTCTCTGTTGTCTTCCTCCGAACGGGCGATGTATGAGCCCCTTTGCCTTGCTTATCTCGAATTGGAAGAATATCACTATACGATGGTGATTCCTTGGGAGAATGCCCTGATTGGCCATCTAGATGCCGATTCGCAGTTGATTCTCTCACGATTGGATAATCAGTGGATCAACGAATACCAAATCGCCTACTGGTTGCTTCAGGGATACCGTTATACCCTCTGGGAAAAGCAAGATGAGCTCTCACGGATGGAATTTCGGCATCGGATGATGATCTCCGGGCAGGAGTACTTGGAAGATCCGGTGAACCAGGCAAAACTCGAGCTGTTGGTGGGCATGGTCTTCGGTTCGATCGATTCCTTGGTTGAGGGCATCGATCCCCAGACCTTCGAATTGATCTCCGGGCTGTTATCGGGGGACATCGATCCGAAATCCTTGGAGTTGACTCCCGAAACCCTTGATGGCTACTTGGATCAATTCACCGCCATGCTGGAGTTGCTTTCCGCCTCGGTCACTCCGGACGAAATGCAAAACATCATAACGATCGCCAAGGACCTCGTCGGCATTTATGTCGATTCGATGGACGTTCCCGAGTTGACAAAAGTCCTCCTCCGGTTGAAATACCAAGCGGCGGTCGACCGCTATGCTTTGATGCTGGGGTCGACGATGGGCGAGATCATCGATTTGCTGAAATCGGTGACCCCGGAAAAGATCGAAATTGTGATGGACAACATTGCTTTGCTTTCGCAATCACAAGTGTCCAACGATCCCTTTGATATGGTTTTACCGATTGCCGAGATCATCGACACCCTGCTTTACTCGGGCGAATTTGATGTTGCGCTGATTGCGGGGTACGCCGTCGATGTGTATTTCGACATCCAGTACGGGATGGAATTTGATGCGCAGCTTCAAGAGACCATCAAGACGACGTTCCAAACCGAAATCCTGACCCTGATCGATTTGGCACATCAAATTGGTGATATCGATCCCGAACTGCCTTCGGGAGAAGATTTGAACACGTTGTTCCGTTTTATCGGGGGAATCCAATGGATGCAAGAAACCCTCCAACGGGGGCTCGAAACGATTCCCGATCGCCCGGTCCTCGGCTATGATCCTGAACGGTTCTCGGAATTGATCTACAATTTGACCGGAGCCGAACTCGACCCCATGACGATGGCGGAACTGACAGCGCGGATCACCGATGCGTTCGGTTTAAGCGAAGAAGCGACCTATTATGAACTGATGGCCATCCTGTGGCGGTTCCAAGCCCTTCAGGAAATCGAATCCTTTGAGGACTTCAAGACCTGGTACGGAACCTTGGCCGCGATCGGGTATGAGAGCGAAACCGTCGCCCACCTCCTGGCGGAAGCGGCTAAACTCGCAGTCGATCTGCAATTGGCCGGAAATCCTTATGAGGAAGCCTTGGCCTATTACCAAGAGGTTTTGGCGAACCAAGAGGCCCTTCTCCTTCAGCAACAAGAACTAATGACCAATAACAATCTATTTATTCACCAACAGATCGGTTACATATTCGATGACGCCGCCCGTGCCGACGCCCTGGCTTTGTGGATTGAACTGATGAACCAATGGGACCTCTGGATCGCCTACGAGGAAAATTACCGTCAAGTCGTCCAGGATTTCTGGGAGGTCTGGGATCCGGGCAGCGATATGACTTTGACCGATTTGATGTACTTCCTAGAACAAACGATCATGTATGGAAGTTCGAGTTATTTCGATGAAACCCTTCGTGATCTTGCCCAAAATGATTTCAATGAGATCTGGATCGGTTTACCGCCGGAAACGCAGATGATGTACGGGCTGATCCTTGATCCGGCGGTCGCCCAATGGGTTCATGATTACACTGTACTCCGTC
>ENA-UOWG01003010-UOWG01003010.1-activated-sludge-metagenome-genome-assembly--contig:-NODE-3010-length-13377-cov-6.929815_pt1 | contig 13377 bp, 10 predicted proteins | sample MGYA00238147_ERZ761563 | MGnify/ENA primary metagenome ERZ761563 (study PRJEB28884, sample SAMN05720216) | anaerobic digester metagenome | isolation source: active sludge of municipal... | reverse complement strand
CTTGTGGAGCATGTTCATGAGGAGGGTCTCCACGATGTCGTCCAGGTGGTGGCCCAGGGCGATCTTGTTGAAGCCCTTGCCCAGGGCGTAGCGGATGAGCTCCGTGCGGCGCTGGGTGGAGCACCAGTAGCAGTTCATCCGCTCCCCGGGTTTCAGCCGGCCGATCACCGGGACCCGGATGGACGCGAAGGGCACCCCCCAGTCCCGGAACAGGGCTTCCAGGGGGGCCCGGTCCTGGGGTTCCCCGACGTCGGTCTCCACGTGGAGGGCCAGGAACTCGAAGCGGTCCGGCCACCAGCGGCGCTTGACCGCCAGGTCGTAGGCCAGGGTCGTGGAGTCCTTGCCCCCCGAGGCCCCGATGAGGATCCGGTCCCCCGGGGCGATCATGGACCAGCGCCGGAGGGCCACCTCGGAGAGCTTGGCCACCGTGGTTTCCGCGTTCTTCACGGACGCATCCTACCGGCCGGCCGCACCCGCGTCCAGCCCGCCCCCGCAATCCTCGGACGGACCGGTGAATGGTGGACGAGATCCCGCTCCTTCACGGGAACTTCACAATACCGGCCTAGACTCCGGTATGCTTGATCGGGGAGGAGACATGAAGCGAGCGAGATCGGACGGGACCGACGGCGCACGGATCGTGCTTTTCGTGACGGGGATGACCTGCGGGCACTGCGAGCGCAAGGTCGCCGGGGCCCTGGAGGCGATCCCGTACGTGGACCGGGCCCGGGCGGACGCCCGAGGGGGCCGGGCCGAGGCCTGGCTCCGGGCCGGGACCGAGGACGGACCCGGCATCCGGGCCTCCCTGGCCTCCGCGGTCGCGGCGGCGGGCTACGAGGCGGTTCCCGGGGGCGCGGGCCGTCGGGACGGGCTCATCGCGGCCGCGGTCGGCACGGGCCTCGCGGGGCTCTTCGCCCTGGCCGAGTCCGCCGGACTCTTCTCCTTCGTCCCCGTCCCGGACGGCGGTTCCGCGCCGGGGATGCTCCTCGTGGTCGGCCTGCTCACGGGCCTGCACTGCGTCTCCATGTGCGGCGGGATCGCCCTGTCCCAGGGGATGAAGGGGATCTCCGGCCCCGCGGGCGACGGGGGACGGGCCGGGGCCCTGGCCCCCTCCCTGGCCTACAACGCCGGGCGGGTGGTCTCCTACACCGTCGTGGGCGCGGCGGCGGGGGCCCTGGGGGGCGTCCTGGACCTGGGAACCGGCGGGCGCTCGATCGTCATGGCCGCCGCGGGGCTCTTCATGATCCTCATGGCCCTGCGCCTGGGCGGCATCCTGCCGCCGTCACGCCTCCGGATACCCCTCTGGGACCGGCTCCGGGAGCGAACCGGCGCCTGGGCCTCCCGGGCCGGTTCCTTCGCGGTGGGCCTGGCCAACGGCCTCATGCCCTGCGGCCCCCTGCAAGCCATCCAGCTCTTCGCCCTGGGCTCCGGAAGCGCCGCGGCGGGCGCCCTTGCGATGTTCCTCTTCTCCCTGGGCACTGTGCCCGTGCTGCTGGCCTTCGGGGCCGGGGGAGCCTTCCTGCCGGCCCGGCTCCGGACGGGGGCGGTCCGGGCGGGCGCGGTCCTGGTGGCCTTCCTGGGCGTCGCCTCCCTGGGACGGGCCTGGGCCCTTTCGGGCCTGGATTCCCCCCTCGCGCTCCTGCGCGCCGGATCGGCCTCGCTTCCCGGCGTCCGGGCCTCCTTCGGCCCCGTCGCTCCGACGGCCCCGTCGGCAGCCCCCTCAATCCCCTCCCAGGAGGCCGCCGCTCCCGCCCCGATCGTCGCCCGCAGGGTCGGGGGCGTCCAGGTCGTTGAGTTCGACCTCTCTCCCCGGAGGTACGCTGAGTTCGTGGTGCAGTCCGGGATTCCGGTCCGCTGGGTGATCCGGGCCGCCCCGGGCACGGTCAACGGCTGCAACAGCCCCCTGGTGGTGCCCTCCCTGGGCATCCAGAAGGCCCTGGTCGTCGGGGAGAACGTAATCGAGTTCACCCCCGGCGCGCCCGGCACGGTGCCCTACTCCTGCTGGATGGGGATGATCCGGTCGCGGTTCACCGTGGTCTCGGACCTGGCCGCCTACGGCCCCGGGGAGGCGGGCGGCCCGGCCGCGGCCATCCCCGCGGACTGGACCCCCCCGGACCTCTCCGCCCGGGACGGGGACTGTCCCACCTGCGGAAATCGTCCTTGACCCCCGGTCCCCGGCAGCGGTAATATACCCCCAGGGGGTATCGTCGCGAATCGGACCATGTCCGATTCGCGACGAATCGGTTTGGAAATCCCTCGTCGGGATTTCCAAACCGGCTGCCTAGGATGAGTTATTCCCGTGGAATGGACTATGGAAGGCTTGAGACCCTTCTCTTCCGGCTGAGCATCCATTCCAAGACCGAATCCGTCGGGGATATAGGAGACCCGGGCGGGCCGTCGAGCCGCCCCGAGGAGAACCACCAGCATGAAGTCCGAACTGATTCCGATACGGGGCATGACCTGCGCCGCCTGCGCCCGGGCCAACGAGCGGGCCGTGGGAGGCCTCCCGGGGGTGGCCAAGGCGGAGGTGAACTTCGCGACGGAGACCCTGAAGGTCGACTACGACGAATCCTCCGTGGGCCGGGCGGCCATCGCGGCCGCGGTGGCGGACGCGGGCTACGAGGCGGTCCTGCCGCCGGAGTCCAAGACCGCCGTCGTGCCCGTCGGGGGCATGACCTGCGCGGCCTGCGCCGCAGCGGTGGAGCGGTCCGTCCGGGCCCTGCCCGGCGTGGCCTCCGCGGACGTAAACCTGGTGTCCGAAAAACTCACGGTCAACTACGACCCGGAGAAGACCCGGCTTTCGGAGGTCAAGAAGGCCGTCCGGGACGCCGGGTACGAACCCCGAGCCGTGGAGGCCGAGACCGGGACGGACGAGCACGCGGCGGCCAAGGAACGGGACTACCGGAGGCTGCGGATTAATTTCTACGTCGCCGCCGCCGTCGCCCTGCCCCTCCTGTACATCGCCATGGGACACATGGTCGGCCTTCCCCTGCCGAAGATCCTTCACCCCATGCACTATCCTCTCAACTTCGCCCTGGTCCAGTTCGTCCTGACCCTGCCCGCGATCTGGGCGGGACGGCGCTTCTACTCCGTGGGCTTCCGGACCCTGCTCAAGGGTTCCCCGAACATGGACAGCCTGATCGCCATCGGAACCTCCGCCGCGATCGCCTACAGCACCTACTCCACCTTCGAGATCGCCCGGGGCGATTTCTCGGGAGCCTCCCACCTCTACTTCGAGACCGCCGCGGTCATCATCGCCCTGATCCTGCTGGGCAAGGGACTGGAGGCCAAGTCCAAGGGCCGGGCTTCCGAGGCCATCAAGAAGCTCATGGGCCTGGCCCCCACCACCGCCCGGGTCGTGCACGGGACGGAGGAGATCGAGATCCCCGTGGACGAGGTGGAGGTCGGCGACCTGGTCCGGGTCCGTCCCGGGGAGCGCGTCCCCGTGGACGGGGTGGTGGTCGAGGGCTGGACCTCCGTGGACGAGTCCATGCTGACCGGGGAGAGCCTGCCGGTCGAGAAGAAGGCCGGAGACACCGTGGCGGGGGCCACGGTCAACGGCACGGGGTCCTTCGTCTTCCGGGCGACCCGGGTGGGCAAGGACACGGCCCTGGCCCGAATCGTGCGCCTGGTCGAGGAGGCCCAGGGCTCCAAGGCCCCCATCGCGGCCCTGGCGGACAAGGTCTCCGGGGTCTTCGTGCCCGTGGTCGTGGGCATCGCCCTGGCCGCGGCCCTGGCCTGGCTCCTGGCGGGCGAGGGTGTCGTTTTCTCCCTACGGGTCTTCATCGCCGTCCTCACCATCGCCTGCCCCTGCGCCCTGGGCCTGGCCACCCCGACGGCCATCATGGTCGGCACGGGCAAGGGGGCGGAGCTGGGGGTCCTGATCAAGAGCGGGACGGCCCTGGAGACGGCGCACAAGGTCCGGGCCGTTGTCCTGGACAAGACCGGCACCATCACCGTCGGCAAGCCCTCGGTCACGGACGTCGAGGTCCTGGGTCCCGAGGGCGGATCCGGCGCCGGGGATGCCCGGGACCGCCTCCTGGCCCTGGCGGCCGGGGCCGAGCGCGGTTCCGAGCATCCCCTGGCCTCCGCGGTGATCCGGGCCGCCGAAGAGCGGGGACTGATGGTGGTTCCCCCGACCTCCCTGCAGGCCGTCCCGGGACGGGGGATCGAGGCCGAGGCGGGGGGCCGCCGGATCCTGGTGGGCAACGCCCGGATGATGGGGGAGCGGGGAGTCGACACGGCCCCCGCCGCCGGAATCCTGGAGAGCTTCTCCCGGGAAGGCAAGACGGCCCTCTTCGTGGCCGCGGACGGCAGGCTAGAAGGCATCCTGGCGGTGGCGGATACGGTCAAGGCAGGGAGCAAGGAGGCCGTCGCGGCCTTCCGGAGCCTGGGCATCGCCACCGCCATGATCACCGGAGACTCCCGGGCCGTGGCCGAGGCGGTCGCCCGGGAGGTCGGGGTGGACCGGGTGCTGGCGGAGGTCCTCCCGGAGGACAAGGCCTCGGAGGTCGCCAAGCTCCAGGCGGAGGGCTACATAACCGCCATGGTCGGGGACGGGATCAACGACGCCCCGGCCCTGGCCCGGGCGGACGTGGGGATCGCCATCGGCTCCGGCACGGACGTGGCCGCGGAGTCCGCGGACATCATCCTGGCCCGGAGCGACCTCATGGACGCGGTGTCGGCCCTGGCCCTGTCCCGGGCGACGATCCGGAACATCAAGCAGAACCTCTTCTGGGCCTTCGCCTACAACGTCCTGGGCATCCCGGTGGCGGCGGGACTCCTCCACGTCTTCGGAGGTCCCCTCTTGAATCCGATCTTCGCCGCCGCGGCCATGTCCCTGTCCTCGGTCTCGGTGGTGTCCAACGCCCTGCGACTGCGCCGCTTCCGCGCTCCCACGGCGCGGGCGGGGAGGTAGACCTATGGAAGGAAAGCCCTGTACGGATCCCACGCCCGGCGTGGCGGCCGAGATCCCGGGCTGCGGGTGCTCCGGAGACCCCGCCCTGCCCGAATGCCGCCGGACCGTCCGGCCCGAGGACCTCAAACGGGCCCTGGACGCCCGGCTGGCCCGCATCGAGGGCCAGGTCCGGGGGATCCGGCGCATGATCGCCGAGGACGCCTACTGCGACGACGTACTGGCCCAGGTCTCCGCGGCCCGGAGCGCCCTGGAGCGCACGGCCCTGGCGGTCCTGGAGCACCACATGAAGCACTGCCTGATCGACCGGGTACGGGCCGGTCAGGACGAGATCGTGGACGAACTGGTGGAGTCCCTGTCCAAACTCCTGTAGCGGTTCGAACAGAAACGAACCCGAATCCGGGCGGCGAGAGAGCCGCCCGCGGAGGAATCCCATGAATCCCGTTTCCCGGCATCCCGGGCACCTCGGCGCCCCTTCCTTCCCCTCGCTCATCCTGGCCGTCCTGGCGGCCGCCTTCCTGGCCGTTTCCTGCGGATCCACGGACGTCGTGGCCAAGTACGCCGCCCGGTCCTTCGGGACCGCGGCCGGCGCCCTCGGCTCCCCGTCCCCGGGCGAGTACCGCGTCCTCGCCTCCCCGGGCGGGGAGGAGCTGCGCCTGTCCGCGGACCCCGGATCCCCGCCGCGGGCGGTCCTATCCCTGGACGCGGTGCCCTTCCTGGAGGCCGGGCTGGACGGGGCGCGGCTTCCCTCCGGCCCGGACCTGTCCTGGACCGTGGAGGGCGGCCGGCTGACCGGCCGCTTCAACCTGGGAGCCTCCCCTCTGGGCGGCAAACCGGGCGGCTCTCCGGCGGACCACATGGCCGCCCTGGCCGCCTCGGCCCGGGACCGGATCGGCTACCACGCCCAGCTGGGCCACTACGGGCTGTCCCTGGGGGGGGGGAACCTGGTCGAGTGGGCCGCGGAGCCCGCCAAGAACGACAAAGACTGGGTCCTGATCCTGGATCCCGCCTTCCTGGCCGCCGCCGGCGCGGACCCTTCCCGGGTCCGGGGTTGGACCCTCGCCAAGGTCCCCGTGGACGGGCCGGACGGCAAGATGGTCGAGGTCGAGAAGCTTCTTCTTCCCTATGACCTGAGGTAGGCGCCGTGGACCGCGTCCTGGTCGTGGACGACGAGCCCGGCATCCGGGAGACTGTCCGGGCCTACCTGGAACGGGACGGCTTCGCGGTGGACGAGGCCGCGGACGGGCCGACGGCCCTGGCCCGGGCGGAGACGGGGGAGTACGCCCTGGTCGTCCTGGACCTGATGCTGCCGGGCCTGTCCGGCCGGGAGGTCTGCCGCCGCCTCCGGGCGGAATCCGCCGTGCCCGTGCTGATGCTCACCGCCCGGTCCGGCCCGGAGGCCGCGGCCGAGGGGCTCGACCTGGGGGCGGACGACTACATGGAGAAGCCCTTCAGCCCCCGGGAGCTCGCGGCCCGGGTCCGGGCGGTGCTCCGGAGGGCCCGGCCGCCGGGGTCGCGGCTGGAGTTCCCGGGGCTCTCCCTGGACCGGGAAGGTAGGACCGCCTGCCGGGACGGAGCCTGCGTCGAACTGACCGCTTCGGAGTGGAGGATCCTGGAGGCCCTGGCCCTGCGGCCGGGCCGGGTCTTCTCCCGGGAGGAGATCGCCGCCCGGGCCCTGGGGGAGCTTTGGGACGGATACGAGCGGACCATCGACGCCCACGTCAAGAACCTCCGTCGCAAGCTCGATGAGGATTCCGAGAACCCCCGCTGGATCGAGACGGTGCGGGGCATGGGATACCGCTTCCGGAGGGAACCTTGAACACCACCCTGAGGGGTCGCCTCACCCTCTCCCACGCCCTCCTGGCCGCGGCGGCCGTCCTGGCCGCGGGCGGGGCGGCCCGGCTCGTGGCCCGGGAACGCTTCGACGCCTACATAGCCGCCGGTATCGAGTCCCGCGTGCACGCCCTCGCGGCCTCCGTCTCGGCCGCCCGGGATCCCGGGGGCGGGTGGGACCACGGCCGCATGGAATCCCTGGGGGTGGGCGCCCTGGAGGACGGCTTCATCCTGCGCCTCCTGGACGGAACCGGGTCGGTCCTCTGGGACGCCCGGGAACACAACGCCGGGCTCTGCAGCCAGATGATCGAGTCCATGGCGGTCCGCATGGCCGGAGCCGACCGCGGTGGAGGCTACCGGGAACGGTCCGTCGCCCTCCCCTCCCTGCCCGGAGACGCGGCCCCCCCCGCCCTGGTGGCGGGATACTACGGCCCCGTCTACTACCGGGACGCCGAGCTGGCCTTCCTCCGCTCCCTGGACCGGGTCCTGGCCGCGGTCGGCCTGGGCCTGGCAGCCCTGGCCGTCCTTGCGGGGGCCTGGAGCGCCCGGCGGCTTTCCGCTCCCCTCCGCTCGGCCGCCCGCGCGGCCCGGTCGATAGGCAGGGGCGACTTCGACATCCGGCTTCCGCCCTCCGGGATCCGGGAGCTCGACGAGCTGTCCGGCGCCCTCTCCCGCCTCTCCGGAGCCCTGGGGGAGCAGGAGGAGCTCCGCAAGCGGCTGGTGGCCGACGCGTCCCACGAGCTCCGCACCCCCCTGGCCTCCCTCCGGGCCCGCCTGGAAGCCCTGCTGGACGGGGTCCGGACTCCCGACGAGGCGGCCCTGGAAGCCTGCCGCCGGGACGCCCTCCGGCTGGGAAGCCTGGTGGGAAGCCTGGAAGGCCTGGCCCGGGCCGACGCCGCGGCGTACTCCGGGGCCCCGGAGACCTTCGACCTTGCCGCCGCGGTCCGGTCGGTCTGCGCGGCCTACCGGGATTCCGCCCGGGCCGGGAACCTGGACATCCGGACGGACGCCCCGGAGCCCGTCCCGGTGTCCGGGGACCGCCCGGCCCTCGAGGGCGCCGTGGGCAACCTCCTGTCCAACGCCCTGCGGTTCTCGGATCCCGGCGGGACCGTGGAGGTCCGGGTCCGCCTCGCGCGCGGCGACGGGGACCTTCCGGAGCCGGCCCCCGCGCCGGGAACCCGGGCCTGGGCCGTGGTGGAGGTGGAGGACGAGGGCATCGGGATCTCCCCGGAGGACCTGCCCCGGGTCTTCGAGCGGTTCTTCCGGGCGGATCCCTCCCGGTCCCGGGATACCGGGGGCTTCGGCCTGGGGCTGGCCATCGTCCGGGCAGCCGCGCGGGCGCACGGGGGGGAGGCCTACGCGGAGAGCCCGGGGCCCGGCCGGGGCAGCCGCTTCCTGCTAGTCCTGCCCGCCGCCCCGGAAGGTCTTCCGGACGTAGCGGCTCTGGGAGGCGAAGAGCAGGGCCGGGTAGAATAGGCCGAACTCCAGGATATCCCCCGCGGCCAGGGGCCGGCCCAGGTCCTCGACGTCGCAGATCAGGTGGTCACTGGAGCTCCCGATCACCTCGACCCCGGGCTCCAGGGGCACCAGGGACTCGTGCTTCCCGAAGTCCTGCTTGCCGACCGCCAGGAGGGCCCTGCGCCGGGGCCCCCGGTCCACGTAGGTCGGCCGCTCCCCGAATGCGTCGATGAAGATCTCACCCACCGGGTGGGAGGGCTTGGTCCGGACCTCGATCACCTCCGCCCGAAGGGTGACGACTCCGGGGCTCAGCCCCGGCACGTCCACCTTGTAGAAGTGCGGCAGGTCCCGGGCCGTCAGGAGCCCCTCCCCCACCCGGAGGTTGTTGATCCCCGCGGGCAGGGCGCCGGACAGCAGGAGGGGGATGGAGGAGGTGGCCCCCCCGGACACGACCTCGAGGGCCCGGCCGATCCGTTCCTCGATCCGGCCAGCGGCCCGGGCCAGGCGGCCCAGGTTCTCCGGGGTCGGCAGGATCGACCCGTAGCAGCCCAGGTTGGTCCCGATCCCCAGGAGCTCCAGGGCGGAAAGGTCCCGCTCGGTCCGGACCGCCGCCTCGACGAGGTCCCCCTCCTCGTACCAGCCCTCCCGGAGGTCCCCCAGATCCAGCATCAGGACGACCCCGTGCGGGCGCCCGGCCCGGTCCGCCTCCCGGTCCAGGGCACGGAGCACGGACAGATCCGAGTGGAGGCTCCGGTCCGCCCAGCGGGCCGTCTCCGCCAGCTCCCCCGGGGCGGGGACGCGGACCAGGAGGAGGGGCGCCTCGATTCCGGCCTCCCTCAGGGCCCGGAGCTGGCCGATCCGGGAGGAAGCGACGTGTTCGCAGCCCCCCGTGAGCATCGCCCGGGCCACGGGGGCCAGGCCGTCCGCCCCCTTTACGACCCCGGTCAGGGAGACCCCCCGGGCGCTGCAAAGGCCGGCCAGGGAACGGACGTTGGAGGAAAGGACATCCAGGTCGATCGCCAGCTCCGGGAAGGGGCCGGCGGAGGGATTTTCGGGAAGGATCATGGGGAGATGATACCACGGCGGGCGGGGCGACGGCCACGACGTGGTTGGCATCCCCCGCGGCGGCGGATACAATTTCCCGATGGAACCCGACTACGACCGGATCCTCGCAGACATCGCGCAGGAGGTCCGCCCCCTCCTGGCCCTCGGCGCGCCGGCGGACTACATCCCCGCCCTCGCCCGGGTCCCCCGGGACCGCTTCGGCATGGCCGTGCGCACACTGGAGGGCCGGATCCACGCGGTCGGGGACGCGGACGAGCCCTTCTCGATCCAGAGCGTATCCAAGGTCTTCACCTTCATCCTGGCCCTGCGCTCCGCCGGGGACGGGCTCTGGGACCGCATCCAACGGGAGCCCTCGGGGGACCCCTTCAATTCCCCGATCCTCCTGGAGCAGGAACGGGGCATCCCCCGGAACCCCTTCATCAACGCCGGGGCCCTGGTCGTGGCGGACATCCTTCTGGAGGCCCTCGAGGATCCCCGGGAGGAACTGCTCCGCTTCGTGCGCGCCCGTTCGGGGTCCGGAGCCGTACGGGCGGACCCCGAGGTGGCCGAGTCCGAGCGGTCCACGGGGCACCGGAATGCCGCCCTGGCCCACCTGCTCAAGAGCTTCGGGAACCTGCGGAACCGGGTGGAGGAGGTCCTGGACTTCTACTTCTTCCAGTGCTCCCTCCGGATGAGCTGCCGGGACCTGGCCGCGAGCTTCCTCTTCCTGGCGAACCGCGGCCTCTGCCCCGTATCCGGGGAGCGGGTCCTGGAGCCCAGCCCGGCCAAGCGAGCCGCGGCCCTCATGCTCACCTGCGGGACCTACGACGCCGTGGGGGACTTCGTCTACAGGGTGGGCCTGCCCGCCAAGAGCGGGGTGGGCGGGGGGATCGCGGCGATCCTCCCGGGCCGCCTGGCCGCCGCCGTCTGGTCCCCGGGCCTGAACGAGCGGGGAAATTCCCTGGCGGGCACCCAAGCCCTGGAGCTCTTCACCACCAAGACGGGGATGTCGATCTTCTAGGAGCCCGCCGCGGCCGAGGCCGGATCGGCCTGCCGGGGGAGGGGCGGAACCGCTCAGGCCCTGCGGAGCACCCGGATCGCGGGCTCGGTGCGCTCGAAGACCACGGGAAAATCCTCCGCTTCAAGGCGCTCCGCCTCCCCGTCCATCTGGACCAGGGCGCGGTGACGGAAGCCGATCTGGACCTTGGAGGCCGAAAAGAGGTCCACCTCCGGGTAGCCCCGGTGGCGTCCCGAGGTCAGGGGGCCCTTCACGACGAGCTTCCGCAGGAGGGGCATCTGCCGCACCAGGCAGACGTCGTCGTCGTCCGGCAGGATGGGCTTGTTGGACCCGTAGGTCCTTCGGCCCGACACCCCCATGGCCAGAAGGAGCAGGTCACCCCGGAAGCTCTTGACTTCCCGCCCCTTCGCGTCCCAGGCCCGGACCTCGAAGCCCCGGGTGGGCCAGAGGGCGTCGTAGAAGACCGTGGCCAGCTCCACCCAGAGCTTGTAGGAGTCTCCCGGGAAGGTCAGCTTGAGGCGGTTGGTCATGTCCGAGACGAAGGCGTCCGCCCCCAGGGAAGCGATATTGAAGGACCACCAGGGCCCCCTGCCGCCGGGCTTACCGGCCGAGGCGGGGATGACCCGGAGGGCGCTCTGGCGGTCGAACCGGGAGGGACCCAGGAGGAGCTCCAGGGCGCTCAGCAGTTCCCGGGAATCCGCCCCGTCGTTCCCGGTGCCCATGGGCAGGCGCAGGACCACGAAGCGGCTCCGCTCCGCCTCGCTCAGGTCCATGAGGGTCGAGAGGGCCTCCAGGGTCGTGCCGTCCCCTCCCGCGGTGACCACGAGGCGCTCCGTCTCCGGAGCCGCCCGGGCCTCCTCCGCCAGTGCCCGGGTCACCTCGGCGGCGTGCCGGGGATACGCCGTGGCGTGCAGCCGGAAGGTCGTGGGGGCGCCGCGGACGGGAAGGTCGGCGGCCCGCCGGGCCAGGAGCTTGAGCTCCCCCAGGTGGCGGGAGAATACGAAGGGACGGGTGAACCCCCCCGCCCGGGGATTCGCGATCAGGGTCACGGAAAGGGGCTTTTCGCCGAAAACCGGGGACCGGGAGGCCAGGAAGGCCACCCCCTGGGCGAACTGCTCGATGCTCATGCGGCGACGCTACCACCGAAGGGCGGCAATGGCAAGCCCGCGCCCTTGAGAACCCGGGTCCGCGGAAGTATATTGATGGGATGGAACACTTATTGGCGGCCGTTAAAAAGGGCCTGAAGGGCGAACTGGACAGCGTGACCATCTACATGGAGGCCGCGGAGAAATCCGACGGTCCGGTGGCCGAGTTCTTCCGGGAGCGGGGGAAGGAGGAACAGCGGCACTACAACTGGCTCCTCTCCTATTACAAGGAACTTTCCCAGGGCAGGATGCCCAGCGAGAACCTGGCCGCCGAAGTCTTCGGCATGGAGGGGCGCAGCCCCCTGGTGACGGAAGAGTTCCTGAAGCGGGTAGGTTCGAGCCAGCACCTGGTGACCGCCGTGGCGGCAGGTGTCCTTCTGGAGGTGGAGGCGGTCCGGCATTACCGCAAGGCCGCGGAGGAAACCGTGGTTCCCGCCCTGAGGACCTTCTTCGACACCCTGGCGGACTGGGAACAGCAGCACTACAAGGACCTCCTGGCCATCCAGGACGAGGCCGAGCGCTACTGGTTCGACGCCCAGCGTTTCGAGCCGTTCTAGGAGCCAGTCGGACTTGTAGATTTTTAGTGCCGATAGACGCTAAAAATCCCGATTATGCGGCTCCTTTGGAGTTTGCAAGGTAGAAAAATCGCACAAATGCGATTTTTCTACTTTTTAGGTGGGCAAGCCCGACAAACTCCTAGGAGGCCGACGCTCTCCTAGACCGTCCCGAGCCGTCTCCTCAGGTCCCCTAGATCCCGGGGGCCCGAGGCGTCCCCCGAACGGCCCAGGAGGGCGTAGATACCCACCGTCCCGGCTTCCCCCCCGGCTTCCAGCCTGTCCACGGGCTGGAACCGGAAGGCCGCACCCATGAGGCGCACGGCGTACTCGGAGACCAGGATGTCCGTTCCCAGGCGGCCGTTCCGGTGCCCCATGCCGGCGGCTCTCCGCGGCGCCTCCCCGGCGGCCGTGTAGGCCGGGCGGTCCGGGGCTCCGATCGGGGCGGCCAGCACGGGGCCGGCGTCCAGGGCGCAGAAAAGCCGGAGCGGGACCTTCCCCGAGGCCAAGCGGCCCCGGTTCAGGGCCCCGATCGTCCGGCGCATGGCGAGGGCCGCCTTCCCGGCAGCCTCGGCATCCCGGCCCGTGGAAGCCGGAGCCCCCCAGAACGCACGGATTCCCCCGCCCGCGCAGGAGTCCACGATCCCCCCGGCGGCTTCCACGCAGGATGCCAACCGGGCCAGGACCCTGTTCAGGTAGGCCGCCGCCTCCCGGGGGTCCATGCCCTTGAGGGCACCGAGGAGGTCCGGAATTTCCGCCCGCAGGACCGCCGCGTTCCGGTACTCCGCCACCCGGGCTTCCCTCCGGACCGGGGCGGCCGACTTTGCGGGCCGCTTCTCCGCGGGCGGCCCTTCGACCTTTCCGATCGGGGCGGGTCCCGACGGCTTCGTTCCGGGATCCCCGTCGGCGAGCTCGAAGCCCGCCAGGTCCGAGGGGGCCTCCGCCCCCGCGTCCACCAGGGTCCGGATGCGTCCGGTCACCGGGAATCCCGCCAGAGGATCGGACCCCCTCCCCCCGCCGGACGCCTCCGGCGGCCGGTCCGGCACGAACAGGGCGAATTCCCGGGCCGGGGAATCGGGCCGTCTGCCGGCGATCGCGTAGAGCCCCAGGAGGGCCTCCCGGCGAAGGAGGTCCGAAAGGCGGTCCGAGAGGTCCTGGGGCGTTCCCTTCAGCCCCGAGGGCCGGAACCGGAGGATCCGCAGTCCCGCTCCGGACGAAACAGCGGCCCGGATCAGGGACGAACTGAGGGGAAGCCGACCCCGGACGGGCACGACCCGGGAGCAGGGACAGCCGGAAAGACTCATCCCCGGTGTATCGGAGGCCGTGGCACCGGAGCCTTCGGCGAGCCCGGCTTCGGCCTCCGCCGCGTTCAGCGCGGCCCGGAGTGCGCGGATGCGGGTGGCTCCCTCGGGT
>ENA-UOWG01003008-UOWG01003008.1-activated-sludge-metagenome-genome-assembly--contig:-NODE-3008-length-13392-cov-16.352253_pt1 | contig 13392 bp, 10 predicted proteins | sample MGYA00238147_ERZ761563 | MGnify/ENA primary metagenome ERZ761563 (study PRJEB28884, sample SAMN05720216) | anaerobic digester metagenome | isolation source: active sludge of municipal... | reverse complement strand
AGCGCCCCAGGCCTTGCAGGCGCTGCTCGAGCGGCGGGTGATCGGCAAGGTGGTCTTGGTGCCGTGAGGGCGGTGCCCGAGACCTCGCGAACTTGGCGCCAGCGCGCAGCCTTGGAGCCTCAGGCCCCGAGCTCCGCCAGCAGCCGGCGCGCTTCGGCGGCTTCGGGCAGGCTTGGATTGACCTCGAGCGCGCGTTTGAGCGCCAACGTCGCGTCCCCCTTGCGACCCACCCGGGCCAGCGCCACGCCATAGAGGTAGATCGACTGCGCCCGCGGGGGCGTGGCCGACGCGGGTTTCGCCAGAGCCGCGACGGCCGCCTCGTTGTCATTGCGGGCAAGCTGCACCATGCCCAGGGTGTGCCAGAACTGCCCCGCATCCGGCTGCAGGTCAGTGGCCTTCTTGGCCCAGGCGAGGGCTGCATTCAGGTCACCCTTGGGCTTGGTGGCGACCTCGATCCAGGCGAGGTTGTTGTAGGCCGAGGACAGACGGGGGTTGCCCTGGACGGCAAGCTTGAACTCCGCCTCGGCCTGCGGGTACTTCTGCATGGCCAGAAGCGCTGCACCTAACTGGAAGTGCAGTTCGGCATCCTTGGGCGCGGACTTCAGCGCCGCACGGTAGGCCAGTTCGGCGCCTGGGTAGTCCTTGTTTGCCATGAGCGCATCCCCGCGCCCCGCTTGCGCGGCAGCCAGCCCGGGCTGAAGCGCGGCAGCACGGTCAAACGCCGCCAGCGCGCTCGCCGGGCTGCCTTGTGCGAGCTGCAATCGCCCCAGTGCCAGCAGCGGCGCAGGGTTCTCGGGGGCGAGGCGGGCGGCTTCCTCCAGGGCGGCAATCGCCTCGGCCGTCTTGCCTTGAGCCGCCAGAGCTCGCGCCAGGCCGAACCGTGCGCCAGGGTGCGCGGGTGCCAGTTCGACGGCCTTCCGATAGGCCTGCGCGGCTTCGGCCGGCCGCTTCAAGCCTTGCAGGTAAAGGTCACCCAGATCCAGATAGGCGCCGGCGAAGTCGGGGCGCAGCTTGACGGCCTGCTTCAGGGCTGCCTCCGCCTCCTCGAGCTTGCCTTTGCCGTAGAGCCAGCGTCCCCACGCGCGCTGGACCTCGGCGCTGCCTGGGGCGATATCCAGGGCGCGTTTGATGTGCTCCTCGACCAGCTTGGGCTGACCCCTGATCTGAGCCAACTCGGCCAGGGCAAGAAGAGGCAGCGGCGACTTCGGGTCGAGCTTGGCGGCCTGCTCGAATGCCTTGGCCGCTGCTGCATAGTCCTTGCGCTCCGCGGCCGCGGAGCCATCGGTCAACAGCTTCACGAAGGGCGACTCACTTCCTGCCACAGGGCCGCCCGAGCGGTCCTTGATGGGGGCCGCGACAGCGGCATGCAACGCGCAGGATTGCGCTGCCAGCAGGGTCAGCAAAGCGATCAGGGAAGAGACACGCTTCATGGAGGTCATGCTCCGACCGAGATGAGGTGCAGCTAGCTTGGCGGGTGGTCCGGCAAATTGGAAGCTGCGGACAAGAAAAAGCCCGCCGTCAGGCGGGCTGTGTTACTTCAGGCCGTCGGACTAAGCGCGCTGACGACGCCGCGCGAAGCCCACCACACCGAGACCGGCCAGCGTGAGCAGCGCCAGCGAGCCAGGCTCGGGGACGGTTCCCGGAGGAACCGGCGTGCCGCCCACCCCGCTAAACGCGAACACGAAGGTGGCCGGGATCCCGGTCGTCGTGCCTGTGCGGCTGTTCTGTCCAAGGGAATAGACCTCGGCGCCTACGGCACCCAGGGCAGCGAACGCCGCGGCTTCGCTCACCGACGCGCCATAGTAGATGTTGAACGTGAGCGACTCGCCTGCCGCGAGGTCGCCGAACCCGAAGGTGAAGAAGGCGCCGTGGTCGCAAGGTCCGTTGTCGACGAAGTCGGTATTGACCGTTGCCGCACCACCGCAACTGGCACCGGGATTGACGAGCGGATTCGGGGTGGCGAAACCGTTGTCGTTCGAGAACTTCAGGGCCGTCGAGCCTCCGCGCTGGATGGTGACGTACTCGTCGAAGGTAGTCGGCGGGATGTCCCAGTCCATCGAGCGGCTGTAGCGAACGTTGGTGATCGTCCCCGCGCCGCCATTGGTGATGGTCACGGTGTTGACGAAGAGGTCGTTGCTGGCCGACACCGCGTAGGACTGGGTGATGGCAAGGGCGGCCAAGGACGTCAGTCGCGCCGAAGCCGTGGCCGTTGATGCGGTGGATGAGAACGAAATGCCGGTGACGTTCGAGGTCCCGCCGTTGTCGTTTCCAACCCAGCCGGCGATGCCGTTGCCGGACAGCCCCCAGCCTTCGCACAGGCAACCCGGGGTGATGCCGTCGCCCACGCCAGTACGAGTGATGCCGATGCCGCTAACGCCCAGGTCACCCAGGGTATCCACGCCAAGCTTGACCGAGCCATCCGCGTTCTGAATCACGGCTTGCGCTTGGGCGGTCTGCCAAAGCGCCGGAGCCAAGGCGACCGTCATCGCCGCAAGAGCAAACTTCATCTTCTTCATGCCAGCCTCCTCAGGATAGGAACAGGGCGCGTCTCCCTGCTGCCAGACGGATTTGCACGATCCGTGCCACTTCGCAAAAACCCCAAGAAATCATTGGCTTGAGAATCCGGCCTCGGTCCAAGCGGCGCCATATGTAAAGCGTCCCGAATTGGGCGCGCCTGTCCTCTGGGCGCAGTTCCCGCGCCTGAGGACAGCCCGGCCTGACGTGGCTGGGGAGGCGGAGTTGGTTGCCGGTCAGGTGCACGGGCGCACGCGCGCGCGGGCCATCAACGCAGTTCGAATTCAGGAGCGCAGGTCAAGCGCGCGCGAACCGCCAGCCGAGTTCGGCCAGCGCCCGGGCATTGCGCCCGGCCTGCAGCGCAGATTCAGAGGCCGCCATGCCCTCGGTGGCGCGCTTGTAGACGCCCTGCAGGATGGCGGCGATGCGGAACAGGTTGTAGGCGAGGTAGAAGTTCCAGTCGCCCACCTCGGATCGGCCGGTGCGTTCGCAGTAGCGCGCCAGATACGTCTGCTCGTCGGGGATGCCCAGCGCCGCGAGCTCGAGCCCCGCGATGCCGCGGAATCCGCCCGGCGGGATGTGCCAGGCCATGCAGTGGTAGCTGATGTCGGCGAGCGGGTGGCCGAGCGTGGAGAGCTCCCAGTCGATCACCGCCAGCACACGCGCTTCGGTGGGATGGAAGATCAGGTTGTCGAGGCGGAAGTCGCCGTGCACCACGGCGGTCTCTTCGCCCGGCGGGATGTGCGCCGGCAGCCAGTCGATCAGCCGGTTCATGGCCTCGATCGGCTCGGTTTCCGAGGCGCGGTACTGCTTGCTCCAGCGGCCGATCTGGCGCTCGAAGTAGTTGCCCGCGCGCCCGTAGTCGGCCAGGCCGGCGCGCTCCACGTCGATGAGGTGCAGGGCGGCCAGCGTGGCGTTCATCGCGTCGAAGATCGCGGCGCGCTCGTCGGGCGTCATGCCGGGCAGCGCCGGGTCCCAGAAGATGCGGCCCTCGACCCGCTCCATCACATAGAAGGCGCGGCCGATCACGCCCTCGTCCTCGCACAACAGCAGCGTGCGCGGCACCGGGAAGCCCTGCGCCTCGAGCGCGCGCATCACGCGGAACTCGCGCTCGATGGCGTGGGCCGAGGGCAAGAGCTTCGCCACCGGTCCGGGCTTGGCGCGCATCACGAACTCGCCCGCGGGCGTGCTCAGCAGGAAGGTGGGATTGGACTGCCCGCCCTCGAACTGGCGCACCTCGAGCGGCCCGGCGAATCCTGGCAGGTGTGCTTGCAGATGCTCGGCCAGGCGCTGCGTGTCGAAGCGCTGGCGCTCCGAAACCTCTCGCAAGCGGCTCATGCGGATCCTCGTTCGGCCTCGCCCGCAGCAAGGCGGTGGTACTTCTGCAGCAGGCGCTCCATGGTCGACAGGCGCGAGGCGCCGTGCAACCAGTCCAGGGGCGACAGGTTGATCGCGCGCACCAGTGCGCCCGGCGCGTCGCGCGGCACGTCGATCACGTTGATGCAGCCCGCCTCCTGCTCGATGCCGCCCAGAAAGAGGCGCTGCCCGGTCAGGAACCAAGAGAGCAGCCCGCGGTTGACTCCGCCGTGCAGCACCAGCAGCGCCGTGTCCCATTGCACATCGTCGAGCAGGCGCTGCATCGCGGGCAGGATGCGGTCGAGCAACTCGCCCACCGACTCGCCGCCCAGGAAGCGCGTGTCCAGCGCGGCAGGTCCGCTGAAGGCCGCTGTGAAGGCCCGAGCAAGGTCGGCCGCCGCCAGCGCCGACAGCCGCCCACCGCGGATCTCGCGCAGTTCCTGCCAGTGTTCGTGCGGCGTCGCCAGGTGCGCGGCGTCGGTGGCGATCTGTGCGGTCTGGCGCGTGCGCGCGAGCCCGCTGGTGATCACGCGGTCGATCGTCAGTCCGCGCAGCAACTCGCCCGCGGCGCGCGCCTGGGACTCGCCCAGAGTGGTGAGCATCACGTCATCTGGGGAGTGCGCGCGGCCTTGCTCGTCGAAGTAATCCACGGCCCCGTGGCGCATCAACAACAGACGTCTGCGTGGTGTTGTAGTCATGTAACTGCCGAATTTCGACCTCGGAGCCTGATGCACACTGCGCACATCTCTTTCGCAGTGTATCGGGGCGTGCGCATGAATCTCGCCACTGACATCGAACCCGTGCCCAGCGCATCGCCGTCGCGTTCGGCGGCCCGTACTGGCGCAGCCGCGCCCCCCGTGCTGCGAGCCTTCGTTTGTCTTACCTAACGGTCATGAAGTCGATGCCGACCTGCACCCGCCCGTCATTGCCAACTCCGTCCCTGACTGCGCTGAGCCTCGCGGTCGCCCTGGCCTGCCTCGCGCCAAGCGCGCATGCGCTGCGCGTCGGTTCAGCCGAGGTGCGCTCGCAGCTGGGCCAGCCGCTCGATTTGGTCGTGCCATTTTCGGCCGAAGGCGATCCGGCCTTCCAGCCCGATTGCGTGCGGGTGATCTCCAGTGGGGGAGACGGCATCCCCGGCGTCGGCCCGACTCGACTCGACGTCACCCCGCAGGGCAACGAGTGGTCGGCCCGTTTGCGCACCGCGCAGCCCGTGTTCGAACCGGCGGTGAAGATCATTCTCGAGATCGGCTGCGCGCAGCGCGTGCGGCGCGACTTCGTGCTGCTGCTCGATCCGCCTCTGGCGCCGGAAGGATCGCAGCGCGCCCTGGCCAGCGTGCCGGCCGACTTGCCCCTGGTGCTGGGCGAGCCCGTGATTGCCAGCCGCCGCGGCGAGGCGCTGCGCATGCGCGTGCCGGTCAATGGGCGCGACGCTGCGGCGCTCGACGCTTCCTGCGTGGCGGTGAGCACCAATCCCGGCGGCCTCGGCGCCCGTGCCCTGGTGCGCCAGAACCGCGACGGCGCGACTTTGCTGATTTCGAGCGACACACCGGTCGAGGAAGCTCGGCTGGGCGTGAGCGTGCAGGCCGGCTGCGGCATGCCGGTGGTGCGCGACTACGCCCTCCTGCTGGCCACCCCCGCCCTGGCGCGCGAGTCCGCTGCGCCCACCGGGGAGGCAGCGCCCCAGCCACGGCGTCGTGCTGCGCCGCTGGCGGGCAGCGCCACGCCCACGCCTCGCCCCCAGGCGGCTGCGCCCGCAGCGACGCCAGCGGCTCCTCCGCCACCCGTGCCCGAGCGTGCGGCCAAGCCGGCGGCCGGCGACCGGCTGGTGCTGGCCGCGCCCGAGCCTGCCGTCGCCCCCACGGCGCCTGCCGCTGCAGCGTCGGACGCGCCGGCCACGCCAGCCGCCGGTCTGCCCGCAGAGCGCGAGCAACAGATCCTCGCCCAGCTCGACACCCTCACGAAGGAGATGCAGTCCCTGCGGCTCGAACTGGCTGCTGCCCAGGCGCGCAACCAGGAACTGCAGAAAGCTCAAGTCTTCGCCCAGCAGAGCGCGTCCTCGACCCCGTCCTATGCCTGGCTGTTCGCCGGCGTGGCGACCCTGGCGCTGGGCTTTGGTCTGCTGCTCGCGTGGCGCAGCCGCAAGCCCGCCGCAGGCGGCTGGGAAGAAGACGAGGCTCCGGTGGGCCCGGCCACGCGCCTGGGAGTGCGCCACGAAGAGGAGCCCGTTGGCCGCCCGACGGCGCTGGCTCCAGCCGTGGCGCCCGCGCCGCGCCCCGCCCCGGTGGACGAGAAGTCCGCCGCCGCCGTGGCCGCCGCGTGGGCAGCCGCCTCGATCGCCGAACCCGCCACGGCCGCGGCCGCGCGCAACGCCATGAACACCGCGCTCGACACGCATTCAGCTCCGGAAGGTCAGGACATCGAAGTCACCGAGTTCGCGAACACGGGGCAGTTGATCCAGGACCTGTACACGCCCTTCCTCTCGTCGGCGGGGGGCGGCACGGCCGCGCCCAGCGAGGCGGCCAGGTCCCAGATGCAGCCACTGCCCACGCCGCCGATTCCGGCCGCGCCCCTGCCCCTGGAAGCGGCGACCAGTAGTGAGTCGGACGCCGCGGCGCGGCCAGCCGCCATGCCGCATCGGGTCGACGTCGACCTCGACGCGATGACCGAACTGCTCGCCGGGCAAAAGACGCAGATTGCCGTGGACCTCGACGTTGGCACGCAAGTCCTGCCCACGCAGATCCTGGGCGACTGGGACCAGACGCTGTTCCAGCCGCCGCGCGACGCGGCAGACCAGCCCGCCGCGCCGCCGGCGCCGCTCGTACCCCTGGACTTCGAGCTGAAGTTCGAGGCGCCCGACGCGCCCGAGCGCAAGAAGCGCTAGCCGACCCTGCGCGCTAGCCGCGCGCAGTGATCGCGTCCACCAGGGCCGGCGCGCAGCCGGCCGCCTCCAGCACCTCGCGGGTGTGTTCGCCGGCGCGTGGTGCGGGCCGCGGCGCGAACGTATGGCCGCTCATCATCGCGAGCGGTCCCACGTGAGTGACCTCGCCGCGTCGCTGCACTCGGCCCCGCGCGACGAACTGCGGATGCTGCAGGGCTTCGGCCGGCGTCAGCACGGGCGTCACGCACGCGTCGACCGCGCCAAACACTTCCAGCCAATGTGCACGCGGGTGCCGCGCGAGCCGCTGCGCCACCGCCTCGCGCGTGGCCAGGGCCGCCTCCGAGCCGGGAAGCTCGCCGCGCGACCAGTGCCGCTGCACCAGTTCCGGCGCATCCAGCGCCTCGCAAAACGCCTGCCAGAACTTGATCTCCAGCGCGCCCACGGCGAGCCACTGCCCGTCCGCGCAGGCGTAGACCGCGTAGCACGCTGACCCACCCGTGAGCAGAGTGGCGCCGCCGCGCGGGGTCAGGCCGGCGTCGACCTCGCAGTGGGGGAAGAAGTGATGCATCAGCAGCCCGTCGCTCATCGCCACCTCGACCCTGCGGCCCTGGCCCGTGCGCTGCGCGCCCAGCAGCGCGATCAGCAGCGCCGACAGCGCCGCGAGCGAGCCGCCGAGCACGTCGCCAAGCTGCAGGTTGGGAATCGCGGGCACGCCCTGCGCGCGGTTCTGGTCGAGGACGCCGGTCAGGGCCGCGTAATTGATGTCGTGCCCCGCGGCTGGCGCCAGCGGCCCGGCGCTGCCGTAGCCGCTGACCGAGACCAGCACCAGCCGGGCATTGAGCTCGTGCAGAACCTCCCAGCCCAGGCCCAGGCGCTCCATCACGCCGGGCCGGAAGCTCTCGAGCACCGCGTCGGCCTGCGCCACCAGCGCGAGCAAGGCCGCGCGCCCGGCCTCGGACTTGAGGTCCAGGCAGATCGAACGCTTGCCGCGGTTGATCGCCTCGAAGGCCGGGTTGATGAGATCGCCCGCGGCGTTGCGCACCTGCGGCGCGAACTCGCGCAGGTAGTCGCCCGCGCCCGTGTCCTCGACCTTGATCACCTCGGCGCCGTAGTCGGCCAGATGCATGCTCGCCGCCGGGCCGGGCAGCAGGCGGCTCAGGTCCAGGATGCGCAGTCCGGCGAGCGGGCCGGGTTCGCTGATCGGCGTGGCTTCGTGCATGGCGGTGCTCCCCGGGGCGCGGCTCGCGCCCGCGTCATTGGATGGCTTCGAGGGCTTCGGTGACTTCGAGCCAGCGCGTCTCGATGGTCTCGACGCGGCTGGCGAGCTCGCCGCGCCGGCGGATGGTGGTGGCCACCTCGTCGGCGTCGCCCGTGGTGTAGAAATCCGCGTCGGCCAGGCGCGCGTCGAGCTCGCGCACTTCGGTGGAGACGCGCGCCAGCTCCTTCTCGAGCTTGGCGAGCTCCGCCTGCAGCGGCTTGCGCGTCTGGGCCAGGCGCTGCCGCTCCTGCGCGTCGGCGCGGCGCTGCTCCTTGCGGCTGGCACCCGCCTCGCTCGCCGGCTCGGCGCCCTCGCGCCGGCTGGCAAGCACCAGCGCGGCGTAATCGTCGAGGTCGCCCTCGAAGGATGCGAGCCGGCCGTCGTGCACCAGCCACAGCGTCTCGGCCGCCGCGCGCAGCAGGTGGCGGTCGTGCGAGACCAGCAGCAGCGCCCCCTCGTAGGCCGTGAGCGCGAGCGTGAGCGCCTCGCGCGTCTCCATGTCGAGGTGGTTGGTCGGCTCGTCGAGCACCAGCAGGTTGGGGCGCTCCCAGGCGATCAGCGCGAGCGCCAGCCGCGCCTTCTCGCCGCCGCTCATGGGGCCGACCAGGCTGGTGGCCATCTCGCCCGAGAAGCGGTAGCGCCCCAGGAAGTCGCGCAGCTCCTGCTCGCGCGTCTCGGGTGCGGCGCGGCGCAGGTGGGCCAGCGGCGTCTCGTCGTGGCGCAACTGGTCGAGCTGGTGCTGCGCGAAGTAGCCGATCGCCAGACCCTGGCCGCGGCGCAGTTCGCCGGCGAGCGGCGCGAGCTCCCCCGAGATCGCCTTGACCAGGGTGGACTTGCCAGCGCCGTTGACGCCCAGGATGCCCACCCGGTCGCCCGCGCGCACCGTGAAGCCCACGCCCTCCAGCACGCGGCGCGTGCCGTAGCCCAGGGCCAGGTCCTCGGCGTCGAGCAGGCGCTCGGGCAGCTGACGCGGCTGGGGGAACTCGAAGCGCCACTCGCGCCGCGCGCGCACCGGCTCCACCGCCTGCAGGCGCTCGAGCATCTTGATGCGGCTTTGCGCCTGGCGCGCCTTGGTGGCCTGGGCGCGAAAGCGATCGATGAACTTCTGCAGGTGCGCCGCGCTGCGCTCGTAGGTGCGGGCCGCCGCGTCCTGCTGGCGCAACTGCTCGATGCGCGCGGTCTCGTAGTCGGTGTAGTTGCCGGCGTAGCGCCGGATAGTCTCGTCCTCGACTGCCCAGATGGTCGTGGCGCTGCGGTCCAGGAACTCGCGGTCGTGCGAGATCAGCAGCACCGTGGCGGGCTGCCGGCGCAGCCAGGACTCGAGCCAGACCACCGAGTCCAGGTCGAGGTGATTGGTGGGCTCGTCGAGCAGCAGCAGGTCGGCCGGCCGCAGCAGGGCGCGCGCCAGCGCGAGGCGGTTGCGCCAGCCGCCGGAGAAATCGGCCACCGCACGCGCGCCGTCGCGCTCCGCGAAGCCCAGGCCGTGCAGGATGGTGCGCGCCTGGGCCAGGATCGCGCCCTCGTTGAGTTCGGCCAGGCGCGCGTGCGCGTGCGCCAGTCGCATCTCGTCGGCGTCGTGCTCGGCGGCGGCAAGTTCGGCGCGCGCCTCGGCCAGCGGCAGGTGCGCCGCGACCACGTAGTCGAGCGCGGGCTGGTCGACGGCCTCGATGTCCTGCGCCACGTGCGCGATGCGCGCGGCGGGTGGAGTCTCGAGTTCACCGGCTTCGGCGTCGATCTCGCCCAGGATGGCGGCGAACAGGCTGGACTTTCCCGAGCCGTTGGCGCCCACCAGGCCGATGCGCTCGGCGGGAGGCGCGACCAGGGTCACGTCGCGATACAGCACGCGTGCGCCGCGTGCGAGGCTCAGGCGTTCGAGGCGCAGCATGGGTGCGGCGGGGCAGGGCGCGCCACGCGCGTGCGCGGCGCGGTGCGACTCAGGGCAGCTCTTCCTGGCGCGCGAGGAAGACCATGTCGTCCCCCGCGCTCGTGGTCAGCCAGGTCAGCGGGATGTCGCGGAACGCGGCCTCGGTCTGCGGGCGGCCGTCGCCCACCTCGACCACCAGCAGGCCACTGCGCTTGAGGTAGCCGCGCGCCTGGCGCATCAGGCGGCGCACCAGGTCCAGGCCGTCCTCGCCCCCGTCCAGCGCCATGCGCGGCTCGTGCTGATATTCGCGCGGCAGGCGTGCCATCGAGGGGGCGGTCACGTAGGGCGGGTTCGAGATGATCAGGTCGTAGCGCTTGGCGGGCAGGGCGCCGAACAGATCGGACTCGATCAGCGCGACGCGGTCGCCGAAGCCGTACTCGTCCACGTTGATGCGCGCCACGGCCAGGGCTTCCTTGCTGATGTCGACCGCGTCGACCTGGGCGTTGGGGAAGAGGTCGGCCGCCATGATCGCCAGGCAGCCCGAGCCGGTGCACAGGTCCAGCACGTGAGTGACCGCGGACGGATCCTTGACCCAGGGTTCGAGGCCCTCCTTCAGCAGCTCGCCGATGAAGGAGCGCGGGATGATCACGCGCTCGTCGACGTAGAAGCGATAGCCCTGCAGCCACGACTCGCGCAGCAGGTAGGCCGCGGGAATGCGCTGCTTCACCCGGCGGTCGATCATCTGCAGCAGGGTGTTGATCTCGGCGTGCGTGAGGTAGGCGTCGAGGAAGGTGTCCAGGCGCTCGAGCGGCAATTGCAAGGTGCGCATGATGATGAAGGCCGCCTCGTCGAAGGCGTCGGCCTGGCCGTGGCCGAAAGACAGGCGCGCCTCGTTGAAGCGGGTGGTGGCGTAGCGCAGGACGTCGCGCAGCGTGCGCAGATTGGCTTGGGCGTCGATCGACATGATCAGGTCAGGAGCAGTTCCAGGGTGCGACGGTACACGGCCCTGAGGGGTTCGAGGTCGGCGACGAGGATGTTCTCGTCGATCTTGTGGATGCTGGCGTTGGGCGGTCCGAACTCCACCACCTGCGGGCACCAGGTGGCGATGAAGCGGCCGTCCGAGGTGCCGCCGGTGGTCGAGAGCGCGGCGCGCTCGCCGGTGACTTCGTTGATCGCCTGGCCCAGCGCCTCCGACAGCGCTCCGGCCGGCGTCAGGAAGGGCTGGGCGCCGAGCGTCCAGTCGACCGCGCAGTCCAGCCCGTGGCGCGCGAGGATCGCCTCGATGCGCGCGCGCAGGCTCGCCGCGCTCGAGACCGGCGCGAAGCGCAGGTTGAAGTCGATCACGCAGCTGCCGGGGATCACGTTGGCCGCGCCGGTGCCGGCGTGGATGTTCGAGACCTGAAAGGTGGTGGGCGGGAAGTATTCGTCGCCCGCGTCCCAGACCTCGGCGGCCAGCTCGGCCAGCGCCGGAGCCACCTCGTGCACCGGGTTGCGCGCCAGTTGCGGATAGGCCACGTGGCCCTGCACGCCGCGCACCGTGAGCCGCCCGGAGAGCGAACCGCGCCGGCCGTTCTTGATCGTGTCGCCCAGCCGGTCCACCGAGGTGGGCTCGCCCACGATGCAGTAGTCGAGCCGCTCGCCGCGGGCGCGCAGGGCCTCGACCACCAGCGTCGTGCCGTCGGTGGCCGGACCTTCCTCGTCGGAGGTGATGAGCAGCGCGATCGAGCCGCGGTGATCCGGGTGCGCGCCCACGAATTGCTCGGCGGCCACCACGAAGGCGGCGATCGAGCTCTTCATGTCCGAAGCGCCGCGGCCCCAGAGCCGGCCGTCGCGCTCGGTGGGCTCGAAGGGAGGCGATGCCCAGGCCTCGAGCGGGCCGGTGGGCACCACGTCGGTGTGCCCGGCGAAGGCCAGCACCGGCGCCGCGCTGCCCCGGCGCAGCCAGAGGTTGGTCGTGCTGCCTCGGGCCAGGGTTTCGGCAACAAAGCCCAGGGGTGCGAGGCGCTCGGCGATCAGGGCCTGGCAGCCGGCGTCCTCGGGGGTGACCGAGGGGCGGGCGATCAGTGCGCGGGCAAGGGCGAGCGTGGAGTTCATCGGACGGTGCGCGGGCACCATCGGTGGCGCTCGCATCGCCGGGATTCTATCCGCCCGCCGCGGGCGGCTTCGCTCAGATGTTCAGCGTGAACTCAGCGAACGAGGCCGCATCGGGTGCGGTCGGGGCCGCCGCGTTGTCGCGCTGCTTCTGAGGCTTGCCGGAGTTGTTGATGAACCACAGCAGGTTGTTCTGCGAGTCGGCCGCGGCGAGTGCGTCGTCGCGCGTGACCAAGCCGGATTGCAGCAGGGCGTAGAGGCTCTGTTCGTAGGAGCTGCTCTCGGGCGCGAGGCTCTGCTCGAGGGCTTCCTTGATGGCCTGCACGTCGCCGCGCTCGATCAGGTCGGCGATGTGGCGGTTGTTGATCAGCACCTCGACCGCCGGCACGCGGCCGCCCTTGCGGGCGCGGACCAGGCGCTGAGAGAGGATCGCCTTGAGCGCCACCGACAGGTCCTGGAACAGCGCCTGACGGGTCTCGGGCGGGTAGAAGCTGATCACCCGGTTGAGGGTGTGTGCGGCGTTGGTGGCGTGCAGGGTGGCCACCACCAGGTGGCCCGACATCGCGTACGAGATCGCCGCCGTCATGGTCTCGCGGTCGCGGATCTCGCCGATGAAGATCACGTCGGGCGCCTGGCGCATCGCGTTACGCAGGGCGGCGTGCAGGGTCTGCGCGTCGGTGCCGATCTCGCGCTGGTTGATGATCGCCTTCTTGTTGCGGAACAGGAACTCGATCGGATCCTCGAAGGTCAGCACGTGGCCCGTGGCGAGCTCGTTGCGGTGGTCGATCATCGAGGCGATGGTCGTGGACTTGCCGCTGCCGGCCGAGCCCACCACCAGGATCAGGCCGCGGCGCTCCAGGATCAGGTCCTTGAGCACCTCGGGCAGGGACAGGGAATCCAGCTTGGGGATCTCGTGCGGGATGAAGCGGATCACCGCCGAGATCGAGCCGCGCTGCATGAAGGCCGAGAGGCGGAAGCTGCCCACCCCGGTCACGGGCAGGGCGACGTTGAGCTCGCGGGTCGACTCGAGCTCGCGGAACTGGGCGTCGCTCAGGCGCTCGGCCAGCAGCGCGATCACGCCCTGCTGCGCCAGGCGCTCCTGACTGATGGGCACGGCCACGCCGTTGATCTTGATCGTGATGGGCGAACCCACGGCCAGGAACAGGTCCGAGGCGTTCTTCTCGGACATCAGGGTGAACAGGCGCTCGAGCGACATGGACGGGGCGGCTCCGGCTGGTGTGCGAGCTAGCTTAAGCGAGCCTGTCGCGGCTCCGCATCCCGCCTATGGGCGGGTCGGGGCCGCCCTGCCGGCCCACTCCCGGCCACACGCGAGCCCGCTCGGCCCCGGGCCGCGCGGACCCGCGCCCGGCCGGGCTCGCCCTAGGCGCGCAGCAGCTCGTTGATGCTCGTCTTGCTGCGCGTCTGCGCGTC
>ENA-UOWG01003007-UOWG01003007.1-activated-sludge-metagenome-genome-assembly--contig:-NODE-3007-length-13418-cov-7.035621_pt1 | contig 13418 bp, 22 predicted proteins | sample MGYA00238147_ERZ761563 | MGnify/ENA primary metagenome ERZ761563 (study PRJEB28884, sample SAMN05720216) | anaerobic digester metagenome | isolation source: active sludge of municipal... | reverse complement strand
AACCCGGCGAGGGGTGAGGATGAGAAGAATTCACGGAGTGAATTCTTCGCTGTCCAATACCCCGCAAGGGGTGAGGTCGACAAGAGCCCGAAGAGTGCGGACTTCGCTGTCCGAAACCCGGCGAGGGGTGAGGATGAGAAGAATTCACGGAGTGAATTCTTCGCTGTCCAATACCCCGCAAGGGGTGAGGTCGACAAGAGCCCGAAGAGTGCGGACTTCGCTGTCCGAAACCCGGCGAGGGGTGAGGATGAGAAGAATTCACGGAGTGAATTCTTCGCTGTCCGGCCGCCGGCAGGACGGAAGCAGGTGGGGATGAAGGACATTCCGGCTCCGGAACCGGAGGAAGACGGGACAAGGATCGGCTTCGTCCCCGCAGCCGATGAAGATCTGACCTTCGAAGACGAAGGCAGGATTGGGTGAGAATTATGGAAACCGAAGTCCTCATCACGGCAGGCTTCCTCGGCACCGGCCTCCTCGCCTACGTCATCATCCCCGGCCTCCTCGTCATGTGGGACCGGGTGCTCGACTACATGGCCGGGTACTGAAAAAACGCAGAACTTCGGGGGAGAGATCCCCTGACAATTTTTTTATGAAAAGGCCCGACCGGCTAATACACTTCCTCATGGGTGCCGATATCGATCAGGAGGACTTTTGTCCGGCTCTCATCAAGAAACGCGAACACGAGCCGCTGGTCGTGGGTGATTGAACAGGAAAAGAGGCCCTGCAGCACGCCACTCAATGAATGCGTTTTTAGGGAAGGATGGAATACGTTCTTTTCGAACACGAGGATCTTTTTTGAAAAATGGTCGCCGAGTTCCGGGTGCCGTTTGACCCACTTCCGGTAAATGCGACGGAACCGGTCATCCCAGACGATCTCAACCATTCAGGTCCGCCAGCAGGTCCTTTGCTGATCCGGTTTTGCACCGGCCCTTCTGCACGTTCAGTCTTGCCTGCACAGCTCTCTTTGCAATTGCCGCCCGTTTCGAATCGATGAGCCTTTTGTGAAGCAATTCGGAAAGGTATTCCTGGTCATCACGGTCGAGCTGGTCAACGTACTCCAGAACGGTATTGATCGAGACTGCCCTGCTGCTCATGTCCTCTCCTTGTCGTACATGTGTGTTCACCCTACAAAGGCATTGTGCTTCCGGGGATGATCTCTATTCGTGGCGTTTTCGTCATGTGGGACCGGGTGCTCGGCTCCATGGCGGGGTACTGAAAAAAAGATCAGGGCAGGGGAGAACTCCCCTGCTGGTTTTTTATTTCGTGCCGGAAGGAATTTTGAGGGGAGTCCGGAATTTTTCTTTTTACCACAACCCTAATGTCACTCCGGATTACATTGGATATGATGACACCGCAGGCAAAGGTTCCCCGTAACCATGCGGAAAAAAAGTCCCCCGGGAAAACCACACGATCTTCCACAAAGAAGAAGAAGGCCCTGTACGAAGTCTCGGAATATTCCCTTGCCGGATTCCTTGATAATGAGCCCGACCTCTATTCTGTTGCCGATCTGAAAGTCAGGTACCAATGAAGGGAAAAATTATCCTCATCCGTTTCCCGTTTACTGACATGAGCGGCGCAAAACTTCGTCCGGCTCTGGTTATTCATGAAAACCCGGAAGATGTTGTCGTGGCGTTCATCTCATCAAAAGCAGGGCCACCCTTCTACCCCTCCGATCTTCTCCTGTCTTCAGATCATCCTGCATTTCCCTCATCCGGCCTGAAAGTATCTTCCGTCATTAAGTTCGATAAGGTCGCAACCGTGTCCAAAGACCTTATTGAGGGGGAGATCGGTACAACCGATGAGAGCCTCAGGAAAGCGTGCAACGACGTTATGAATCGGGTTTTCCGGTTGTAACGCTGGCAAGACCTCCTCATCATGTGAGATGCAGGACGGTGGCAGAGCGTTTCTGTCCCCGTGCAATGGCTCCGGACACTCCTGTCACCGACCTCTTCCCCGACAATGGAAGAGGGGGAAGCAATCCTTAAGAAAGTATACAACATACAGAATGTTGTATGGCATCAAAAGCACGGAGGGCATCTCCCGCAGCCGTCCCGAAACGGAACCCGGTGCAGCTGAACGACGCGGCGAAGGCGCGGCTGGACCATGTGAAACAGGCGCTGGATCTCCCGACCTACAATGACGCGATCGTGTTCCTGTACACGGAATGGAAGCGACATCTCCCCTCAAAGGCGGGTGCGTTCCCCGGCATCGGCGAGTTCCGGCGGGACCGGACGGAGGACAAAGAGCGTGTACCTCGTTGATACCTGGGCGTGGATCGATTATTTCGATCGCCCGGATTCAAAGGCAAAGGCATTCATCGATGGTGACGAGCCGGTGAAGACCTCGGTGATCACCCTTTCGGAAATTATGACCGTGTTCGTCCAGCGGGGCGATGAGCGAACCGGGCATGCGGTTGTCGACGAGATCATCCGGGCAAGCGAGATCATCCCGGTCGATACGGATGTTGGAGTCCTTTCCGGGATGTATGACAAGCGGACGATTGGCGGGGGCATCGCCGACCGGCTGATTCTTGCAACCGCAGAATACCACCGGCTCACCATCCTGACCGGCGATAAGCATTTCAGGGATATGCAAAACGTTGAGTTTATCGGGAAGTGAGGAGGGCAGGGAGGAATGTCAGGGTGACCCTGAACGCCCGGGAAGATGATGCCGAAAAAACGAGCGGCGGATTCATGTTCCCCGTGATACCATTTTTTTAATGAAACTCTTTTCCCCTGCAAAACCCGTAAGGAACAACCAAAACCTGTGGAAGCAATTGCCCACCAGCTAGCTCCGGCCCACGGTCTGGCGGGGACGGGGAAGAGATCCCGTGCTCCAGAAAAGAGATCCTTTGGAGATGGCTTTTTTGGTATGCTCCCTGACGGGAAGATCGATACCCGGGCACCCGAGGGACGACAAGCGCGATTGACCATGGCTTCGTTTTTCGCCGATTCGTTCGTCCTCATCGGGATGTTGAAGAGAATCGGGAAATACCAGCCTTTTCTCGCACGCTGCAAAAATTAAATACACATACATACACAGGGATGATCATGGCCACGAAGACCATCAGCATCACCGAGGAGGCGTACGAGCGGCTCAAGGCGCTGAAGAAAGATGAGAAGACGAGTTTCTCGGATGTCATCGTACAGTATTACCCGGTCAAGAGGAAACTTGCCGATGTGCTCGCCGAGATCGGGAACTGTTCCGATCTTGCCGATTCGGTCGAGAAGACTTCCCGGGATATGCGGAAGAGCAGGATGCGGCCGGTCCGGCTCTGATCGATCATGCCGATTGCCGACACCTCGTTTATTGTCGACCTGATGCGCAGGGACCCCGGCGCACTTGCACGGTACGAAGCGTATGAACAGGCGGGCACCGCGCTCCAGACGACGGCTGTCACGGCACTTGAACTGTACAAAGGGGCGTTTGTTACGGGAAACGAGAAGAACCGGTTGATCATCGCCACGCTCCTGGAAGTATTCACGGTCCTTCCTGTCGACGAAACAATCTTTGAAGCATTTGGCAGGCTTTCGGCTGCACTGGCACAGAGCGGCAACGCAATCGGCGATTTCGACGAAGTGATCGCTGTCATCGCACTCAGGTACGACGGGGAGATCATCACCCGAGACCGGCATTTTTTAAAAGTCCCCGGGCTGAAGGTCATCCCGTACTGATCCCCCGGTTACCGCAGGCACAATGAACAAAGCCGCATCTCCTGCGGTTCCCCAACAGTGGTACTGTCGCTTCCGGCAGTCATTTATGGTTGGATTCCCCACGGGAAACCATCAACAAAGCACACCGGAGGACCGATCATGGCGTTTATCTGGGATCACAATTTTTCGCGGGAGATCCGGGAACTGGGGTACGACACCGCAACGCAAACCCTCGTCGTCACCTTCCCGGACAGGGTCCGGCGCTCGTACGCCCCGGTCACCTATGCCCTGTACGCGGCACTCCGCCACACCCGCACACCGGCACGGCTGTTCCGGGAAATGGTTGCAGGAAAGGTCCCGCTCGTTGCCACCAGCCGCCAGCCGTGAAATGGCCAATGCCCGGCTCCCGGGATAGTCCGGGAGCGGGTGACCGGCTTCCGGTGCCAGGAGCGGAACCAGACGCTGCAGTGCAGGGAGCAGTCCCTGCCGGAAGTATCCCGGCACCGTTGCATCGATCCCGGTGCCCCATCCACTACCCTTATCCCATCGCCGGCAAACAATTTCCACAATGGTTGGCGTCTCGACCTACTGCCTCCTCCATAAACCGCTCCCGGATGCGCTGGACGAGCTCGCAGCGATCACCGGCCTCATCGAGGTCATGGACGAGGGCCCGCACTTCATCACCGATCCGGCCCTCTTCGAAAGTTACTCCTGCGCCTTCATGCTCCACGCCCCCTACCACGGGATCAACATCGCGAGCCTCCGCGAACCCATCCGGCGGGCGAGCGTGGAGGTCATGACCGACTGCCTCGCCGTTGCCGCGGAGATCGGTGCCGGCGTCGTGATGCACCCGGGCTACTACTCCTGGGTGCAGGAGCGGGAGGCGGCCGACCGGCAGTTCAAAAAATCCTTAGGCGAGATCCGCGCCGCCGCAGCCGATCGCGGGGCCCGGTTCTCCTTCGAGAACATGGGGGACATGAACTACTTCAATCTCAGAACCCCGGACGATCTCGGCCTGATCGGGGAGTGCGGGTTCACGCTCGACTGCGGCCACGCGAACGTCAACGGCTGCCTGCCCGGGTTCCTCGAAAAGGAGTTCTCCCACATGCACCTCCATGACAACGACGGGAGGCGGGACTCGCACAGCCCCGTGGGGGACGGGAGCATCGATTTTGCAAAGGTCATGCAGGCCCTCCGGCGCAACCACGCGACGGCGGTGATCGAGGTGAAGTCCCTTGCCGGCGTCACATCCAGCCTCGCGGCGCTGGAACGGACCTGACGGAGAGAAGAACCCCCGCGGCGGCACCTGCGGCATCCCGCACCGGCGCCGGCCGGACCGGTGGTGCTATTAACCTTGCGGAAGAAATCTCTCAGTTCATGAGACGGCAGATCTTCCTGTTCCTCTTCGTATTCATCCTCCCAGGCATGGTGATCTCCCCGGCCGGTGCGGCCACGCCCGAGGCAGAAGCCCAGGGGAAGGTGGCAGCGGACCTCCTTGCCGACGGGAAATGCCCCATGGCGCTTGCTGCTGCCGAGAAGGCGATCGACCTCGACACGGCGTCCGGCACGCCGTGGAATACCCGGGGCAGCGCCCTGCACTGCCTCGGGAGGAACGAGGAAGCGCTGGAGTCATTCGTCATTGCCCTCGATCTCGACCCCGATCTTACGATCGCCGAACAGAATTACGACCATGTCAATGCCGACCTCTTAAAAGGCGCCCCCCTTTATACGCCGCCCGTCGACATCCCGGTCATCCGGAACAGCTCGATTGCGTACGACGGCGAACTGGGGTATACATCGCCCGGGGTGCCGACCGGCTCCTGGGCACTGCAGAAGGACGGGCATGCGGTATTTTTTCATAATGGCAGGACGATTACCCTAACCGGCGTGCGCATTGCCGGCTGCCGGTACGGGAAAGGCGGGGGGCAGGTCCGCATCGAGATCTGGGACCGGAATTTCACGGTTTTGTCAAGCGACACCATCCCGTATGACCAGGTCCCGCTGCCCGCCGTGGATGACGAGGCGGCCTGCCTGGAAACCTCCTCGTGGGTGGATACCTCCCTCCCCGGCCACGACGTGAACGGGGATTTTTACCTCGTGCTCTTTACCGGCTCCGGCCCGGCCTCGCAGAAAGAGCCCGGCATCGACATCGTGTACGGGACTCCCACGGATGCGAAAACGTCCTTTTTGGTATCCACCAGCCCGAACCGTATCGCTGCGAAAAAGATCGGGAGCGCCGGGTATCGTGCGGAGGAGATCGACTGGATGATCCGCGTTTTGTACACGGAACCTCACTCCCCGGCGGCCGGAACGACACCGGCACCGGAAGCGCCGGCGGAAGGACGTACGGTCTCATCTCCCGGGATGGTCCCTGACGGAGAACTCCCGGTTGAAGAACCCCTGCAGTCACCCGCGCCCGGGCCGGCAGGCATTGCCGCATCGCTGGCAGTCGCTGTTTCCTGGTCGGTCTTCCGGAAATAGCATACCTTTTTTCAAACAAAAAGGCTCGGGAGAAATCCTCGTGGTGCGTACTCAGCGGAATTTATGAATGTGACCCCCTCTCTCCCCCAGTGGGGGAGGCAGCCCAAGGGGGCACACCCCCTTGACCCCCACTCCTTGAATAAAAAAATTTTCTCATGGATTCTTATCCGCGGTCATGGTCCACGGGGCAGGCCGCCGGCACAGGAATCCCGGTGCCCGGAATGCCGGATCAATACCTGTGAAAACGGGCACGGCGCCAAACCCCTCACGTGAACCAAGGTCCGGCAAACGATGCCGCCGGCCGTGAAAAGCCTCCCCGTTTTTTCAGGCCGGAAACAACCTGCGATACCCTGCCCAGGATCGCATCGTGGTACCCGACGCTGGCAACCGCGTTCCCGCCGGAAACATCCCGGAAAAATAAAATAACAATGATTATCCTTTCTTACATGCAGATCACTGTCGGGAACCTATGCAGCATGCGTTCTGGGAGTATTTGAAAACAGAAATTCTGGCGACATTGACCGGGCCGGTGAGTGCCGGGCGGGTCTTCTACACGGTTTTTTATGCCTTCCTCACCGCGGTCATCCTCCTTGCGACCGGGTTCTTCATCCACCTGATCGAGCAGGGCACGGCGTATAATACCGTGATACCCTACGTCATCATCTTCTGTATCGGGCTCATCCTTGCGTTTTTGAATAATATTTATGACAAACCGTCGGCGGGAACGGTCCTTGCCGGGACGCTCGGGACCGGCATTGTCTTCTGTGGAATCCTGCTCCTGCTGGCAGAGATCTTCCCCCTCGTCAAGCTGGAGCGGTGGTCGCTCCTCGCCTATGTCTGGTACGTGCTCATCATCACGGGTATCCTTTCGGTTCTGTACTGGATCGTGACCGACCGGATTGCCGGCGAGAGACGGGCGGCGGGCTCCTGAAAGACCCGCACTCCTGCCGGTCTCCGGAAATTTTTCGCTTTTTGGAAAAAATCGCTCAAAAATTGAGTGAAATCGTTCACTATTGACGCTTCTTCCGGCAGCAGTCATGCCCCGGCATGCCGGAGGGGAAACGATCCCTCCGGAGGTCATCGACCGGCTTCCCCTGGGGAGAATGCCGGAAGTCCCCCTTCTCCGGGCATGGCAGGCCTGCGCATAAAAAACACCCCGGGGATTGGTATCCCGGCACGGCTCTGCCTTGCAGTACTTTATGTTCGCTGGACAACGAGAACACAATGCAGGGGTAACATGCGGGAGGAAGAGACGTTCCTGGTCGTTGTAGGGATCCTTGCCGTTCTTGTACTCGCGTTCTCGCCGGTCTACCTGAGGTTCTTGAAAAAGATGCTGAGTCGGCGGCAAACTCCCCTCTCGTCACCGGCCCCGCTCCAGAAGAAACCGGTGATTGCCTTTGACCGGGCGTGGACGACGCTCGCGAAGGCGTACGCCACCGCCCGGGCAGAACCGGAAGAGCCCGCCCGTCTCCCGCCACCCCCCCGTACAGCAGCCCCCGCTCCGCAACCGGCACCCGCGACGATCGCTGCCCGTACGCGAGCGGCATCCCCCATGACCGCTGCCCGGCCGGCAGTTCGTTCGGACCAGGTTGGCAGCGAAATACCCGAATCGGACATCCGGTCCGGCTACGTCAGGATCGTGAACCAGGCGCGATGCATCCAGGACCGGATCCGCCTCTCCCGGGAGATCAGGACAGCGATCAGCCCGGAGAACCCCCTCGAAGGTCAGGAAGCAGTCCGGTTCAACGAGAACATCATGGCGATCGACCAGCTGGCCGGCAGGTACTCATTCCTCTATGGCAACCTCCGTTTCCTCATGGAGAACGAGACGGCCATAGCCTCGCCGGAGGTGCTGCAGGAGCACCGGCAGAAGGAGTCTGAGACGATCCGGCAGATCGCTGCCGTCACCCGGCAGCTCCAGCCCCTCCTCAACGAGAACGAGGATATCGTCGCTCCGTTTGTCGGGGATCTCCGGTAATATCCTCCCGGTCGCAGGCCGTGTCAATTCCGTCAGCATTTATTTTCCGGTTCCCCCTCCGGGAACCAGAAGACGGCGACGTTTCCAGGATTTTACGATGGCTTTTGCCGGGAGCAGGCACTTCTCCCGGGAGATCATCAAGCCGGGGTACGATATCGCGACGAAGACGCTCGTCGTAACCCTCACGGACAGGATCCGGCGGTCCTACGCCCCGGCACCCTACGATATGTACGCTGCCCTCAACCGGTCGGCGTTCCCCCTCCGCCTGTTCCGGGAGAGGATCGCGGGGAAGGTCCCGCTCATTGCCACGAGCCGGTACCCGTGACGCGGCCGGCTCCATACCAGCGTTCGCGGGGGTTGATTTTTAAAAAAATCCCGGTCCTGCCCCGCCGTTTTCTTTTTAAAAAATGAAGCGACCGGCCTTCTGCCTAGATTATCCCGGCCAGCATCGCCGCACCCAGCGCGACCATGACGATGCCCATGACGAGGCGCACCCAGCGCCGGCTCCCGGTACGGAACTTCTCCAGCCGCTGCGGTGTCCCGCCCCAGACCATGACGATCAGGATCAGGACAAGGGGGAGGACGAAGACCAGGTTGTAGAGCAGGAGGTACGGGATCCCTTCGGCAAGCGTCATCCGGTTGGCAAGCAGCCCGAGGATGGCAAGGTAGATGCCGCCCGTGCAGGGCAGTTCCACCATGCTGACGAGCGCGCCGAGAACGATCGCCGAGGGGACGGACGCTTTCCGGATGTACCGGTCGATGGTCCCCTTCTGCGATGCGGGGATCGCGAGCGTGAAGATCTCACGTTTCAGGAGGACCTCGGCGATGTTGATGAGCCCGGTTATGATGGCGATGATTGCGGCGATGGTAAAGACCGGCCCGGTCAGGCCGGCCTTCTGGACGACGGAAAGAAGCCCGAGCCCGGCAATGAAGTACACGACAAAGACAGTGGCGATGTACGCGCAGCCAACGACCGCCACCCGCCGCCGCTCCCCGAGCGATGCCAGGTACGCGAGCAGGATGACGAGGACCGCAATCGCGCAGGGGTTGATGCTGTCGATCGCTGCCGCGGCGACGATGGCGGGCACGGTGAGATTGACGGGCTGGGCCGGCGAGACGTCCAGCGGATCACCGCCAAAGACCGTGTAGTTCACCGGGCAGACCCGCGGGTTGCTCCGGTACCAGGTGATCCGTTCTTCGAGCCCCGTGCGGATGGCGGTCTCGCCAATGAGGGCCTGGTCCCCGACGAAGAGTGTCGGGATCACCGCCTTCGTCACGTTGTACCGCTGCCGGAAGTCGTTGAGCATCGCCCTGTTGGTCGTATTGAAGTAGATCTCGTAGGCCCGCAGCTCCACCTCCGGGTACTTCTCCGCGAGCGCATCGATGACCGGACGGATCCGTGCGCAGTGGGGGCACCCGTCCCCGTAGAAGTAGTAGATGCAGGTCGTACCCTCCGCGCAGGGCTCCAGGACCGGGCATTCCACGGGGGTCGCTGCGGTTGCGTTCTCCGCGCCGGCCGCGGGCACAGCGAGGAGGAAGAGGGCGATGACCAGCAGGACGGTGCCTGCAAAAAAACTGCGCTGTACGGCCATGGGTGTCGTTCTCGTCTGTCCCCGTTTCATTGTACCCTGTCATAACCGGTACGCGCCGGAGGATAATGTACCTTTCCGACTCCGGCATCCCCGGCCGGGATGGTATCGGGGCAGCTGTTCCCCCCGACACCCGGGGAGAGCCGGTATCTCCCGGGGGGAAGGGACGGCGAAAAGAGCACCGTACCATCCTCTTCCCGTGTCGCGCCGGACGGCCAGCGGGCGGGCGGTAAGGCGCCGGAGAAGAGGGTGTGGCGGTCCTCCCGCACAACCGCTCCCTGGCTGTCGCGGAGATCAGGGAACAGGATGGGATACCCTGCTGCTCCCCCCTCTTCTGCCAGAAGCTGCTCAGGGAGAAGCGGTGGCGCCCCGCGTCCTGGGTAAGGTTGTACCCGGAGCGCGACTTCGGATGCACCCGAAAATTCCCTCCCTCTCTCGCTCCCTGCGTCCATGACGCCGGGGAAGTACAAACGGTTAAATAGACCCTGAAAAGAGTTACTCTCATGGGGAGAGAGGACGAGGCACCGTCGTTTCCGGAAGGAGCAGGGATAGATCCGGCCGGGAAAAGAACCCCCCCTCATCCCGGCGGTCCGGTGGCGCAGGACACCGACGTCAGCCGGATGCGGACCCGGTTGATCGAGGAACTCCGAACGCCGTTCATCGAGCACGTGAAGGATGCCCCCTCGGATATCTTCATCAAGCAGGTCAAGGTCGAAAATTTTGACGAGCGCGTCATGACCCTTCCGGACAAGGAGATCTTCGGCCTGTACGTGGACTACCTGAAAACCCGGCGGATTGAGAACGAGGCGATGAAGGAAACGGTCCAAAAAAGCATCCTTGACCGTCTTGAACTGAGTTTCTTCTCGGAAGGCTGGTTCCTCGGGCGGATCCTGAAGCGCAGGTAACGGCGGCCGGGCCGCACAAGGGGCCTTCCCCGGTCCGGTCCCCATAAAAAAAACTGCATCTTTTGCGGAGATCTGGTTTTCTGCCATTGTGGTATCCCGGTCATCCTCCGTGCCGGCGACCGCCGTACCACGGCGCCGGAAAAAGGGGAGGAGATCGCTCCCGGGTCCCGAAATCGACCGGTCGGTCCCTGGCCGGCAGGGGAAGCGCGACAGTCTCCGCGTCGGATAAAACGCCGGGCGCCGCACCCGGCAGCCGGTTTCATAGCGCCGGAAGAGGGGCTTCCTGCAGGCGAAACCGATCCCTGCAACCAATTTCATAGCCCCGGAAGAAGGATCCTTCGGCCGTGAAACCGCGCCCGGCAGCTGGTTTCATGGTGCCGGAAGAAAGGCTTCCGGCAAATGAAACCGCGCCCGGCAGCTGGTTTCATGGTGCCGGAAGAAGACCTTCCGGCACATGCGGCGATCCCCCGCATCGGTGCCGGGGAATCCGCCGCCGGGACGGTGAGCATGCATGGTCTGGGACAGGCGGATGCGGAAGGCCGGGTGGGCGGTCTTCTTCATCATGTGGGTCCCGTTCGCCGTCATGATCTACACCGTTGTTACGGACGACGAGATGGATTTCGTCCGCCCGATGGCGATCTTCTTCGTCCTGTTCATCCTCGTCTTCATCCTCCTCTTCGGGTCATTCCCTGTCGGACGGTACGAAGAGGGCCGGATCCGGCGGACGGGGATCCCGGCCGAGGCGGTTGTGCTGAGCGTGACTGAAACCGGGACCAGCTACAACGACCAGCCGATGGTCGTGGTCGCGCTCGAGGTGCACCCGCCGTACGATGCCGTTTTTACCGCAACTGTCGAGTCCCTCATGCCGTACTACGGCGGGGAGGAGCTGGCGCCGGGAAAGAAGGTCCGGGTAATCTTCACCGAAGGCACCCGCGACGTTGTCATCGATGAACGGTGAAATTCCCTGCAGGGGGCAGGACGGGAGGGGAGGATCCCGCGGAAGAGTAGCCGGGGAATTCCGGACGATGGGGCAAAACGCTCCCGGGTTCCTGCCGTCCGCCGGCAATACCGGTATGCCCGCCCTGTCCCGGGGCGTTTCCTTAACGGTCGCCTTCAGCCCGGTCACCCCCGCTGCGGCAACTGCAACCATTATCTGTTCCGGGAGGAGAATTTCCGGCCATGGAAGGATCATACGACCATGCCGCAGGAGCCCCGCGGGATTACCGGAAATCCCTGAAGACCGCGATCATCGTCACCTTCCTCTTTCTTGTCGTCGAGGTGGCCGGCGGGTTCCTTGCCGGGTCGCTCGCCCTGGTCAGCGACGCGGGGCACATGTTCTCGGACGTGCTGGCCCTTCTCCTCGCGCTCGTCGCGCTGGTGCTCGCGGAGGAGCTCCCGACCCCGGAGCGGACGTACGGGTACCACCGTGCGGAGATCTTCGCCGCATTTGTCAACGCGCTCCTCCTGATCGCGGTCTCCGTCGTCCTCCTGTACGAAGCCTGGCAGCGGATGCAGAACCCCGCGCCGGTCGCGGGCGGCCTGATGCTCCTCGTCGCCGTTATCGGCCTTGCGGTCAACGCCGGGGTCGTGTGGCTCCTCCACGGGAGTTCCAGCCTGAACGTGAGGAGCGCCTTCCTGCACGTTGTCGGGGACACCGTCTCCTCGGTCGGGGTGATCGCCGGCGCGGTCTGGATCACCATCACCGGGCAGAGCATCGTGGACCCGCTGCTCTCCTTCGTGATCACGGTTGTCATCATTGTCACCGCGGTCCGGATCCTCCGGGAGACCGTCACCATCCTCCTCCAGTTCACGCCCCCCTCGGTCGACTTCGACGCGGTCGTTGCCGACATGACCTCCGTTTCGGGAGTCGACGGCGTGCACCATGTCCACCTCTGGAGCCTCTGCTCCGACATCAACGTGCTGGATGCCCACGTGTACTCCTGCGAACGGGATGTTTCCCGGATCGAGGCGATCAAGAGGGAGATCAAGGAGCGGCTGAAGAAGTACAGCATCCTCCACTCCACGCTGGAGTTCGAGTGCGAGGAGTGCAAAGAGTGCAGTGTCGTGGGGCCGGTCGGGAACCATTCGCAGGAGTGAACGGGACGATCAACGCAAAGAGCCGTTACGGGAGGATACCCGGACCGCAGCAGCCCGAAAGCCTGCTGCTTTTTAAAAAGCCCCGTGTGGTTGCAGGCATCTCACAGCGGCCCCGCAATCCATAAACGAAAAGACGAACGAACGCTGGTACAACGGTGAACCGATGTCGATGGCATGGATCCTCCTCTTCTTTGCCGGCCTCATGGAGACCGGCTGGGCGATCGGGCTCAGGTACACGGAGGGCTGGACAAAGCTCTACCCCTCCATCGCGACCATCATCCTGATGGCAGGCAGTTTCTTCCTCCTCAGTAAGTCGCTCGAGGAGCTGCCGGTCGGGACCGCGTACGCGGTCTGGACCGGGATCGGCGCGGTCGGGACGGTCTGCATCGGGATCCTCGTGCTCGGGGAGTCGCGGGACACCCTCCGGCTCCTCTGCCTGCTGCTGATCGTGGCAGGGATCGTCGGGCTGAAGTTCGTGAGCCCGGAGTAAACGGCGACCGGTCCCCCCGGACGGGGATATTCTTAAGAGCAAAAAAAGAGAAATGGAACCTCTCATACACAGAGCGAGGCACCAGAATGCCGACAAGCAAGAAACAGCTGACGAAACTGAACAAGGCAAAGAAGGAAAAGGCAGAAGAACTCTCGAAACAGGCAGCCGCGGGAAGCGAAAGCGCCAAAAAGAAGCTGAAAAAACTCGAGAAAAAACTCAAGTGAG
>ENA-UOWG01003006-UOWG01003006.1-activated-sludge-metagenome-genome-assembly--contig:-NODE-3006-length-13422-cov-5.779606_pt1 | contig 13422 bp, 14 predicted proteins | sample MGYA00238147_ERZ761563 | MGnify/ENA primary metagenome ERZ761563 (study PRJEB28884, sample SAMN05720216) | anaerobic digester metagenome | isolation source: active sludge of municipal... | reverse complement strand
ACAACCCGGGCGGCCGGCTCTTCGACGAGGAGGACCCGGCCTACCTGGCCGCGGCCTTCGAGGCGGCCGGCCTCCTCGAGGGGAAAGGCATCGTGGCGGAGCTGAACCTGGGCGGCCTGGCCCGCGGGAAGACGAAGGAGCCCTACCCCTCCCTTCCCATCCTGCGCGAGCTCAAGCGGCTTCGCGTCCCCATCACCTTCTGCGCCGACGCCCACGACACGAGGCACGTCGGCGTCCACCTGGACGCGGCGCGGGAGCTCGCGAGGGCCGCGGGCTACGAAAGCGTGGCCGTCCTCACGAAGGGCAGCTGGATCGAGGTCGGGATCGACGAGACCTAGCGCCGGCTTCCCCCGCCATGGCACGGAAAAGGAAAGGCCGGCGCCCGCGGCGCCGGCCCCATGGCCCGGGAGCGGGCCGCGCCCGCCCGGGATCCTAGCGGTTGCGCCTCTCCTCGCCCTTCTGGCACTCGATGCAGAGGACGGCGTAGGGGATTGCGGTGAGCCGGTCTATCGGAATCTTCTTTCCGCACTTCATGCAGAGGCCGTAGTGGCCCTGCTGGATCCGCGAGAGGGCCGCGTCGATCGCGCGGACGCGCTTTATGTCCTGGCTGCCGAGAGCCTCGATCATCTTGCGGTCGATGTCGTCGCTCGCGACGTCGGCGAAGTCCTTCGGGTCCATCTCCTCGACGATGGCCCGGAAATCGGCGTTCGTAGCGGCGAGCGTGTCGAGGATCTCCTTCTTCTGAGCGACGAGCGATGAGCGCATCCGCTCGATGAAGTCCTTGTCCATTCGCTACCTCCTCATGTCGATCGGCCCCTCTGGTAGTGGTCCCGAGAGGGGACCGGCACCATGCACGAGATGCCCGAAAAAGTCAAGGCCGATTGACATTCCAAGCCCCGACCCGTACTATTATACGCGCTTCCGTACGCAAAGCAAATTCCGGCGCCGGATTCCTCGCGCAGCTCGAGAGTCCGCCACCCCAAGGCGGAGGCCCATTCCATCAAGGAGGAACCGTGGCTAAAGAAGAAGCCATCGAAGTAGAGGGCATCGTCAAGGAGTCCCTACCGAACACCATGTTTCGCGTGGAGCTCCCCAACGGGCACGTGATCCTCGCCCACCTCTCCGGCAAGATGAGGAAGCACTACATCCGCATCGTCCCGGGCGACAAGGTGAAAGTCGCCCTCTCCCCCTACGACCTCAACCGCGGACGCATCATCTATCGCGAAAAATAGCCTTTCCTACGCACGATGACCCAGAGGGCGCCTGAGCCGCCTTCCGACGGGTCTGCCTGGCCGAAGCGGCCGGCGAAGGGGCTCGACTCGAGCACGCGCCGCGCCGTCTTTCCCAGCACGGGCTCCCCCTGCGAGTGCATGCCCTTCCCCGTCACGACGAGCACCTTCTCGAGGCCGGCCCTGGACGAGGCCTCCAGGAAGGAGGCGAGGGCCGCCTCGGCCTCCAGCGCGCGCATGCCGTGGAGGTCCAGCCTGGCCTGGGGCTTCAGGTCCTTTAGGCGCCGCGCCTCGGCCTCCCGCGAGGCCTGCCCGCCCGCCTGGGGCTCGTCCTTCCCGTCCTTGTCCTCCACGCCGTGCTCGTCGAGCCAGCTCTCCAGGCTGTAGCGGGCCCTGGCCTTGGCCGCGGCCTTCCTGCGCTCCTCCTCCTTGAGGAGGGCGAGGCGGGAGGCCTCCGCCTCGCGGAGGCGGCGCTCCACCTCGTCCGCGCCCTTGAGGCCGCCGGGCTTGGAGCTGCGCTTGTCCCACTCGTCCAGAATGTCCCCGAAATCCATGCTTCACCTCAGTACAAGTATACGGCTTCGGCTGGCACCCAAGCCACGCTGCCGTCCGCGAGGCGCAGGCCGACAAAGCCGGGGGCGCGGCCAAGGACCCTGCCCGAGGCTCCCCTGTCCACGAGGACGGTGCCCGAGGCCTTGGCCGAGGGGACGGGATAGGCCCTGTCCGTCCAGGCGACGGCGTACTCGACGCGGCGTTCCCGCAGGGCCAGGCCCGCCAGGACGAAGGCCGCGAGGGCCGTCGCGAGGAGGAGGCCGCCGGCCGCGCCCAGGACGGGCCGTCCGCCCGGGCCGCCGCGCGCCGCCTTGGCCCGCCGACGCGCGTCGGCCGCCTTTGCGCCCCTTCCGGCCTTCCGTCCGCCTGAGCCGGCCTTCGCGCCGCCTTGCTCCGCGCGCCGGCCTTCCGCGCCGGCCTTCGCGCCGCCGGTCCCCGGGCGGCCTAAGCCGCGGCGCCTCGGCCGCCCGGCCAAGGCCAGGCCCGCTCCCAGCGCGAAGAGCCCCGAGCCAATCCAGGCGAAGAAGGCGGGCGGGGCATAGGCGTCGCGCTGCCTGGGCCCGGCCCCGACGGCGAGGGAGGCGGCGTCGGCGGCCTTCGCCGCGCGCGCGTCGAAGGGGAAGCGCCGCGCCGCGCCGTAGGCCTGGGCCAGGGCCTTCCCCCTCTCGCCGGCCTTCCAGGAAGCGGCGGCGGCGATGAGCGCGGCGCCGGCCGCGCCGCGGGCGCCTTCGGGCAGGGCCTCCAGCGCGGCGACGGCTTCGGCGAAGGGATCGCCCCGCCCCTCCTCGGCGCCGCCCGGCGCCGCGGGCGCGACGCGGACCTCGATCGGATCCACCCTGAGCTCCAGGCTCCGGCCCTCGGGCGTGACGTAGGCGAAGGGAGAGGGCGAGACGCGGAGGAGGCCGGCGGCGGGAGGGACTAGGTCGAGCTCGAGGACGGAGCTGCCCTCGTAGCCCCGCGGGCCCTGCTTGAGCGCCTCGCTCCGCCTTGGCGAGAGGCTGCCCTCCGGCAGGGGCTTCCCGTCCAGGCTGGCCGCGACGCCGGGGAATCGCAGGGCCGGATGGTTCCCCGAGCCAGAGAGCGTCAGCCTGAAGCCCAGGGCCTCGCCTGCCCTCCCCTTGCCCGAAGGGGGCCCCTCGAAGCGCAGCTCGAAGTCGCCGACGGCCCGCGTCGCGGCCGCCCCGGGCGGCAGGGGCCTCACGAGGATGCTCCGCGCCTGGGCCTTCCCCGAGTCGGGTCCCGCCTCGACCGAGGCCTCGGGGAGGCGGAGTCGCCCCTCCTCCAGGGCCGTGCAGATCCAGGAGAGGCCGTCCCCCGCCGGCTCGAGGGCGAGGCCCGGCGGCGCGTCGAAGGAGGCGAAGGCGTCCTCGGCCGCGCCGGCCGGGCCAGCCAGGCGCAGGCCGAAGGTGGAGTAGCGATAGGCGGAATCGGGCGCCTCCCAGGACCAGAGGGGGCCGGCCTCGGCCTTCGCGGCGCCGCGGACCTCTATCCGCAGGGGACCGACGGCGAGGCGGCCCTCGAGCCCCGCAAGCTCGATGGAGTCGATGAGGAGGGAGCCCGGGGCGAGGGCCTTGAGCTCCAGGCGGGTCTCCGTCTCGCGCATGCCCGTGGACAGCTCGAAGCGGGGCCGCGAGGAGCTCCCCTCGAGGGAGAGGAGGGGGTCGAGGACGAGCTTGTCCAGGGAGACGCGCGTCAGCCCCTCGACCCTGAGGACGACGGCGAAGGGCTCGCCCGCCATCGGGCTCTCGGGCTCGACGGAGAGGCGGTAGACGAAGGCCGGGGCCGCCGCGGCCGCCGCGGGCGCGCTCGACGCGGGGGCGGCGCGGGAAGGTCCGGCCGCGCCGAGGCCTACAAGGACGGCGAGGCCCAGGAGGGGCGCCTTCAGTCTTGCGCTTCTCATGCTAGTAGTCCTCGGGGTTCGGGAGCTGGGGCGTCGTCCCTCCCGGCTTGTAGCGCCCGGTCTCCAGGCGGCGGAGCAGCCTGAGCTCCTCGTCGCCCTCGCCTTGGCTCCTCGAGGAGGGCGCCGCCCGCTCTGGCGGCGAGAGGGCGCTCTTCTTCCAGTCGCGCCAGGCTATCTCGAGGTTGCGCCTCGCCTCCCCGTCGCGGGGGTCGAGGGAGAGGGCCGAGCGGAAGGCGCGGTAGGCCTCCTCGTAGCGGCCCTTCTCGTAGAGGGCCAGGCCCTCGTTGTAGAAGGCCGCCGCGCTCAAGGAGGCGTCGCCCGCCTTGCGCGCCTCGGCGTAGAGCTCGGCGGCGGCCTGGACCTCGCCCAGGCGGGCGTAGACGTTCGCGAGGTCGTAGGAGAGGACGGCGCCGAAGGCTCCCTTCCCCGCCGACAGGTAGGAGGCCGCCGCCTCCTGGTAGCGGCCCCTGCCGTGGAGGCGGTTCCCCTTGATCACCGCGTCGTAGTCGCGCAGGGCGCCGCAGCCCGTCGCGAGGAGGGCCGCGGCGGCCGCGAGGAGAGCCAGCCGCCTTCTCATCGGCCTGTCCTTTCCGCGGCGGGACTGTCGGCGGCGGCGGGCCTGCCTGGGGCGGCGCGCCCTGCCTCGACGGTCGACCGATCCGCAGCGGCGAAGGCCAGGATGGAGGCGACGACGCGGACGACGAGGGCCGCGAGGGCGAGGAGGATGAAAAAGGAGCTCCTGTCCTTCGATTCGTACTCGACGCGCTTCCCGCCGCGGCCGAGCTCGGCGAGCTCGGCGCGGAGGGCCTGGGCCGCTCCCGAGTCCGAGGCCTCGAGGTAGCGCCCGCCCGAGGCCGCGGCGACGGCGCGGAGGAGGGTCGGCTCCAGGGCGCTCCTCACGGCGTCGCCCTTCGCGTCCAGGAGGGGGCCGCCCGAGGGGCCGGGCACGGGCAGGGCCTCGGCGCCGCCCAGGCCGACTGCGAGGAGCCTCGTCTTGCGCTTCCTCGCCTCCTCGGCCGCCTTGAGGGCCTCGCCCCCCTTGTCGCCGCCGTCGGAGAGGAGAAGGAGGGCGCGGTTCACTCCGGCTCGGTCCGCGCCGGCGCGGCTGGCGCCGGAGCCCGCGGTGAAGCTCTCGAGGCCCGCCCTGATGCCCTTCCCGAGGTCGGTTCCCGCCGCCGTCGTCGTCTCGGGGTCGGCGTAGTCCAGGGCCGAGTCCAGGGCCTCGAGGTCCTCCGTCATCGGGACGAGGAGGACGGCGTCGCCCTTGGCGGCGACGAGGGAGAAGGAGGCCCCCGGTGCCTGCCTGAGGAGGCCGCGGAGGAGGGACTTGGCGCCTTCGAGGCGCGAGGCTCCGCCCTCGCGGACCTCCATGCTCCTCGAGACGTCCAGGACGACGGCCACCTCCAGGCCCGAGCGCTCCGAAGCGACGGCCTTCACGCCCCAGGCGGGCCCCGCGAGGGCCAGGGCCGAGGCGGCGGCGAGGACGACGGAAGCCGCCGTCCCGTAGACCGAGGCCGCGGCGTAGCGGGCGCCCTGGGCCTCGCGGCGCCGGGGACCCGAGAGGAGCTCGAGAGAGGCGCGGAGCCTCGGGGCCCTGCGCAGCGCGAGGAGGAGCTCGAGGGGCGCGAGGAGGAGGAGCCACAGGAGCTCGGGACGCTCGAAGCTCATAGGAAATCCCCCCCCGAAAGGAGGCCGAGGAGCCGCGCGAGGACGAGGGCGGCCAACGCGAGGGCGAGGAGGGGCCTCGCGAGGGAGTCCTCCGTGGAGACCGACCTTGTCATCGCCAGGGAGACCGAGTCCTCCGAGACGGCGGAGAAGGCGCGCTCGAGGGCCTCGGGGCTCTCCGCGGCGAAGTAGCTGCCGCCGCCTATCCTCGCCAGGGACTCGAGGGAGGCCCGGTCGAAGCCGCTCAAGTAGGTGCCGCTCCGCCTCTGGCCCGTGTCCGGGTCGACGTAGGTGACGGGCACCTCGCCCCGGCTCCCGACGCCGATGACGGAGACCGAGACGCCGCGGCGGGCCGCGAGGGCGGCGGCGGTCGCCGGAGCCATGGGCCCCGCGTTGTTCTCGCCGTCCGTGAGCAGGATCACATACCGCGCCGGCGCGCCCTTGCCGCCCGAATGGGCCAGCGCGACGCCGATCCCCGCGCCCAGGGCCGTGCCCTCGCCCAGGAGGCCGGGCTTGAGATCCCCGAGGCGCCTCCGGAGGACTCCGTAGTCCAGGGTCGGCGGGCAGACGAGGGCCGCCTCCCCGCCGAAGGCGACGAGGCCCACCGTCTCATTCCGCCGCGAGGAGAGGAACTCGTCGATGATGGCCTTGGACGCGGCGAGGCGGGTCGGCTCGAAGTCCTCGGCGGCCATGCTCGGCGAGACGTCCAGGACGAAGACGATCTCGTTGCCCCGCGAGAGGTAGAGGACGCGGCGGCTCACCCTGGCCGGCCCCGCCGAGGCCAGGACGAGGAGGGCGAGGCCGAGCCAGAGGAGGGCCTGCGCGAGAAAGAAGAGGGCCCTCCGCGCGAGGGGCGGAGCCGGCGGGGCCTCTCCCGGCAGGGCGGCGACGGGGAAGCGCGGGGCCGAGAGCCGCGCGCGGAAGAGTCTCCGCGCGAAGGCGAGGAGGGGCACGAGGAGGAGGAAGGCGAGGAGGGCCGGCCGCTCAAAGGAGAGCATCGAGGGCCTCCTCCGCCGAGCCCGCGAGGCGGGCGGAGCGCTCCAGGGCGGCGCGCATCGCGTCCAGGCCCGGGTTCAGGCCCGCGAAGCGGGCGAGGTCGGCCTCCCCGAGGACGGCCGCCGCGTCGTCCCTGATGCCGGCCTCCGGGAAGCGGGCCGCGGGCAGGGCCCCGATCTCCGCGGGCGTGAGGGCGGCGGCCTCGGGCAGGAGGCGGGCCGCGAGGTAGAGCCGCAGGGACCGCGCCAGGGCCGCGTAGAAGTCCGCGGGCGAGGAGCCGCCCAGGCCGCGCTCCAGGTAGGCGAGGCTCCTCTCCAAGGCGCGCCTGGCCTGGGCCGCGCGTCGCCGCGCGAGGAGGCGCCGCGCGCCGGGCACGAGGACGGCGGCGGCCCAGAAGCCCGCGAGGACGAGGACCAGGACCAGGCCCGCGAAGCCGTAGAGGTAGAGGGCCGTGCCGGGCGGGTCCCGCTGGGGCTTGGGCGGGGCCGGCTCGCGGTCGCCCGGGGCGAGGACGGAGTCGACCGTGTAGGGCAGCCCCGGCAGGGCGAGGCCGCGGACGGAGAGCGGAGGCAGGAGGCCCTTCCCCGGCGTCCAGGGCACGAAGCGCGCGCGGAGCTCCCAGCCTCCGGCCGTCTTCGAGAGTCTGAGCTCGCGGAGCTCGGGATCCGCGCCGGGCCCGGGCTCGGGGAGGCCGCCGCCGGCCTTGAGGACGAAGGCCTCGGGCTCGGCGCTCCCCGCCTCGAGGAGGGCGACGGCCTCGACCTCCTCGCCCGCGCCGAAGCGGGCCGGCGCGAAGCCCAGGCGAACCAGGCCGAGCGGCTCGGCCCCCGCGGGCAGGGCGGAGAGGCACAGGGCGAGGATGGCCGCGGCGAGGCCCCGCGGCGCGGGCCGCCGGGACGGCTCCCCGCTGCGGGCGGCGCGCCTGGGCTGCTCCCCACCGGCGGCGTGCCCGGACGGCTCGCCGCGGCGGGCGGCCCGCTGGAGCGCGGAGGAGCCGCGCCCGGCGCCTGCGCGTCCGGCGCCGACGCCGTGGTCGCTGGCGCGCCGGCTCAAGGCCGCCTCCTCCGGTCGAAGAACTCGAGGAGGCGCCGCGCCGGATCGTCGGAGGTGTCGATCTCCAGGAGGCGGGCCCCCGCCTCGGCGCAGAGCGCGCGGCAGGCCTCGCGCCTCGCCTCTCCCCGTTTCGCCCAACGCGCCCGGAAGGACCGGCTCCCGAGCGGCAGCCAGGCCGGGCCCCGGCCCTCGGCGTCGGCCGCCCCGAAGGCCCCGTAGGCGGGCAGCCCGCGGTCGAGCCCGTCCGTGACCCTGACGGCGACGACGTCGTGGCGCCTCGCGAGGAGGGCGAGGGACGGGGCCCAGCCCTCCGCGTCGAAGTCGCTCAGGGCCATCACCAGGCTGCGGCGCTTGAGGAGCCTGCCCGCGCGCTCGAAGGCGCCGCCCAGGTCGGTGCCGCCCGCGGAGGCTCTTCCCTCCGCGTGGGCACCGACGGCCGCCTCGATGAGGGCGAGCGCGTGGGCCTTGCCGCGCCGGGGCTCGAAGTAGCGGATCGCCCCGCCCGCGAAGACCAGGGCGCCCACGGGCATGCCCCGGAGCTGGGCGGCGTAGGCCAGGAGGGAGGCGGAGAGGACGGCCGCGTCGCGCTTGGAGAGCTCGCCCGAGCCCTCCTCCATGGAGGCGGAGACGTCGACGAGGAGGAAGAGCGTGAGGGAGCGGTCTTCCCGGTAGGTCCGGACGAAGGGGCGGGCGAAGCGCACCGAGACGTTCCAGTCGATGAGGCGGGCGTCGTCGCCCTCGCCGTACTCGCGCAGGGCCTCGAAGTCCATGCCCCGGCCGCGGAAGACGGAGCGGAAGTCTCCCCGCGAGAAGGCCGAGGAGAGGGCCGGCGACACGAAAAGGAGCCGCCGGATGCGCCCGTGGAGCTCGTCCCTGTCCACGGCGCCCTAGGGGAGGGGAACGGCCGAGAGGATGCGCGCTATCGCCGCGTCCGCGTCGACCCCGTCGGCCTCGGCCTGGTAGGAGAGGACGAGGCGGTGGCGGAGCACCTCGGGGGCTGAGGCCTTCACGTCCCCCGGGAGGACGTGGGAGCGGCCGTCGAGGAGGGCGGAGATCCGCGCGCAGCGGAAGAGGTGGATCGAGGCGCGGGGGGAGGCCCCGTATTCGAGCCAGCGGGCCGTGTCGCGCAGCTCCGCCGGGGACTCCGGGCCCGGCCTGGTCGCGCGCACCAGGCGTACGATGTAGCCGACGATGGCCTCGTCGACGGCGACGGACTCGGCGGCCTTCCTGAGGAGGGCTATCTCGGCCGCGCCCAGGACCCTGTCCACGGGGGCGGAGGAGCGGTCGGCCACCCGCCTCACGATGGCCGCCTCCTCCTCGGCGCTCGGGTAGTCGGCGACCACCTTGAGGAGGAAGCGGTCGAGCTGGGCCTCGGGAAGGGGATAGGTGCCCTCGTGCTCGATGGGATTCTGGGTCGCGAGGACGAAGAAGGGCTCGGGCAGGGCGTGGCTCGCCTCGCCTATCGTCACCTGCCCCTCCTCCATCGCCTCGAGGAGGGCCGACTGGACCTTGGCCGGGGCGCGGTTCACCTCGTCGGCCAGGACGACGTTGGCGAATAGGGGGCCGCGGCGGGGCGTGAAGCGGCCCGTCGCCTGCTCGTAGACCAGGGTGCCCGTGATGTCGGCGGGCAGGAGGTCGGGCGTGAACTGGATCCGGCTGAAGTCGAGGCCGGAGATCTCCGCGAAGGTCTTGACGGCGAGGGTCTTCGCGAGGCCCGGCACGCCCTCGAGGAGGACGTGGCCCGAGGCGATGACGCCCGTGAGGATGCCCTTTAGTACTCCGTCCTTGCCGACGATGCGCTTGGCCATCTCGGCCTTCGCCCGGCCGGCAATCGCATGAGCCTCGGCCACGAGGCCCGAATCCGGTCTGTTGAGCTCTGCCACGCCCGCTTCCCCCCTGCTTCGATGCGGCAATAGTAGCCATCGCGGGGCGAAGCGCACAAGGAGGGATTCGCGCAATACTTCCCGCGCGGGCGCGATTTACGGAATTTCAGGGGCGCAATATTTGCGATGATCAAATTTTTCTCGACTGGCTTGGGCGACAACTTCACTTCATTTGCGCAATATTTTCATACATGAAATATTGACAGCTTCGACAGTACATCCCCACAATATTCCATGGTCGATCTGGAATCCATCTCCCGGATAGTTTCCTTGCTCAACCGCCTGGATGAGCGCCTCAAGGACGCCCAGGCAGTCGGCCTCGCCGAGGCCGTCGTCTTGAGCTCTCTGGGCCGCGGAATCCGCTCCCCCTCCGAGATCGCGGCCGCGACCGGCATCGGCGCCTCCAACCTGAGCCGCATCCTCAAGACCCTCGAGGAGAGGGGCCTCGTGGAGCGCAACATCGACGACAAGGACAAGCGCCGCTTCCGCTTCGCCCTCACTCCGGCCGGACACGAGACTCTTGTGGCCGTCGAAGGCTCGAGGCTGGAGATACCCGAGGAGCTTCTCGAGGCCTACGAGACCCTCGGCAAGGACTAAGGCGCAGCGGAGTCGGGCGCCAGGAGAGCGCCGCGAGAGCGCCATCGCGAAGGCGCCGCGCAAGCGCCGGCGGCGATCCCGAGCGGTTCCGTTTGCCTTTTCGCGCCGGGCGGTCTAGGATCGGCTCCATGGCAGAGAGGAGATGGCCCGCATGAACGCCACGCACCGCTACGTCCCGCGCAACTACCGCTGGTTCAACAAGCTCCTCAAATGGACTCTCGGAGCCTGGCTCAGGCGCGCCTACCGCGTCGAGTCCCGGGGCGGCGAGTTCCTCAAGGCGCTGAAGCCGCCCTTCATCGTGGTGGCGAACCACGTGACGACGCGCGACCCCTTCATCCTCGGGCCGCTGATCCGCCAACCGGTCTACTGGGTGACGGGGGACGGGGCGATGCGGACGCCCCTCCTCGGCAAGATCCTGCGCTTCGTGGGCTCGATCCCCAAGACCAAGGCGATACCCGACATGCAGACCATCAACTGGATCGTGGAGGTGACGCGGAAGCGGAAGGGCGTCGTCGGCGTGTTTCCCGAGGGGCAGGCCACCTGGGACGGCCGGAGCCTGCCCGTCCTCCCCGCCACGGCCAAGCTCCTCAAGCTCCTCAAGATCCCCGTCGTCGCGGCGAGGATCAGCGGGGGCTACTCCTCCCTGCCCCGCTGGACCTGGAAGCGCCGCCCGGGCAGGTTCGTCGTCGACTGGAAGCTCGCGCTCGAACCCGCCGAGCTCAAGGCCCTCACGGCGGAGGAGATAGTCGCGCGGCTCGAGTCGGCGATAGGACACGACGAGTGCGCCTATCTCGAGGCCGAGCCCCAGGAGTTCGAGTCCCGGCGGATGGCCGAGCACCTCGAGCTCTCGCTCTTCATGTGCCCGGCCTGCGGCTCGATCGGCAAGCTCAAGAGCTTCCGCTCCCGCTTCAACTGTCTGGCCTGCGGGGAGGCCCTGGCCCTGGACGGCCGCTACCGCTTCAGGCGGCTCGGAGGCGGGGAGCCCGCCTTCACGACAATCCGCGACTGGGACGCCTGGCAGGAGAAGACCTTCGCGGCGGCGGCGGCCCGCGCCGCGGCCGAGCGGCCGGAGGCGCCATTCCTCTCGGATCCGGGCGCCCTCCTCCTCCGCGGCCGGAAGACGCGCCCCCTGCGCCGCGTCAGGGCGGGGACCCTCCTCCTCTACCGCGACCGCCTGGAGCTCGCGACCCACTTCGGCTCGCGCCTCTCCTTCCCCCTGGCCGAGATCGAGGGCGCCAACGTCTACAAGCGCAACCTCCTCGAGTTCTACGTCGGCAGGACCCTCTTCCAGGCGCGCTTCCCGCTCCGCGCCACCTCGGCGCGGAAGTGGTGCATGGGCATCGAGGCGCTCAAGGTTCCTTGAACCAAAGCGAGGCTGGCTTCGCGAGGCTCTTCCGCCTCGCGATCCAGGCGTAGCTCGCGAGGACGTAGGCGAGGTAGGCCGCCGCCACGCCCATCATGATCCAGTAATAGGACATCGATCCCGTCGTCGCGGCCTTGGCGGGCAGGTTGATCGAGAGGATGAAGGGCACGGCCAGGACGAAGGTGAGCCCGGCGGAGAGCATGTAGTCGGAGGCGACGCTCGTCTTGAACTCGGGGTCCATCACCCTGAGGAGGGCGAGGCCCGTGGACAGGGTGCCCGTGGACACGCCGTAGATCATCAGCATGCGCTCGAACTCGTAGTCCCTGAACATCCGGGAGCAGAACCATGGCACGACGACGAGGGTCATGAGGCCGCATACCGTCGACATGAGGAGGATCTCCGCCCAGAACTTCCCGACAAAGATGAGGGAGATCGCCCCGAGCGAGCCGGCGACCATGAAGTCGACGGAGAAGCCGGAGATCCGGGAGAGGGTCCCGTCGTCGAGGAGGCGCCCGAGGCGGAGCCTGTCCAGGACCTTCCTCACGGCGATGGCGGTGATGGAGGAGAAGATGAAGTTGATCCCCCAGAGATTGACGGCCAGGTCGTGGCCGGGCTTCCCCGCGAGCTCGAGGAGGCGGGTGAGGCCGAGGAGGAAGACGTAGGAGAGGAGGTAGGTGAAGACCACCGCGGCCGCGTGGAAGCTGAAGGAGTCGATGGCCTCGCTGTCGGTGGACAGCCTCGCCCCGACGGGCTTCTCCGCGTCCAGGGGGACGACGCCCGACATCATGGCCTTGTCCTTGAACGCGGCCAGGCCCTCCCCTTTCAGCCAGCCCTTCTTGAGCCCGTGGTTGATGAGGAAGACGCCGCCGAAGCAGGCCCAGAGATAGCCGATCGCGGCGAAGGCCAGTCCGATGGAGGGCGCGCCGTCGAAGCCCATCGCCTCCCAGCCCTTGCCGATGGCGTAGGCCTGCCCGGGCCCGAGGGCGAAGCCCAGGGGGAGGAAGAGGCCGAAGGAGGGGAAGATCCTCGGCAGGAAGAGGAGGGTGAGGCCGAGGCCGAGGAGGGCCTGGGTCGAGTAGCCGAGGAGGATTCCGGTCGACATGCCCAGGACCCCGCCGCCCTTGTGCCCCTTCACCTTGGGCGGAGAGGCGCGGAGGGTCATCGCTATGAAGGACACGTTGAGGAGATGGTAGACGAGCTCCCCGAGCCGGTGCTGGGCGTAGCCCAGCGAGGGGAGGAGGAAGTTGTAGACGGGGAGGAGGATGAAGCCCGCGGTGAGCGCGTTCGGGATGAGGTACTTCTGGAAAAAGCGGACCTTGGCCCTGAGGAGGGTGGCGAGAAGCAGGGCCATGGCGATGGCCCCGGCGTCGATGACGATCTTCCACGAGAAGTCCATGATGCCTCCTGGCCACCCATTGTACGGCCTTCACGCGCCGGGCGCAATTCGGGTACAGTGAATTCATGGACGATCGCGACATCGCCCTCCTCGCGGCCTCGCCGCTCTTCGCGGGTGCCGATCTCCTCGAGCTCGGCTCCTACCTGAGGACGGCGCCGGTCTCGGTCCGTTCCTACCCCCCGGGAAGCACCATCCTCCTCGCGGGCTCGGCCTACGAGGAGCTCCGCGTCATCCTCGCGGGGGAAGCCTCGGCCGAGATGGCCGACGGCGAGGGCCGCGCCGTCGTCGTGGAGACGCTCAAGGCTCCCGACGCCGTCGCCACGGCTGTCCTCTTCGCGCCGGAGCGGCGCCTTCCCGTGTCCGTGTCGGCGCGGAGCGAGGCCAGGCTCGCGTCGATCCCGCGCGGCATCCTCCTCGGCGCGGCCGCGCGCTTCCCCGCGGTCCTCGAAGCCCTTCTCCTCGACATGGGCTCGCGCCTGGCCTTCCTGGCCGCGAAGTACCGCTCGGCCTCCTTCGCGACTCTCGGCGAACGCCTCGCCGACTGGCTCCTCGAGCGGGCGGAGCGGGACGGCTCGGGCCTCCTCTCGGTCACCCTGCCCGAGACCAAGGAGCGGCTCGCCGCCGCCCTGGGCGTCGCGAGGCCGAGCCTGTCGAGGGAGCTTTCCCGCATGGAGGACAGGGGCCTCCTCGCGGTCCGCGGCAGGAGGATCGAGATACTCGACGAGCGGGGCTTGAGGCGCGCCCTCTCCCGCTAGGCGGACTCCGTTCCGCCTGAGGCCCGCGGCGCG
>ENA-UOWG01003001-UOWG01003001.1-activated-sludge-metagenome-genome-assembly--contig:-NODE-3001-length-13431-cov-5.116477_pt1 | contig 13431 bp, 10 predicted proteins | sample MGYA00238147_ERZ761563 | MGnify/ENA primary metagenome ERZ761563 (study PRJEB28884, sample SAMN05720216) | anaerobic digester metagenome | isolation source: active sludge of municipal... | reverse complement strand
ACTGGGTCCCCGAATCCAATCTCATCCTTTCTCATGACATCAACAAGATCACGACGATCAGGGGATCCGTCGAGGATTACAATCTGGTCGAACGGGTTTTGAATGAATACGAAATAGACACGATATTTCATCTCGCGGCACAAACGATCGTCGGAACAGCCAACCGCTCCCCTCTTTCCACCTATGAGACCAACATCAAAGGGACTTGGAACCTGCTCGAAGCCTGTCGTCATGTCCCCTGCGTGAAACGAATCCTCGTCGCCTCCAGCGACAAGGCCTATGGGGACCATTCCGGCCGCTCCTATGATGAAAACATGCCGCTCCAGGGACGCCATCCCTACGATGTCTCCAAAAGTTGTGCCGATCTGATCGCCTCCTGCTACGCTCGGAGCTACGACCTCCCTGTCGCCATTACGCGCTGCGGCAATCTGTATGGAGGGGGGGATCTGAACTTCAACCGGATCGTCCCCGGAACCATCCGGTCCGCCCTCCTCGGTGAACGCCCGATCATACGAAGTGATGGCAAATTCATCCGTGACTATTTTTACGTTGAAGACGCCGTGGAGGCCTATCTCCTCCTGGCCGAGAATCTCGAGAAAAAGGGCCTCCAGGGACAGGCGTTCAACTTCAGCAATGAGAAACCTCTTTCCGTCATTCAAATGGCCGACGCGATCCTGCGACTGATGAATTGTCGGAAATTGACTCTGCGGATTTTAAACAACGCCACCAATGAGATCCCCCGACAAGCGCTCTCCGCGGCCAAAGCCCGGTCCCGCCTGGGATGGGCCCCGCACTATTCACTCACCGAAGGGCTGAACAAGACAATCGATTGGTACCGACGTTTCCTCAGCCATTCCAACTGACGGAATGATTGACGGCGTCCTCATCAAACCATTACCCCAAATACCCGACGAACGTGGGCGTATCATGCCCATGTTGAGAGCGGACGATCCGGCCTTCGAGAAGTTCGGCGAAATCTATTTTTCCGCGATCTATCCTGATGTGGTCAAAGGGTGGCACCTCCACACGACCATGACCCTCAATTATGTCGTTGTGACCGGAATGATCCAACTCGTGCTGTATGATCAGCGTGAAAAATCGCCGACCCGCGGCACCATCCAGGAAATCTTCATGGGGGACCAGAATTATGTCCGCGTCACGGTGCCCCCGGGGATCGTCAATGGATTCAAGGGTATCGGTCCTTCCCCCGCCATCGTCGCCAATTGCGCCACAGAGCCCCATTATCCAGGGGAAATCATTCGAATCGATCCGCATCACAACGACATCCCGTTCCAATGGAGAAAGGGCCAATGAATCTCGTGGTCGGTGCCTCCGGCCAGGTGGGCAAGAAACTCCACCAATGGCTGAGGCAGAACGGGCATCGCAGTCTCGGGACGGGATTCTCCCACGTCGATCGATCGGACGAATCCCTGGTCCCGTTGGACATGAGAGAAGCGGCCGCGGTCAATGACGTTTTTCTGAAACACCGACCCTCGACGGTTTTTCTCTTCTCGGCACTCACCAACGTCGATTACTGCGAGGACCATGCCGATGAGGCGTATGCCATCAACGTCGCCGGTGTCCAGAACATCGTCAACGCTTGTAAAACACATAAAACCAAGCTCGTCTTCGCGTCCACCGAATATGTCTTCGATGGGGCCCATGGCCCCTACAAGGAAGAAGACGCCGTCAATCCCTTGGGGGTCTACGCCAAGACGAAAGTGGAAGGAGAGAAGATCGTCTCGTCTCTTCCCGGCGCGATCATCGCCCGGACAACGGTCGTCTATGATTGGGACCCTTCCTCTAAGAATTTCGTCATGGGGCTCATCCAGAAGCTTTCGACAGGGCAAGCCGTCAAAGTGTTGACGGACCAATGGAGCCATCCGACCCTGGCGAGGAACCTGGCACAGATCCTGTGGGAACTTTCCCGCACGAACGAATCGGGGGTCTTTCACGTCGTCGGACCGGACTACACCAATCGGCACCGGTTCGCCATTTTATTGTGTGACCTTTTCGGTTTTGACAAAACCCTGTTGAGTCCGGTGACGACCCCCGAACTCAAACAGCGCGCCAGGCGCCCCCTCCAGGGGGGGCTCCTGACCGACAAGATCCGCCGCGTCGTCAAACACCCGTTGGTTGGCATCCGGCAAGGGCTTGAATTGGTCCGAGAGGATTGGAGGGCCAGTCTGCATGTCCTCTCGAAATAATCCCGCAACGATCCGGCGGCAGATACGGGAGATGGTGGGACAATACTATCGGGCCTGCCATGTTCCCACTTCGTTCCGTCCCGGAAAAGACAAAATCAATTATGCGGGCCGCGTCTACGACGAGAAGGACCTCATGGCCGCGGTGGATTCCTCCCTCGATTTTTGGCTCACGTTGGGTCCTTATGGCCAAAAGTTTGAAAGAGCCATGGCGTCTCATTTCCGTTCAAACTCCTTCTTCATGGTGAATTCGGGGTCTTCGGCCAACCTATTGGCGGTCGCCTCCCTGATGTCCCCATCCTTGTCCGATCGACTTCGCCCCGGAGACGAGGTCATCACCCCCGCCGTCACGTTCCCAACCACTGTTTCCCCTTTGGTAATGTTCGGTTTGGTCCCGGTCTTCGTCGACGTCGAAGTGGCGACCTACAACATCGATCCCGACAAAATCGAGGCGGCCCTCACGGATAAAACAAGGGCCATCGTGATCCCCCATACCTTGGGCAACCCCTGCGATATGGACAAGATCACCTCCATCGCCCAAAAACGGAGTCTTTTCCTCATTGAAGACTGTTGCGATGCCCTGGGAAGCCGTTTCGGCGACCGAGAGGTGGGGACGTTCGGCGATTTGGCCACTCTCAGCTTCTATCCGGCCCATCACATCACGACGGGCGAAGGCGGGGGGATCATCGTCAATGCCCCCAAACTCAGAAAGCCCGTCTTGTCGCTCCGCGATTGGGGCCGGGACTGTTGGTGCGATTCGGGGGCCGACAACACCTGTGGAAAACGGTTCTCTCTCTCGAGGGGGGGACTCCCCTTCGGTTACGACCACAAATATGTCTATTCCCACATGGGATTCAACCTCAAACCGACGGACATCCAAGCCGCGATCGGCCTGTCCCAGCTCGGTAAATTGGCGGAGTTCACCAAAAAGAGGAAAGCCAACTTCATGCAGTTGCACCGACACTTGAAAAAATATGAGGATCGGCTTATCTTGCCCCGATGGCACGCCAAAGCTGATCCCTCCTGGTTCGGCTACCCTATCACCGTACGTTCTCCGAGAATAAAGCGGAACGACCTGGTCCAATATCTGGACAGATCAAAAATCGAGACACGCCTCATCTTCGCCGGGAACATCGTCAAACAACCGGCGTTCGAACAAGTCGAATATCGCGTGTCGGGGCAACTGACGAATTCCGATATCGTCATGAACCAGTCTTTTTTCATCGGGGTTTACCCGGGACTCACGGAATCGAAGCTGAGCCACACGCTGAAAGTTCTGGACAAATACCTGAACACCCTCTAAAGAGAACCGATCATGACCGAATCACCATCGACCGCCCCGGCAAGCAATCCCCTTAAGATATGCATTTTCATCCCCTGCTATAACGCCGCGTCCACACTCCCCAAACTCATCGACAGGATCCCCGCGGAGATTAAACAGGAAGTCAGGAAGATATTCATGATCGACAATGCGAGCCCCGACAACACATACCTGGTCGGTCTGGCCTACCGAGAACAGATGAAGATGGAAAAGATGCTTGTCTTCAAGAATGCGGTGAACATGGGGTATGGCGGAAGCCAAAAGCTGGCGTATTCCCACGCCATCAAAGAGGGATTCGACCTCGTGGTCATGCTCCACGGGGATGCCCAGTATGCCCCGGAACATCTTCCGCATATGATCAACCTTTTCAAGAAAGATCCCACGATCGACATGGTATTCGGCTCGCGCATGAGGGGACACCCGCTCCGGGGGGGAATGCCGATTCATCGGTTCCTTGGAAACAAGGTCCTGACGTTCATGCAGAACATGTTCCTCGGGACACACTACAGCGAGTTCCATTCGGGATACCGACTTTTCCGCACATCCGCCCTGAAGAAGATCCCCCTGCACCTGTTGAGCAACGACTATCATTTCGACACCGAGATCATGATCCTGTTCATCAAACAGAAACTGAAGATCACAGAATGCCCCATACAGACACACTACGGCGATGAAAAAAATTACGTGAACATCTGGAGATATGCGGTGGACGTCCTGGTCGCCACATTCTGCTATTGGCTTCAAAAGAAGGGGCTGCGATCATACCCTCAGTATGAAGAAAACAGGGGGGCTGATGTCGAGCACATCCTATCCAATGCCAAATTCACGGTCTATTAACCATTTCCCATTCAATTCCGGGGGCCGGCGTTCATGATCTCCCTCATCGTCCCCGTTTTCAATGAACGCTTCACAATCCAGGAGCTCCTCCGACGGGTCTGCTCCGTCGGTATCCCCAAACAGATCATCATCGTCGACGACTGTTCCACCGACGGTACCCGCGAAATCCTGAAGACCTTGGAATCCCGACGTCCCGACTGGGCGGGTTCGACGGACCTCAACACCTTCCGGTTCATATACCACGCGCGCAATTCGGGCAAAGGGTCGGCCATCCGAAGCGCGGTTCCCCATGCGACCGAACCGATCACCCTCATCCAGGATGCCGATTTGGAATACGACCCGAACGACTACCCCAGACTGATCGAGCCGATCCTGAAGGGATATGCCGATGTCGTTTACGGATCGCGCTTCACAGGAAATTGCCAACGCGTCCTCTACTTCTGGCACAGTGTCGGCAACAAGGTCCTGAGCCTCTTGTCGAACATGTTCACCGATCTCAATCTCTCCGATATGGAAGTCGGCTATAAAGCCTTCCGCACCGAGATCATCAAACACATCCCGATCCGTTCAGAACGGTTCGGATTCGAGCCCGAGATCACGGCGAAAGTATCGAAACTCAAATGCCGGATCTACGAAGTGCCCATCAACTACCATGCCCGAACCTATGCCCAAGGCAAAAAGATCGGTCTCAGTGACGCCATCCAGGCATTTTACGTCGTCTTCAAATATTGGCTCATCGACGACCTTCATGACTATCAAAAATCACCTTACAAACCCCTGCTCCTCATGGAAAGCGAGGGGGACTACAACCGGTGGATCGCCGAGCAGATCCTTCCCCATCTGGGCAATTCCGTTCTCGAAGTCGGGGCGGGTGTCGGAAATCTCGTCTACTACATGCTCGATCGCTCACAGCTGATCATCACGGACTCGGACCCCCTTATTGTGAACCGTCTCAGACAACGATTCTCCATATATCAGAACATCGAGATCGCCCTCCTGGATATCGCCAGCAAACCCTCCTTCGCTCAACTTCCTTCCAAGAAGGGGATTGATACGATTGTCATGGTCAACGTCCTCGAACACCTGGAGAACGACGAGGAGGCCCTGCGGAACTGCTACGCACATCTCCCATCCGGCGGGGTTTTGATACTCTGGGCGCCGGCACATTCGAAACTCTACAATGCCCTCGACAAGACCCTTGGAAGATTCAGACGTTACACCATAGGGCAATTGACGCACCTGTGCCGATCGGCTGGTTTTGAGATCTGTTCGTCTCACTATCTCAATATGCTGGGGGCGTTAGGATGGTTCATTTCCGGCACTCTTCTCCGATGGCGAGGCGTCGACAGCCGCCAAATAGGACTGTTCAACCTGTTGATTCCTCTCCTTCGCCTCGGAGCAAAGATCAAAGTGCCCTTCGGTTTATCCCTGCTGTTGATTGCGAAGAAAAAATGATTTTCCGCCACCCGATCCAATCTTGTTCTCTCACCAAGGGATCGCTGATCATGAGCGTGCTTTTCTTTTTGGCGGCAACCATTGCGCAGGCGGGGGTCCCCAACCGGATCATTTATCAGGGGAGGCTCAGCAAAAAAGGCGTCTCCGTTTACGGCAACCACACCTTTGTAGCAAGGATATTGGCCGCCGATGGGACTCAACTGTGGAGCAGTGGAAATATGGCTGTCAGTCTGCCGGTGACCGGAGACTTTTCATTGGTTTTGGAGCCGACCGACATTGATTGGGTCAACCAGACCCCCTTGATCGAGATCAGTGTGGATGGCGAAAAGCTGAATCCCGCCGACTCGCTGGCATCGAGTCCCTATTCATTCGTATCGTCTTTCGCCACGACTGTGTCCGATGGGGCTATCAATAACGCGAAATTGTCCGACTCATGCGTCTCCACAACCAAATTGGCCGACGGATCTGTCACGGCCACAAAAACATCTGATGTCATCGGACAGGCGATCGACACCAGTCGAATCCAACTGAAGGACACTGATCAATTTGTAACGGTATGGCAATCCACGGAGCCGGCTAATCGCCACAAGATACGAGGGGAGATGGTTCTGGGAAACATTTCACCAGCAACCCACGCCACAACCCATAGACCTTTAGCGCATGGAGGATCGGGGGGAGACGATCTGCAGCTACACCCCTCGCAGATCGACAACACGGCTCTTGTTGCCCGATCAGCGCTGACTCAAACCATCGAACCGTCTGCGAACGTCCTTCCCCTGGTCATAAAACCCAAGACGGGATCCAATCCGGCTTCCGTTCATATCCTAGACCTGCAGGATGAGGGGGGTAATTCCAAAGTATTCGTCTCCGGGAACGGCAATGTGGGCATCGGGACATCGAATCCAACAGCCAAACTCCAGGTTGCCGGCGACATCAGTTTTCCGAATACAACCGTCATCCGGGCTGAAAAAACAACCAGTCAAATCATATCGAACGACACAGTCACCCCCGTCGTTTTCAACACGGAACAGGATTCCCTCGGCGAGTTTAATGCGGCGAGCGGGGTGTTCCAGCCACAAGCATCAGGCTGGTATCAAATCTCCGCCCATATCAACTGGAATGTGGGGACAACCAGTGATTTCTATCAACGTGTCTTCATCTATAGGAACAACGTCCTGTATTCTCAATCCTGGGCAGCCGCCTCCACTCTCCATCAGAGTCAGGAACTCACTGACCTCGTTTATCTCAATAGCGGCGATTCCGTGGACATCCGGGTCAACAGCAATAAAGGATCAGATGACGCCATCGTCGGCGGCACCTATGTGCTCATCTCGCGTGTGACGGGACGATGACATCGGACATACCCACTAGACATTATTCAAACCAAGACATCACGGGAGATACGCCATGAAAACTCTTTGCGTAATAATTCCCTGTCTCAATGAAGAAAAGACCATCGGAAATGTCATCTCCAGGATTCCGAAACATATATCAGGAATCGATAAAATTGCGACGATCGTGATCGATGACGGGTCGACGGACAACTCCGGTTCCATCGCCAGATCCCACGGAGCCAGAATCATCCGCAACTCTGTGTCCCGTGGTGTCGGATACGCCTTCCGGGCAGGAATTGAAGAATCCCTCCGACAAAACGCAGACATCGTCGTCAATATCGACGGCGACGGTCAATTCAATCCGGAGGACATCGAATCTCTCATCGCCCCCCTCTGCGAGGATGCCGCCGATATCGTGACTGCGTCCCGCTTCAAGAACAAGGAGTTTCATCTCGACATGCCCAAAACGAAATACTGGGGGAACCAAATCGTCTCCCGGATTGTCAGCTTTCTAACCGGACTCCAGATCCATGATGCGTCCTGTGGCTTCCGCGCTTACAACCAGAAAGCCGCGCTCAATATCAACCTTTTCGGGGATTTTACGTATACGCACGAAGTTCTGCTCGATTTGGCGTTCAAGGGAATGCGAATATGCGAACTTCCGTTACAGATACGAGGCGTAAGAGAACATGGAACTTCTCGCGTGGCCCATAGTCTTCTCAACTACGCTTTTCACTCCCTTCGGATCATGTTCAACACGTATCGCGATTTCAAACCATTCAAGCTTTTCTCGACTCTATCCCTCATCTTTTTCATCATCTCTTCCGCGCTGGGGGCTTTTTTCTTCGGGCATTATCTCGTCACGGGAAGATTCAGCGGACACCTTTGGGCCGGTTTTCTATCAGGATTCATGTTTTTCACCGCACTAAGTTTCTTTATCACGGCCCTAATCACCGACAAACTCTCGCGAATGCGTGAAAACCAAGAGCGGATTCTTTTTACCCTAAAACGAAACAATCTGGAACACGATCAGTCTTCGATTCATGAATAAGGGCTCCTCAACATCCCCTCATTCCCAACACTGTCGTCTTTGCGGGCAATCCGACGTTCACGGGCAATGGCATATCGGCCCGGAATGGATCGACCGATGCCCGTCCTGCCGTTTCGTCCAACTACGCGAATCCGAATCGGAGCAGCCGACCGCAGCGCTTTACGACGAATCTTTTTTCATGAAGAGTAAATTTGCCGATACGGTGGCGACCTCAATGGAGAATCGCCGTCGGCTTAGTCTAATGCGGCGTTTTCTCGAAAAGGGCTCCAAAGTGCTTGAGATGGGATGCGGAACCGGCGAGTTCGCAAGATATGCGTCAACGACATACGAAATGTGGGGGATTGATATATCCCCTTACGCCATCCTAGAAGCACAAGGAGCCATGCCGGCCATCAAAAACCACTTTATGGCGGGTCGGCACGAAGACCTATCGTTAAAAAACGAGAGTTTCGACGCCCTGGTCCTCTGGGACTGCCTGGAACACCTCTGGCACTCGGCAACGAATATGGAACGCCTATCCCGGCTCGTCAAAAAAGACGGGATGATATTCATCTCCACACCGCTCAACGATTCATTGACCGCCACATGGATGGGAAAATACTGGCACTTCATGATCCCTCCGATCCATGTGGAACTCTACACCAAAGGGAATCTGTTTTTCCTTGCAGAAAACAGACTCAAGAGCGTTGTGAAATATTGGGGAGCCTTTGGGAAATGGACGAGCAGCGGTTTTTTCTTCCACAAGCTGCTCAAAATGATCCGTCTTCATTCATCCCAGTCTAAAATCGACATCTTCGGCCCATCGGCCATCGGCCGTATCCCTCTGTACATCCCCACCGGGGATATCCAATACATGGCGGCGGTCAAGAGCTGAACGATGTGCGGCATCTTCGGCATCTATTCAAAAAGTGAATCCGATCTGACTCCGGAGGGATTCAGTGACCTTCTGACCAGTCTCTTTCTTTTTTCGGAATCCCGAGGGAAGGAGGCGGCCGGAATGGCGATATCCGTCGGGGATCGAATGGATATCCTCAAGGCACCCATCCCAGCCCATTCCCTGGTCAAACAAAAAGATTATTCCGATCTTCTGTCCCGTTCCGTTGCCGAACGCCGCTCCCAGAATCGCAGCTCCTCCCCCTTGATCGCCATCGGGCACTCGAGACTGGTCACGAATGGAGCCCTGGAAGACAATCATAACAATCAACCGCTATCAAGAGAGTCTCTCGCCGTCGTTCATAACGGGATCATTGTCAACGACGAGCATCTCTGGGAAACACACGAGGGCCTGAAAAGACATCTTTTGGTAGACACAGAGGTCCTGATCGCGATTTTGGAAGATCACCTCGCCAATGGATGCGCGATGCAAGAGGCCACGAACCGCCTCTACTCGGAAATCGAGGGCTCAGCGACCATCGCTCTCATCAAGAGGGGGGGGGGACTTCTTCTGGCCACAAACACCGGCTCTCTCTACCATTCCCAGAACACGGGCGAATCCCTGACCGTCTTTGCCTCGGAGGAATACATTTTGTCGAAAGCAATCCGATCCCTCGAATCGTGCCAGGGAGTCACGATGGCGCCCCCGCGGCAATTGATCGCCTGGTGGGGCCTCTCCCTCCACCCCTCATCCGCACTACCCGAAGAGTTCCCGCTTCAACTGCCAAACAAGAATGCCTCGCATCGCATATCGGGAAAGCAACATGGACATGCATTTCAAACCGCTTTGTCTCTGAATAGCAGTCCCGACATTCTCATCAAATCTCCCATTGATGTCGAAAACATCGATCCCCCGCGAGAACTGACGAGATGTCGAATGTGCGTACTACCCGACACCATCCCCTTCATCCGATTCGACGAAAAAGGGGTGTGCCACTATTGCCGGTCTTATCAGAAACAAACCGTTCTTGGGAAACCCGCCTTGGAGGAAGCGTTGCAAAAACTGCGTCTGAGGGGCCGCAAATGCCTCATCGCTTTCAGCGGAGGCCGCGACAGCAGCTGGGGCCTTCATTACGTGAAGACCCAATTAGGGTTGAACCCCATCGCCTTTTCCTATGATTGGGGAGTGATCACCGATATCGCCCGTCGGAACCAGGCCCGCATGTGTGGCCGATTGGGGGTTGAGCACATCCTCGTTTCGGCCGACATTCAAAGGAAAAGGGATTACGTCCGACGGAACATCCAGACATGGCTTAAACGCCCCCATCTGGGTCTTGTCCCAATATTCATGGCGGGGGACAAGGAGTATTTCTATCATCTTAATCGACTGAGGCATCAGACTGGCATTCAGACGAGCATCCTGTGCGAGAACCGTCTCGAACGGACCGATTTTAAAACCGGCTTCTGCGGCATCCGTATTGATGTCGCACGTCAACGCATCTACAATATAGCCCTATGGAAGAAAATAGCGCTCGGATTTTTCTACGCAAGACACTTCGCGATGAACCCCGGCTATATCAACCCCTCCCTCTGGGACAACTTTTTTGGCTTCATCTCCTCCTACTTCGTCTCCCACGACCACGTATTCCTATATGATTACATCCGATGGGATGAAGAAGAAATCGACAAGACCCTGCGCGACGAATACAACTGGGAGATATCGTCCGACACCTCCAACACATGGCGTATCGGGGACGGAACGGCTCCCTTCTACAATTACATCTACTACCGCGTCGCCGGATTCACTGAAAACGATGTCTTAAGAAGCAATCAGGTCCGAGAGGGCGTCCTGAGCAGGGATAAAGCCCTTGAGCTGGTTAAGATTGAGAACCGACCTCGATATGAATCCCTTCGAGAGTATCTCCAAATGCTCCGATTGGACCCCGGCGAAACCCTGCGCGCAATCAACAATATCCCCCGATTGACCGATCGCCCCCAGTGGACGGTATGAAGAAGTTCGTTTTCCTTCTTGCCGTGACCGGATTCCTATTGATGCGTCCTTATCAGATACAGAATTCCGGGCTTCTCTACACCGACGATGATGAAGACTACTTCGCCCACGCAACGGCGATCGTTTTCGGCAATTTTCCGGATTACTCGAAGGAATATTTCAACCGGGGGGAGAACGCTTCCAAGAAGGTGCCCATGGGTTCCATCGGGTGCAGCATCCTTGCCAGTCCGTTCGTCATGTTGTTCTCGTTAACGGATAGAATCCTCCATTCACCGATCATCGGAGAGCGCACCCGGGAATCCATCGTCAAGAGCTGGGCCTCTTTCGGCTTCATCGTGGGGACTCACTTCTATTTCTGGCTGGCGGCAGCCCTGCTGTTCATCGTTCTGCGGCGCCTATTCGACAGCCATTGCGCGGGGATCGCCCTGCTTCTCATGCTGATCGCCCAAGGGATGCCGCTCTACCTCTACCGAAGACCTGTCTTTTCACACATCTATGAGTTTTTCTTGCAGGCCTGCGTGATCTCGGCATGCGCCTATAGAGACCGCCTCAAAACCAGCGCGATGACCGTCATTTTGATCGGTATTTTGTCTGGACTCATCACCTTGACCAGACTGAACAACATCCATTTTGCCTTATTGGCGCCGCTCCTCTTTTTTGGATTGAACCGATCAATCTCATTTAGAACACGGTTGGCGAAGATCGTCATGTCTTTATCGGTTGCCGCCCTTCTGATATCCCTCTTCAAATTGTGGCCTCTCCTCCACAACGCCACGCCCGAGCCCTACACGGGGACATCAACCATCCTCCTGAAAACCATGAATCTTCGCTCTCTCATGCTGCGAATCCTTCATATACTGGGGGGAACAGACTGGGGGCTTCTGTACACATTGCCTTTCTTCCTGATAGGTACTCTAACCCTCCTGGCGTTCACCAGCCAAGGTCGCGATATCCCGCTAAGAACAGAATGTCTCATCCTGACTCTTGCTCTAACCCTGAATTTCTTCGTCCTCATCCAATGGGGCACTCAAGGAGGCTGGTATGGTTACCGTTTCCTCATGTTCTCAGCGATACCCATTTCCATCATCCCTCTGGCCGGGTTGCTTCATCATGTCGACACCATGGGGAACTCCAAACGACGGGCCCTCTATGTGCTCCTGGCCGCATTGGCGATCCAACCCGTTTTCTCCATGCTGGCTTTCGATGGTAACAATACGAATCTGACCCTCCACCCGGTGGACGGATGGGGATGGGGAAACCCGACCTATCAGATTGAACCTTGGAAAACGTTGCTCCATAATCCCGTCCAGTTGGCCATTGCCCTTCTCAAAGGCGGCCCCCTCTATGCGGTGTATGCATTGGCCCATCTCAGCGGAAGTGAACACCGTCTCCCGCAGATCGTATTGGAAAAATATCCCCAGTTTGACTGGACCACCTTGATCAAATCATCCTTGCTCTACTTATATCCGCTCATCCTTCTGGTCTGGTTTTCGACTCTCAAACGATTGCCATATCGCCTGGCGACCCGCTTGTTGCGGACCCACAGATCGGGAGCGGGTGTCATCCCATCATGAACACCACGCCCGACACAGACACGGCGAACGGTCTCCCCGGGAAAAACTGGCTCAAAGACTATCCGTTCCTGTCGACGCCTCTTCCGGCTTCGGATCGTTTGTCCGTCATCCTCATTGTATTTCTCTCGCTTCTCGCCATATCTCCGTTCGTTTTCAATTTGACAACTTTAGACTATGATTCGCACGGTGTCATCGCCAGCCTCTCGGCGTTGAACACCTCCGCTGACGGATATCATGTCTTCAGGGCCCCGGGGAGTCCTTCTTTCGAACTCCCCTTGGCATTCCTGTACCGTTGGATTAAAAAGATCGGCCTCAATGACGATAACATCTGGCTTTCCCTCCAGTGGGGCTCATGGATCATTGGCGTCTGCTTCCTTCTGACATTTTATTCACAACTGAGGAAGAATCTCTCCGCCCGGTCGTCCTTCTTCGCAACATTGGCTATTGGTTTTCATCCGCTGTTCCTCTGGCACAACTGGGCACTAGTTGAGGATATCAGCGCTCTGACTCTCTCTTTTTTCGGATGGATATTATCTCAAAGAGAGGATAAGACCGCGGAGGGCGCATTCCTATTGGCATGGGGCACCTCCATGAAAGCGTTCGGCATGTCCTGGTTCTTAGCAGCAGTAGTCTTTAGTGTAATGATGCGACGATGGAGAAAATCAGTCACCTTCATCATCTGGTTCTGCATTTTCTACTTTTTCCTGATCGCCCCCGCGCTGGCCGATTTCAACATGGACTTTTTCAAGATGTTCATCACCCCCGACTACT
>ENA-UOWG01002998-UOWG01002998.1-activated-sludge-metagenome-genome-assembly--contig:-NODE-2998-length-13445-cov-5.470426_pt1 | contig 13445 bp, 9 predicted proteins | sample MGYA00238147_ERZ761563 | MGnify/ENA primary metagenome ERZ761563 (study PRJEB28884, sample SAMN05720216) | anaerobic digester metagenome | isolation source: active sludge of municipal... | reverse complement strand
TCTGCGGCGGCTGCGCCAATCTCAGTCCGCCGTGCCTGGAGAAGGACCCGTTCGACGACATGATGTGCTACATGAATCCCTGCGTTGCCTGTGAGATCAAGAAACAATAGGACCAAAGGAGGTACCTGGCGATGTCCCTTTCGAGAGTGAACACTTCTGCCGCCACGCTGACGAAGAACAGGACGGAAGGCTCCGTGACGCCGAGCTCGGGCATGTGCGTCACCTGCGTGGACGGCTGCATCGGCATGTGCGAGATCGGCAAGTCCGCCTACCGCGGGCACGAGGTCATCTACCCCCAGCCCTTCGGGGTGATCACCACCGCCTCCGAGAAGAGCTACCCGGTGGACTACTCCCACTTCAACATCATGGGCACGGCGGTCGGGGCCCACGGCATCGCCGCCGACAGCGACAAGGCCATCTTCCCGGCGGTGAACCTCGAGGTGCGCCTCGGCCGGGACAAGGGGCTCAAGTTCCGCCTGCCCTGGCTCATTTCCGGGATAGGCTCGACCAACATCGCCAAGAACAACTGGGAGGGGCTGGCCATCGGCTCGGCCCTGGCCGGCACCGCCCTGACCATCGGCGAGAACGTGGTGGGCATGGACCCGGGATCGGTCATCGAGAAGGGCCGGGTGGTCGACACCGTCGACCTGAAGCGCCGCGTGCAACTCTACAAGGACGCCCAGCGCGAAGGCTACGGGGCGATCATCGTCCAGGCCAACGTCGAGGACACCCGCCTCGGGGTCCAGGAGTACGCCATCGAGAAGCTCGGCGTGGAGTGCGTGGAGCTCAAGTGGGGCCAGGGCGCCAAGGACATCGGCGGCGAGGTCAAGATCACCGACCTCAAGAAGGCCCAGATGCTCTACAAGCGCGGCTACATAGTCCTGCCCGATCCGACCAGCCCGGACGTGATCAAGGCCTTCGAGCGCGGCGCCTTCAAGGAGTTCGAGCGCCACTCGCGGGTGGGCATGGTCAGCGAGGAGGGGTTCGCCCAGCGCGTCGCCGAGCTCCGCAAGGCCGGCGCCAAGTACATCTTCCTCAAGACCGGCGCGTACCGGCCGGCCGACCTGGCCCGGGCCGTAATGTTCGCCGCCAAGTACAAGCTCGACCTGCTCACCGTGGACGGCGCCGGCGGCGGCACGGGCATGAGCCCGTGGCGGATGATGAACGAGTGGGGCGTTCCGCCGGTCGAGCTGCACACCCTCCTCTACCAGTACGCCGGCGACCTCGCCGCCAAGGGCGTCGAGCTGCCCGCCCTGGCCGTGGGCGGCGGCTTCACCTTCGAAGACCAGATCTTCAAGGGCCTGGCCATGGGCGCTCCCTTCGTCAAGCTCGTCGGCATGGCCCGCGGCCCGATCGCCGCGGCCATGGTCGGCAAGACCATCGGCCGGACCATCGCCGATCACCAGGTGCCGGTCTACGTGGAGCGCTTCGGCAGCACCAAGGACGAGATCTTCGTCACCGCCAGCCACCTCCGGAAGGAGCTCGGCGACGCCGAGTTCGAGAAGCTGCCCACCGGCGCGCTGGGCCTCTACACCTACTACGAGCGCCTGGCCCAGGGCCTGCGCCAGCTGATGGCCGGCAGCCGCCGGTTCAGCCTGGAGCACATGAACCGCGACGACCTCGCGGCGCTCACCCCGGAGGCCGCGGCGGTCAGCGGCATCACCTACGTCATGGACGTGGACAAGGCCGAGGCCAAGGCCATCCTGGCCGGAGCCAAGGGCGGCAAGGCGGGCAAGGGCAAGAAGTAGCCAGCCAGCCGCAGCGATCGGCGGGCCGGCTTCGCGGCCGGTGCGCTATTGGGGGGGCGCCCAGACGGGGCGCCCCCTGTCTTTGGGGCCGGACTGATGCCTCGCTGGTCTACGAAGAAGGCCGGGGCGCAACCGGCCCTAGCAGTCCAAGCACCTGGGCCATGGTGTAGGCCCCCGGCGGCTTGCCGGCCAGGAACTTGGCGGCGCGCAGCGCCCCCAGGCAGAAGCCGTCGCGGCTGGTGACCCGGTGGACCAGTTCGATGCGCTCGCCGCCGGTGGCGAAGATCACGGTGTGCTCGCCGATGATGTCTCCGGCGCGCACCGCGTGGATGCCGATCTCGTCGCGCGGCCGGGCGCCGGGCCGTCCCGAGCGGCCGTGGACGGCGTGCTTGCGGAGATCGAGCCCGCGCCCGTCGGCCGCGGCCTGGGCCAGCCCCAGGGCCGTGCCGCTGGGGGCGTCGGCCTTGTTGTGATGATGGGCCTCGACCACCTCGATGTCGTAGCCGGCGCCGAGCGCCCTGGCGGCGTCGCCGGTCAGCTTGAAGAGCAGATTGGCGCCCACGCTCATGTTGGGCGCCAGGATCAACGGGATCCTCCCGGCCGCGGCGGTGAAGGCCGCCTTCTGCTTGTCGTCGAGGCCGGTGGTCCCGGCCACCAGGGCCGAGCCGGACCGGACGGCATCCTCGACGCGGCGCACCGCGCCCTCGGGCGCCGAGAAGTCCACGATGCAGTCGACCCGGCCGGCCAGCGCCTCGGTCACCTTGACGCCGCACTCCCGCCCCACTCCGGCCAGGAGCGCCGCGTCCTGCCCGAGCACGGGGTTGCCGGCGGCCTCCAGCGCCCCGGCCAGTTCCAGCTCCGGGTCCTCGAGGGTCAGAGCCACCAGGCGCCGGCCCATCCGCCCGGCCGCGCCGCTGATCGCCACCCTAGTCTTCCCAGCCACGGTCTCTCTCCCTTCCCCTGCCCTTCCGGGTCTTGTCGGTCCGCTGCATCCTGGCCCTGCCGCACTTCGGGCAGATCCACTTGCGCTTCTTGTGATGCACCGCCGGCGACTCGCGCATGGGCGTCCCGCAGCGCTGGCAGTGCATCGGTCATCGATCCTTCGTCGCCACACGCACTCTCAACGCAGAGGACGCAGAGGTTCGCGGAGGAACGCAGAGGACTGCTGATTCATCCCTGGTAAGACTCACCACAAGTTCCCCTCTGCGACCTCTGCGTGCCTTTGCGGCCTCTGCGTTAAGCCGTTCATGGTCGACTACTCCGCCGCCCGGAGTGCGTCAGCGAGCCGGAGCGAGCCCTTGTAGAGCGCCTGCCCGACGATGCAGCCGGCGAGGTTCATGCCCGCGAGCCGCCGGACGTGCTCGGACGTGCCCACGCCGCCGGAGGCGATCACCGGCCAGGGGCTGGCCTTCTGCACCTCGGCCAGCGACGCGAAGTCCGGGCCGGTGAGCATCCCGTCCCGGGCGGTGTTCGTGAAAATGAGCGCCGCGAAGGGCGCGCCGGCCAGGCGCCGGATGAGCTCGCCGGCCGAGAGGTCCTCGGCGTCCACCCAGCCGGAGGTGCGCACCTTCCCGTCGCGGCAGTCCAGGCCCAGGATGATCTTCCCGGGAAGCGCCCCGGCGAGCGCCACGACGGACTCCGGATCGCGCGCCGCGCGCGTGCCGACGACGACCCACCCCGCGCCGGCCGAGAGGTAACCGCGCGCCGCCGCCTCGTCGCGAATGCCGCCGCCGACCTCCGCGGGGATGGTCAGCGCGGCGAGCACGCCCTTCACCGCCGCGGCGTTGGCCGGCGCACCGGAGAAGGCCCCGTCCAGGTCCACGATGTGCAGCCGCCCGGCGCCCTCGGCCTGCCAGCGCCGCGCCGCGGCCGCCGGATCGTCGCCGTAGACGGTCTCCCGGTCGGCCAGCCCCTGTTCGAGGCGCACGCACCTGCCGCCGCGGATGTCGACAGCCGGAATCACTTCCACGAGGTCACGGCTCCTTCCGAGAAGAACACCCCCAGCCTGCCCAGGCGCCCGGACTGCACCCGGCCGCCGGGCGCCAGCGCTGCGGGTTCGTCGGGCAGCCGGCAGACGTAGACAGCCGCGGACGGCCCGGCCATCCCGCGGGCCTCCAGGTCGCGCCAGATCCATTCGGCAAGGCGCTCGGCCTGGGGCCGGCAGCGCCCCCGGGCATCGGACAGGCAGTCGGCTATGGCCTCCACGCAGGCGACGGCCTTGAGCCCGGCCAGCGCCCGGGCCCCCTCCGGGCGGGGCGAGACCGGAACGGCCCCGGGCAGCGGCCCGGCGCCGATGAAGAGCCCGCCCGGCCCGGGGTCGACGCCCTCGAGGCGCGGCCCTTCCGGCGCGCCCGGCCCAGGCAGCTCCAGGCGGCTGGCAAAGTCGCCGCCGTCCTCCCAGGCGGACAGCACCGGGGCCGGCAGCACGCCTCGCGCCGCGCCCACATCCGCGCGCCAACCGGGCGCCACGCGCTCCAGGTACAGCAGTTCCCTGGAGCGCACCCCGGCCCCGTCCGGGCTGAACTCGTCGATGCGCACCGAGAGCGTCCGGCCGTCGGGCGGCGACGCCGCCGCCAGGATGACCAGCGCCGCCCCCGACGCCGCGGCCAGGACGGCCCAGAACGGCCGCCAGGGCCGGCTCCGGCGCCAGAAGACCGCCAAGGCGGTGCTCACCGCCAGCGCCGCCCCCAGCGCCCAGCGCAGCGCGGCCCCGGCCCCGAAGAGGCCGTCGTCCAGCCGAGGGAAGTTCTCGTAGATGGCCCGGTCCCTGGCCGGCACGGCCGGGGCGGAGCGCGGGGAGTCCAGCAGCCTCTGGTATGCCTCCCAGGCCGCGGCCGACTCGCCGGGAAGCCAGCGCGCCGGCCACAGGAAGGCCCCGCGCCCGAAGCCCGTACGGAAACGGACCACCAGGGGCTCGCGGGCCGGGCCTTCGCCGGTCCAGGCGGCTACGTCCTCGTCCGAGGCGCCGCGGAGCCGCTTCCAGTCCGCCCAGGAGCCCCCCGCCCCGGCCGGAGCGTCGCCGGCGAAGAGCACCTCGGCCAGGGCCTCGCGCGCGCCGGCCGCCGTCACGAAGACCCGGCCTCCCGCGCGGAATCACGAGCGCAGCGCCTGGCGCTGGGCCGGGGCGATCGCGGCGGCGTCGAGTTCGCCGATGACCAGGACGTCTATGCCCTCGTACGCGGAGGGGTAGGCGGGCAGTTCCTCCGGCGCGGCCTGGATGGCCGTGAACCCGGCCGGTGCGCTGGACGGCAGGTCCAGCCGGCCGACCAGGGCGGCGACGCGGGCATCCTCCGGGCCGACCAGCCCCGACAGGGCCTTGCGCGCCCGGCCGTCGAGGAAGGCCTCCGGTGCCGATGCGCCGGGCATGGGCCGGAACGGGACAAGGAATGTGCGCCGCTCGCCCGGGGCCAGCTCCGGGAGAGCCCGGACGGCGTGCCAGGCGCCGCGCACCTCCTGCCCGAGCCCGGGGCGGAGCGGCCCGGCGAAGCGGTTGCTGACGTCCAGGCTGACCAGGCCCCAGGAGCCGGGCCGAAGCGCCTGGCCCAGCACCGGCCGGCACTGGGCCTGGAACGGCTCGCGTCCGTCCGGGGAATCCCCGGCCGCGGCCGTCAGGGCCAACGCCATCGCCATCGCCCACGGAAACATGTCCGCCATTATTGCCGTCACCGACCCTTTTTCAAACAGCCGACGACGGCCACGGACGTTCGCCCTCTATCGGGACGCCGATGCACGTCGACCGAGACTGCGCCCGACGGGCTCAGCCCAGCCGCTGCGCTGGTCGGTGCGGGCCGGCTTTCGTCGGCGGTTCGGCCTTCGCAGCGGTCCTGTCCCGGTCCAGCCACAGGGCGAGCACCGTCACGTCCGCCGGCGTGACCCCCGCCAGCCGCCCGGCCTGCCCAAGCGTCGCCGGACGCACGCGCGCGAGTTCCTCGCGAGCTTCGCGGGCCAGGCCCGGGACCGTCGCATAGTCGAGCCCCTCGGGCAGCCGCCGCGCACCGGATTCCTTCATCCTGGCCTGGAAGCCCCGCGCGCGCGCCAGGTACGGCGCGTACTTGGTTTCGATCTCGGCCGCCTCGGCGACCTCCGGGTCGCGCACCAGCGCGGCGAGTTCCGGGTCGCCGGCCGCGAGCGCCGCGACGGTCACTTCCGGGCGGCGAAGCACGTCGGCGAGTGCCCTGCCCTCCCCCGCCGGCTTCCTTCGGAGGTAGTTGAGTGCCGCATCGATGGCCCGGATCTTCTCCGAAAGCCGAAGGCCGAAAGCCGGCTGGAGCAACCCCATCCCGAGTGCGTACTTGGCCAGCCGCCGGTCGGCGTTGTCGTGGCGCAGCTCCTGGCGGCACTCGCTGCGGCTGGTGAAGAGGCGGTACGGCTCGGCCGGCCGGCGCGAGACCAGGTCGTCGACCATGACGCCAAGAAAGCTCTCCTCGCGGGGCATGATCAGCGCCGGCTCCCCGGCGCAGGAGCGCGCCGAGTTGACGCCGGCCAGCCACCCCTGGGCGGCGGCCTCCTCGTAGCCGGAGGTGCCGTTGATCTGGCCGGCGAGGAAGAGCCCCCGCACCGGCTTCGACTCGAGCGTCACAGTGAGCTGATCCGCGGGAACGCAGTCGTACTCCACGGCGTAGCCGAAGCGCAGGATCTCGGCGTCCTCCAGGCCGGGCACGCTGCGGACGACCTCGAGCTGCAGGTCCTCGGGCATGCTGGTGGCCAGCCCCCCGGAGTAGACGTCCGGCGCATCCAGGCCCTGCGGCTCTATGAAGACCTGGTGGCGGTCGGTCTCGCCGAAGAGCACGAACTTGGTCTCGACCGACGGGCAGTAGCGCGGCCCCTGGGCACGGATCTGCCCGCTGAAGAGCGGCAGCCGCCCGACGTTGGCGCGGATCAACGCGCCGGTGCGCTCGTTGGTGTGGGTCAGCCAGCAGGAGACCGCCGGCGGATGGAACCCGGCCGGATCGGTCCGGAAGGACAGCGGCCGCGGCGGATCGTCGGGCCGCTGCTCCTTCATCACCGAGGTGTTGATGGAGCGCGCGGCCAGCCGAGGGCTGGTGCCGGTCTTCAGGCGCCCCAGCCGGAAGCCGAGCCGCTCGAGACTGGCCGCGAGCTCGGCGGAGGCGGGCAGCCCCAGCTGTCCGCCCGGAGTCCGGCGCTCGCCGGTGTGGAGCTCGCCCCGCAGGAAGGTCCCCGGCGCCAGCACCGCGGCGCGGCAATGGATCTCGAGCCCCGCGGCGGTCCGCGCGCCGACCAACCGGCCGCCGTCGGCCACGAGCTCCGTCACCTGGTCTTCGCGGAGCGCGAGGCCCGGCAGGCCCTCGAGCGCCGCGCGGCAGAAGCGCCGATAGAGCGCCTTGTCGACCTGCGCCCGGGGCGCCCGCACCGCCGGCCCGCGCCCGGTGTTGAGCATCCGGAAGTGGATGCCGGCCGCGTCGGTGGCCAGGGCCTGCAGGCCGCCGAGCGCGTCCAGCTCGCGCACCAACTGCCCCTTGGCCAACCCCCCCACCGAGGGGTTGCAGGGCGTCTCGCCGATCATTTCGAGCGAGCCGGTCACGAGCAGCGTCCGCCGGCCGAGCCGCGCGCTAGCCAGCGCGGCCTCGATGCCCGCGTGGCCGCCGCCGATGACCAGGACGTCGCAGCTCCCGCTCACAGCAGCCGCACGCCCCAATCGCCGATTTCGTAGGCCGCGCCGCCCACGGCGAGCAGGGCCACGCCGCCGCTGCTCTTGCCGGCGTGCGCCACTCCCTCGCCCTGGTTGACCAGTACGAGGTCGCCGCCGATGCGGGCAAGCTCGATCTTGCCCTCCCGGGCCGCCGTCACGGCCGGCGCGCGGAGCCGGGCGGTCTCCGGGCAGAGCACCACGCCGAGGTTACGCCGCCGCTCGAAGCCGGAGGTCGTGAAGCGCAGGTGGTGCTGCATGAGCCACTGGTCGTTCTGCTCCCGGTCCTTGGGAGGCGGCTCCCAGCCCTCCGAGAGAGTGAAGAAGGCGTTGCGGTGGTAGAGGAATTGCCCCGCCAGCCGGGAACCATCGCGCTCCAGCCGGAAACTCCGGCCGGCCTCGTCGATCTCGAAGCGCGCCCAGGAGTGGATGTTCCATTCGAAGGCCGATTTCGAGCCCTTCCCGGCCACGAACTCGTCGATGAGCACGAAGCAGCCGTGTTCCTTGAGGAAGACCACGTGCCGCCGGCAGCGCTCGGCCTGGGGCGCATAGCTCGCGTCCGCGTCGCCGACGAGGTACGCCAGCCGCGCGTCCTCGAACGGACGCCGGATCGCGCCGCGCGAGTCCTCCGACTGCACCGGCTGCGACGCCCCCGATAGCGTGGCGCAGTTGTGGCTCTTGGTGTGCCAGTTCCAGTGCATGTGGTGATTCGAGCCGTAGCCGTCGTAGTAGCCGCTGGGCTGGGCGAGCACCTTGCCGCCGACGTGCAGGATGAAATCGTTGTTGTTGGCGTGCGAGTGGCTGGTCGAGCCATAGGGCGAGCTCCGGAAGATCATCGCCACGTCGCGCTCCGGGTTGCGCAGGTCCGTACGGAAGGCGGCCCAGCCGGCCGCCTCGAAGACGCCGAGCACCGGCGGCTCCCTCCGCGCGGCAACACTCCGCGCCGGGGCCGTCTCGATGAAGTAGTTCTGCGCCGTGGCGAAGCCGGCGAAGTCCTGGCGGCGCTCCGGCGGCGTCGGGAAGATGTCGGCCCAGCGGCGGCAGTCCTCCACGTACTCCCCGAAGGCTCCGGCGCCGGTCTCCCGATCGATGAGCTCGACCAGATCGGCGTTGGCCATCCAGGTGCCCGACCAATGCTCGGTGTGGTCTCCGAAGCCCATCCATTCGGCGTAAGCCGGCAGGCACAGCTCGCGCCATCGGGCGTGGCCGGCCCAGAAGGGCCGCCGGAAGAGGTCGACGCCCGTGCCGCATTTCAGGGCCGAGGCGAAACGTCCCATTATGGCCACGTAGGCCAGGCCGTAGGACGGGCCCTCCGCCCAGGCCCCGTCGTCGCCGGCCCAGATCGGCCAGACGCCACAGAGCACCGGCCGGAGCCACTCCAGCCAGCGCCGGGCCTCCGGGATCCGTTCGTGGAAGACCAACGACACCTGCGCCAGGAAAACGATCTCGCGGCCGGCGTGGCTGTCGAAACGGGTGATCCCGTAGCAGCCGCGGCCATGCATCTCCTCGAAGGTGATCTGCCCGCGCCGGCGGAAGTGCTGGATGACCAGCTCGCGCTCCTCGGGCGCGAAACGGTCCCAGGCCCAGTCGCAGGCAGTCGGGCCCCACCAGATGACCGACATGTGCGGCTCGTCGTTGTGCTCGAGATGGGTCGAGCCGGCAGGGTCCCAGCGGCTGACCGAGGCCAAACGCCGGCAGGCGGCGCGGGCGCAGTCCTCGCGGCCGCCGGCCAGCCACGCCAGGGCCAGCGTCTCGGCCCCGGCCACGAAGGCCCGGGAATCGAAGGCGATCCTCTTCCATAGCGCGTAGGTCTTGGAGTAATCCTCCTCCCAGGGAGGAAGAAAGGGAGGCTCGGACATCTCGTGGGGCTCGCCGAGCAACCGGTCGGCGGCGGCGGAGAGCTCGCGCCAAAGCGCGGCGCGGCTCGTCGCCCGCGACTCGCGCAGAGCCTCGACCTCCTCCGGACGGGTCCAGATGCGCGGGTGCGCGGCCGGGAAGCGCCGAAGCCACTCCTCCACCGAGGGGATCTCGACGACCACGGCCTCGGGGCCGATTTCGAAGTCGAGTATTTCACCCTCGGCTCCAGGGCCCGACCATTGCCACCAGTAGTGCCCGGGCCCAAACGCCTTCTCCGGCAGGAAGACCGGGTCGGTCAGGCCGCGCTCGGTCAGGACCGCGTCCCGGAGTTCCGGGTCCCGGGCGACAACCAGACAGAACTCCTCCACCGCCTTCGGCGGCTTCCAGGCAAAGACCGGAGGATTGGTCGCCGGCCGGCTGCCGCGCCGCGGCTGGCGGGGGTCGACGTGCGGGTGGGGATGGCGCTGGGATCTCATGCTTGACTCCCGGGACAGGCCGATCCGCGATGCCGCGGAGTTGGGGCTCATTATATGAGCGCCGGCGGCGTCTGCTTGACTTGGGCGCCGCCAAAGCTACGCTTTGCGTGCTTCCAAGGGTTTTCGCGACGAGTCTTGGACAGCGAGGCGGACGATGACCCCTCCGGCCCACTTTCTGGCAGCCTGGCTGGTGGCCAACGCCGGCGGCACCAACCGCCGCGATCGAACGCTCATCACCATCGCCGGAGTACTGCCCGATCTCGATGGCTTCGGCTACCTTCCGGAGGCGCTCACCGCCTCGAGCGCCGAGCCGCTCCACTGGTACGGCGACTGGCACCACGTGCTCTTCCATAATGGGCTGACCGGACTGGTCTGCGCCGGACTGGTTCTGCTGGTCGCGAGGCAACGCTGGCGGACTGCGCTGCTGGTGCTCGCCGCTTTCCATGTGCATATGCTCATGGACTTGGCCGGATCCAAAGGCCCGGACGGCGACCAGTGGGAGATCCCCTACCTCCTGCCCTTCTCCGACGCCTGGCAGCTGACCTGGAGCGGCCAGTGGCCGCTCGACTCCTGGACAAACAAGTTGATCGGCGTCGGCATGCTCGCCGCCGCCATCCTGTTGGCCCGCATCCGCGGCTTCTCGCCGTTCGAGATCGTCTCGGCGCGCGCCGACCGGGCCTTCGTGGGCATGCTCCGGCGGTCGGGACATAAGGGCCCGGAGGCTCCGCCGCCGACTCCCCCGCCAACCCCCGCTTGACAGCGGCACCGGCGTCTATATCCTCTTGTTAATCGCAGCTCCCGTCGGGCTGCCTGCACCGCGGAATTCCCCACGCAAGACCAGCGAATAAGGAGACTTGGAGTGCCTGCCCAGATCATCGATGGCAACGCTGTAGCCGACCGGATCGTCGCGGAACTGGCCGCCGAGGTCGCCAAACTCAAGGCCGCCGGCCGCGGGCCGCTGTTGGTCGCCGTGCAGGTCGGCGAGAACGCCGCCAGCCGCGTCTACATCAAGAACCAGAAGGAGAGCTGCGAGAAGATCGGCATCTCCTACCGCCTGGACGAGCTCCCGGCGACCACCACCCAGGCCGACCTGGCCGCGCACATCGGCAAGCTCAACGCCGACCCCAGGGTGACCGGTGTCATACTCCAGATGCCCCTGCCCGAGGGCCTCGACCCGCGCGCCGCCCAGCGGGCCATCGGCTTCGAGAAGGACATCGAGGGCATGCATCCGGCGAACATGGGCCGGGTGGTCTACGGCGACGCCGCCCAGGCGCCCTGCACCGCGCACGGCGCCTACCTGCTCGCCCGGAGCCTGGAGCTTCCCCCCAGCCACGACCCGCTCCCGGAGTTCGCCAAGCGGGTCATCGCCGCGGGCAAGACCACCGCGGGCCTCTACGGCAAGAACGTGGTGGTGGTCGGCCACAGCGAGATCGTGGGCAAGCCCCTGGCGCTGCTCTTCCTGGACAGCTTCTGCACCGTCTCGGTCTGCCACATCGCGACCAAGAACCTCGCCGAGATGGCCCGGCAGGCGGACATCCTCTGCGTGGCGGTCGGCAAGCCGGGGCTGATCAAGGCCGAGATGATCAAGCCCGGCGCCGCGGTCATCGACATCGGCATCAACCGCGTCCCGGACATCGGCCCGGACGGCAAGCAGCTGCTCAACAAGAAGGGCAAGCCGGCCATGAAGACGGTCGGCGACGTGGACTACGAGAAGGCCTGCGCGGTCGCCGGCTGGATCACCCCCGTCCCGGGCGGCGTGGGGCCCATGACCGTGGCCATGCTGCTCAAGAACGTCGTCGAGGCCGCCAGGGCCGCTCGCGGCTGACCCCGACTCCCCGCAGACCGGAGGGCACCGACCCGTGGCATCAGGACTGGGCATAGACCTCGGATCCAGCGCCATCAAGGCCGTACGGCTCCGCCGGCGGGGCGCCGGCTGGGAGGCCCTCGCGGCCGCGCGCCTGGAGGACCCCTCCCCGCCGCCCAAGGCCCCGGCCAAGGCCAGCGACCCGCTGCCGCCGCGGACCCTGCCCGAGGGGCTGGGCGCCAAGCTCTCCGCGGCCGGGCTGACCGGCTCGGGGGCGCTGGGCATCACCGGCCGCGACCTGATGATCAAGTACGTGGCCACCCCGCCGGTGCCCCCCTGGAAGCTCCGGCTGATGATGGACCTGGAGATCAAGGGCACCTCCGGGGCCGACGTCTGCGGGGACTACGCCAATCTGAACATCCCGGGCGACCTCACCAAGGAGATGGTCTCCCTTGTAGCCGTGGCCAAGACCACCTACGTCGAGGCCCAGATGGGCCTGGCCCGGCAGCTGGGCATGGGCACGGAGTGGTGCTGCCCCAACGCCGTGGCGCTCTTCAACGCCTTCACGGCCAGCGCCCAGTTCCGGCCCGGCGAGACGGCCGCGGTGCTGGACATCGGCCGCGACAACCTGGAACTGGTCATCCAGCGCGACGGGGTCCTCTACTTCGCGCGCAGCGCGCCGGGCGGCGGCCGGCGCTTCACCGAGGCCGTCGACGGCGTCTTCAGCCTGGGCTACGACCGCTCCGAGCAGTACAAGTGCGTGCGCGCGGCCATCCACTCGGGCGAGACGGCCGGCCTGGAGGCCAGCCAGATCAAGGTCTCCGGGGCGCTCCGCGAGGTGGCCGACGGACTGGCCGGGGCGCTGCGTTCGGCAGTGATGTTCTGCAAGAACCAGGCCAAGCTCAGCAAGCTGGACATCGAACGCCTGGTGCTCTCCGGCTGCGGCTCCCAGCTGCGCGGCCTGACCGAGCACCTCAAGGACAAGCTCAAGGTGCCGGTCGACATGCTCGACCCGGCCTCGCGGCTGGACATCTCCAAGCTGCCGCGCGACCAGCAGGCCCTCTTCGAGGGGCCCGGCTCCGGCGGCATGTCCGTGGCCATCGGCCTGGCCATGGCCGCGGCCGACGAGTCGGCCATGCGCCTGGCCGTGCTGCCCGACCGGGTGCTCAAGGTCCGCCGCTTCTGGCGCGGAACGGTCTGGGCCGCCGCCGCAGGCGTCGTCCTGCTGGGCGTGCCGGTCCTGGACTACGTCTGGGCCCACCGGCAGGAGACGGCCGCGGCCGAGCGCCACCAGAAGGTGGAGCAGGCCCTGGCCGCCCTCGAGGGGCGTGGCAAGCAGGTCGACAGCGAGGCCAGGATTAACTTGGAGATGAAACAGCGCGCGGAACTGATCGTGGGCCCGGCCCAGATCAACCGGCCGCTGCTGGGATTCCTGACCCTGCTGCGCGAGGCCACCCCGGCGGGGGTGACCGTCGAGAAGCTCTCCGCCGCCCGCGAGGACGAGCCGCACGAGGGGACCCCGGGGCTGCTGGTCAAGGTCTCCGTCTCCGGCCGGCTGGACCCCGGGCAGATCAAGTCCGGGGCCACCGCCTCCACCCAGGACATCTACGACGCGCTCAACGCCTTCGTCCTCACCGACCTGCGTCGTGAGCGCCCGGGGCAGGTGTTCAAGGTGGCCGACGCCAAACTGACCACCCTGCAGGCGGAAATGGAGCGCCCGTCGGCCGGCGACCCGCGCATCCCCTTCAGCTTCGACGTCTGGCTGGCCACGCTGGGCGTGGCCTCCGAGGCCATCGAGGAATCCGAGCCGGAGGCGCCCGGGACGGGGCGCTTCCCGCCGCCAGCCCTCCCCGGAGTGCCCGGCGTCCCCGGGACGCCGGGAGTCCCGGGAACCCCCGGCGTTCCCGCGCCGG
>ENA-UOWG01002997-UOWG01002997.1-activated-sludge-metagenome-genome-assembly--contig:-NODE-2997-length-13445-cov-40.102166_pt1 | contig 13445 bp, 8 predicted proteins | sample MGYA00238147_ERZ761563 | MGnify/ENA primary metagenome ERZ761563 (study PRJEB28884, sample SAMN05720216) | anaerobic digester metagenome | isolation source: active sludge of municipal... | reverse complement strand
TAAGTGGCTTTGCGTCCCACACTTTCGTATGGTTTGCCTTTTTCAGGTTTTGTTTATGGTTGCTCCCCTGCCTAATGGGGCTTCCAATCTGTCATAGCGTTCAATAGCTTCTCATCCTTTCCTACAGTTAACTTGATTACATAAATTTTCGTATTTTCGTTTTGTGGTTCTGTTACGATTTACTACAGCATATATCGTGCCAATCGCCGAAATCAATTAACATATTGTTATAACTATAGTTTCTGAATTAACCACTTGCTCTTTGCAACGATATATAAGCGGGCTGGCGGCTTCTTCACCCAAATACAGTCATTTTAACAGTCCAGTATGCTGAATTTTTCTACAACTACATAAGCTCATCAAATATTTTATTGACGACATCAACATAATTATCCCGGTGATGTGTTTTCCATATTCTTTTTTTAATTTTCCCTCCGTTTTCAAAAAATCCTCCCAGATACGTCCAGATTTCTTTCATCTTATTCGTAATATGAGCGGGGCCGGACAAAATTTTCAAATATTCACCAAATAACTGATCATGAAAAGCTCTGATGATCTTGATTTTTTCGTAATAGGGCTTTTCCGTGTGGAATTTAATTTTTTCCGCAAGGAAAGGATTTGCCAGCAGCCCCCTGCCGATCATCCACCGCTCTATCGATCCGAACCGTTTCGCAAGCATCTCCAGTTTCTCAACAGAATCGATGTCCCCGTTATAGACAATCCTGTGTTTCGATAGGACAAGACACTGCGCAAACATAGCGAGGTCAACTTCACCTTCATACATTTGCACACCCGTCCTCGGATGGATGATCAGCTCTTCGAGCGGATATTGATTAAAAATCGGGATGAGTTGTAAGACCTCGTCAGGATATTTTAACCCTATCCTGAGCTTGATTGATAATTTCGGTTTTATGCCGGACATGGTTTTTTCGAGAAAAGATTCGATCCTGTCCGGATAGCAAAGCAACCCCGCTCCTCTTCCCTTCTTCACCACCATGCGAAACGGACAGCCGATATTCCAGTTTACCGTGCCGCAGCCGATATCGTATAACGCATTGGCAAGCCTGACGAAGTCAGCCGGAACGGAACTCATGATCTGCGGTATTGTTGGAATGCCCGTATTTTGATCCGGATAGACTTCGCGCAGAAGGTTATCCTCCGCTTTCATTTTTTTCGATGTGGAGATGAAAGGCGCAATAGCCATATCAACTCCCTTGAAATAAACAGAGAACAGGTTGCGATAAATCCGATCGGTTATCCCCTGTATGGGTGCGAGGTATATCATGGGTAATCTCTCAATCCTTTGACTGTCATGACTATCACCACAGAGATGGCTTTCCCCCTGGTTTTTGCGGGGTCGTTTCTCGAACTACTGACACCTCCCTCATCATGAGGATCGCGCAAATTTTAATGAACATTTTCTGATGGCAGACGGTTTGTCAAGGCCAAACTTTACAGCAGCATCTGCCTTACAGAATATACACGGCAAGCGCAGATTCATGCCCAAGATTTTCTTGACATACAAGAACGCGTTTCCTATACTCTCTTACACAAAAAGGAAGTTCTTTTCAAAAAAACAAGGAGATGCATGGAATCAGATATTATCTTGGAATTCAGCGATAAAAGAAGACTGGTCGCAAAACTTGCCAAGCCATTCCAGCCCAATGATGGTGTGATTAATGTCTTTTTGCAAGCATTCGGCGAAATCCAGCAATTTCTCCTGGCGGAATTGTGTTGTGTTTTGATGAAGTCCGATAAGACAAAAGTATTTCAAAATCTTGAGAATGCCATAGAGGAGGAAGTGACAACTTTTTTTGGCAAGACGTATCATGTTTATGCTTCGGAAGAGCAATCTTTTCAAACGGGATTCTTCGGCTTATCCATTCAAGAGGATACGCCGCACAGGCTCATTTTCTTTTGCAAAAATGGTGTAAGAGGGCGTTGCCAGAAACGCTTAACCGGTCAAATACTTGAATCACAGGGAGTGATATCTTCCGATTCCGTCCAGACAGGATTAGAGGAACAGCAACGGCTCAAAAAACGCATCTTAGGTGAAACAATTGCTGATAAAGCTTACTTGCCCCGAGATGTCGTTGAAGAGGCTATCGAAAAAGCAAAACAATCAGGGGCCATACCAAAACGAGCCAAAATAGGAGAAGTTCTCGTCGCCCTCGGCTTGCTCACACAGGAACAAGTTGAAAACGTCCTCTTAATCCAGCAGAAGGACAAAAAGAAAAGGATAGGGGAGCTGCTGATTGAAAACGGATATATCACTGAAGAGCACCTCCTTGCCGCTCTCGCCCACAAGTTCCGCACTAAAATGACGGATCTCTCAAACATTGTACCGGACATGAAAGCGATTGGTGTTTTATCGTCTCAGATCGTTCGGCAATTTCAGGTTTTTCCGGTTATGGATAAAGGTGATCGTCTGATTGTGGCGACATCCGATCCGACGGATTACAATATGGAAGAACAGCTGCGGTTCATAACAGGTCGCAGGATCGGATTGATGGCCGCCACATCAAAGCAGATAGCCGATGCGATAGAAAAGTATTATCCCCTGAAAGGATTTATCGTGGGCGAGCTGATCGACGAGTTGAGCGTGGATCAGGAAATAGAAGAGGATCTTGAGAAATCCGGATTTAGTGAATCCGATTCACAGATAGTCAATATTGTAAATAAAATCCTCGTCGATGCTTATTCTCAAGGAGCCTCCGACATTCATTTTGAGCCGGGAATGGGTAATGCGCCCGTTCAGATAAGATATCGAATTGATGGCTTATGTCGATTAGTGCACCAGATACCCATTCTTTATAAAAAAGCCATTATTTCACGGATTAAAATCATGGCCAATCTGGATATCACCGAACGCCGCAAGCCCCAGAGTGGGAAGATCCTTCTCAATTTTGAAAAAGATAAAGTTGAGTATCGGGTAGAAACTACCCCTACTGCGGGAAACAATGAAGATGCTGTCCTGCGGATTCTGGCATCGTCCAAACCCTTTCTCTTGAACCAATTGAGCTTTTCACCTCCGAACCTCAAAGTTTTGCAAACTGCCTTATCTCAACCTTATGGCATCATTTTATGCGTTGGACCTACGGGATCAGGAAAAACCACTACCCTTCACGCCGCCCTTGCCGAACTCAATACACCGGATAGAAAAATATGGACAGTCGAGGATCCCGTGGAAATCACCCAGGCCGGTCTGCGTCAGGTTCAAATTAAGAGCGATATCGGTCTCAACTTTGCGGAAGTGCTTCGCTCCTTCCTGCGTTCAGATCCGGATGTCATCATGATCGGTGAGATGCGAGATTCGGAAACTGCTAAAATAGCCATTGAAGCTTCGCTGACAGGACATCTCGTATTAAGTACGCTTCACACGAACAATGCTTCGGAAACAATTGTTCGTCTCATTGAAATGGGCATGGATCCCTTTAATTTTTCTGATGCGCTGATCTTAATTGTAGCACAGCGTCTGGCAAGAAGACTCTGCGATCATTGTAAGAAGCCGTACTGTCCCGATGAAGAGGAATACGCGACATTAGTCCATCACTATGACGAGCTTTTTTTTAAGAAACACAACATGCCGCCTTATTCCCGTGAAATTCAGCTCATGAAAAAACAAGGATGTGATCAATGTAGTGGAACCGGCTATCGAGGCCGGATTGGTATTCATGAAGTATTGGTCGGGAAGCAAAACATGAAAAAAGCCATCAAAAGAAGGGCCCCGGCTGATGAACTCAGGCTTCTTGCCATTGAAGAAGGGATGAAGCCCCTGATCATGGACGGCATACAAAAAATCTTCCAGGGTTCGACGGATTTGAGTCAGGTTTTAAGGGTCTGTTCTACACAAGCGGTTTTTGAATCATAGAGGAGACCCTGCAATCAGCTATCCTTCGCCATATGCAACTGGGCTGTTCTGACAGCGAGGTCTTTGTCTTTGGTGAAAAGCCACCATTGCGGTTTGGTGGTGTGAGGGCCAGATTCTTTTTCCCGTCCGCGGCAATGATACCAGCGCCCGTATCGTTCGACTATTGCAAAAGGATGATCACCGGCGCATAAAACACTGCACGTCCGAATTTCCTTGAAGTAAATTATTTCCTCCGGCTCTTCCTCACCGGCCATGTCAGCAGGCAAAACAATATGGGACACATCCACACCCTGTGCTTCTTTTTTATCCAGCCACTCTGAAATGTTCATGGTTTATTTTCTCCTTTCCAGTCGATTACGCTATCGCTTTTCGCGCGGGTCAGTCGTGATGATGACCTCTTTCCTTGAGGGCAAAGAGCGCGCAGTCCCTTTCGGAATTTTCATAAACATCCACGGCAGGCATTCGGAGGGATTTGAAGCCTATGGCGTGGCAGCCATAGGGGGACTTTGTCTCATGGGTAATATAGAAGTGCCCGCAGAAAAAACAATTGATGAGTGTTCCGCCCTTTTTGCTGTCTGCCATTATCTAATCCTTGCACCTTGTGCCTTGAACCTTGATCCTCGCCTGCCCCGCAGGGGTATGAACTTGCTTTCTATATCTCCGATAGCTTCTCCAGATTCAGTTTAACCGTCAGAAGTTTGTTGGCTGCATCGAGTTTTTCCTGTGCCGAATAAACCGCGACAGCTCCAAATTGGGCGGCTTTCTCAAAATATCCGGAGAGCGTCTCCCTTACTTTTCGAGGCGTCGCTGCAAATATTTGATCTCGGAAGGACTGACGCATCGGATCTGTTGCGCCGGCAAAATGGCGGATCATTGCAACGTAGCCTCGTCCCGACGGATCAAGGGGTTTGTCCAGCGCGCTTAGCGTGCTGATGATGGCTTTTTCCAAATCATCGGCATTCATATCATTTTGAGAATAGAATTTCTGCGCTTCTTGAAAGATGTTTAGCGTTTCGGCAATATGCGGATCGCGATAGGACAGAAACGCGAAAATTCCCTGCGTCGCGTCGAATGAGGACATCCCGCCGTAAGCGCCACCCTGAACACGGATATACTTGTAGAGGTAGCTGTTGGAAAGCTCCCGCGAAGCCAACATCAGAAGAGCGGAAGACGGATCTTTGTAAGCGGGCGCTTTCATGGCGCGGGCGACATACGATACTTGTGTTGGAACGGCAATCCCTGCATAAACGGGCGCAAGCGATGGTTGGCTCGTCCTTTTTGCGCGATGACCTGCCGGCAGTTTCTCCAGCAGCCGGTCGATATGTTCTTCGACCAGTTTGACGCCATCAGCCTCAGCGGTAATATTGATCGTGAGGTTATTCTTATTAAAGATGATTGCTTTTAACTGCGCCAGTTTTTCGCGCAAGTTCTTTTTGGACGTATCGAAATCGTTCGACTGCTGCTGAACAAATCGCAATTGGGTCCGGCCATGCCATTGTTCATCACGATAAGCAGGCAGCGTAAGCGCCGCGCCTGCCGCTCGTTTGGCAAAGATATGTCCGGACGGGATAATGGAGGATTGAAGATTATTTTTTCGTTCAGCGATTAAATCCCGCATTCTTGCATCCTGTTCCAGATCTCCGGCGCAGAGGATGTCGCAAATGGTCTTGGCGGCTTCCGGAAAGGTACGATAAAGCGCTTTAAAGGAGAAGATCATTTTCTGCCAGGTGTCGGTCGCGTCCACGGAAAAACCGGCGGACAGATCATAACCGAATCCGCCCATGTTAAGCGCAATGCGCTTGGCCATCTCATCATACGTGAAGCCCGCCGCGCCCATACCGCTCATGATTTTTCCCAAAAGCGGCAGGTAAAGTTGAAGTTCTTCGGGAACGTGGGCAATATCAAAAGCAAGATCAACATAGGCAATACCGTTGGTAAACAGGTCATGCTCCAAAGCAACCACCGAGGCAAGGGACTTGTGCTGTGTCGGAATGGTTTCCACCTGCTTCGGAATATCTTCCAGTCTTAATTTAGGCAACGTTGCCGCGGCTTCCGGCGAATCGGTCTCAGACTGAAATGCTTTCAGCCGGGCTGCCTGTTCGTCAATTTGCTGTAATTGTTCTTTCGTAAAACCGGCTTTCAAAGCAGCCATCTTCTCTTTCAACTTTGTTTCATTCTTCTGGCTGAAGTCGGGATCAGGCTCCATCACCGCAATCAGACGGTGTGGATTATCGACCAGCCACTTCTGGGTCAGTTTCTGGAACACTTGCGGATCGTCCGTCCAGAGCTTGCGAATATCTTCAATGACGCGCGAGAAATCAAGACCGATGAAAGGATCACCCCCATAGAGCCAGGTTTGAAAAACGCTGCCCATCAGTGTAATACCATAGGGATGAGAGCCACGGGAAATTTCCTTGCCGTGAAATTCGACCTGATGCAGAATGCCTTCAATCAGTTCACGGTCAAATCCTTCCGCGACAATTTTACGCAGTGTTTCAAAAATAAGATTTTCAATTTTCTGGACATCCGCGCTTTCCACATTGCGCAGGCCGGCGCAAAACATTAATTGTTTGAGGTCGGATTCGATACCGCTGACCGGCGACATATCTTCGCCCAAGCCTGAATCAATCAGCGCCTGGCGCAAAGGGCTGGCCGCACTTCCCACCAGCAACCCTGAAGTAATTTCAAGCATCAGCGCCGTTTCAAAATCCATATTTTCCACCAGCATCCAGGCGACGTTGACCATTGTTTTGCGCGCAAGCGACTCGCCTTTCTCTACCGGATAGGCGCCAGAGGTGCGCCTTGGTTTGGAAAAAAGCGGTTGGCTTTTTATGGATGAGTCAACTTCGACCCGTTCAAATCCGGCGAGCATTTCGGCCAGAAACTCCAGATGCTCGGTTGTTGGAATATCCCCGTAGATAAAAAAGCGCGCGTTGGTGAGCGAATAATATTTCCGGTGAAAATCTTTGAATTGTTCATACGTCAGGGTGGGAATGACCTCCGGGTCACCCCCGGAATCTAAAGCATAAACGGTGTCGGGATAAAGTTTTTGCTGGATATCTTTATACATCAGTGACTCAGGCGACGAATACGCCCCCTTCATTTCATTATAGACAATACCGGAAATAATCAGATCGCTTTCCAGATCACCGGGTGTCGAAAATTCCAGATGATGGCCTTCTTGAAAAAATGTTTCTTTGAGCATCCGGGGGCGCAAAACCAGATCCGTGTAAACCCGAGCTAAGTTATAGAAATCCGTTTTGATCTGACTCGCCACCGGATAAATGGTTTTATCCGGGTAAGTAAAGGCATTGATGAACGTCTGCATGGTGGAGCGTATCAGCTCTTTGAAGGCGTCTTTGAGTGGATATTTTTCCGAACCGGCCAGAACGGAATGTTCCAGAATATGCGGCAAGCCCGTGGAATCTGCCGGCGGTGTGCGAAAGCCTATCGCGTATAAATTTTCACGGTCAAAGGCGTGCAGGTGCAGCACTTTCGCGCCGGTTTTCTGATGCTCCATTTCGTAAGCGGTCAGGCGAACGGCTGGAATGGCTTCTACTCGCAATACTTTAAAACCATTGAATACATCACCGGCTTGCAGGGTCGGTTGCGGTACCTTTATTTGCGGCATTCCCAAAACACTCCTTTCCATTTCTAAATCAAACGCTATCTTTGTTGGCATCGTCACCGCGATATCATTTTTGATTTAGAAACGGGATAAAATGAAATTACTTTTAATCCGGGCAGTCCTGAATCATGACACGACGGTTTTGCGCCTGGCCTTCGGGCGTGCCATTATCAGCAATCGGACGGAATGAACCAACGCCATCAATGATCAAGCGCTGTTCATCGATATTATATTTTTCGACCAGATATTTTTTTACGCTTTCAGCGCGCCGCTTCGATAAGTCCATGTTATAAGCGTCTGATCCGACGTTGTCGGTATGGCCGGTTATTGCCAGCCTGGCTTGAGGATATTTCATCAGATATTCCAGAACGGGTTGCATTTTGCCGTCGATACTTGAATGAACCTGCGTTGCATTGGTTTGAAATTCAACGATGATATTCACGCAACCAGGCTTGCTGAAATCCTCTCTCTCAGCTGCCATTTCACGGGATTTTTTGGGAAACGATTTTCGTTTGGGCGCGGAGATCACCGGCTTTCTGGCAACGATTTTTTCCTTGGCGGCTTCCGTTACCGCAACATCCCTCGTCTCGTTGCTGAAGAATATCTCCCCGATCATGCCATCAGCGGAAGTCTTCGTTCGCTGCGTATTGATGTGAACTTGCACACCGGTGGTTACTCCCAGAGGCTCACCGCCGTTGATATCGCCGAAAAGCTTTTTGTAGTCTTCGTAAATATTACGACGTTCCGTGTACCACTGGCCTGTCTTGTCGGTTTTATTTCTCAAAACGATGTAGCGCAGTTTATCGCCGCCGACTTGTGTGCTGCGGCCACTCCAACCTTTGGGCGCTTCGTTATCCCAGATATAGCCGATCACAGGCGTGTTCAGCAGCGCCGGGAATCCTGCCTCTTTAAAAGCGATATAAACCTGCAGGGCCTGGTCATCGGCCATTTTTTTGCGGACATCGCCTCCAACCGGCATCTTATTAACTTTCCAGCGCCATGAAATAATCGGAAATTCTTTGACATTAACGCGAGCCGATGTACGCACGCCAAAAGAGGAGTTGCCGTACGATAGTAAGCGCAGATAATAGTTTTCTTCATCTTTTTCCATCTTCAGCGACGGCGCGCCAATTTTTTTCTCGACGGCCCAGCCGGCGGGCGCTCCGCCCGGCATGTCCGCCGATCGAAATTTGGCGACGGGAATAATGGCCGCAAAAGCACCGGCGCAGACAAGCAGGACGAAAAACAGCGACAACAACAGACAACGCAAAACGATGAATCTTTCCTTACACATGGTGGCTGGCCAACTTCTGCGCGCGTAACACCATAATTTCAGTTCGGGTGAAAACAGACTGCACAAAACCAACATGCTGAAGAATATTTTCTCTGCCGCCTTCTTCGCGATCAATCAGCGTAATCACACGGTCAATGATCAGACCGGCCTTACGGGCATGCTCGATGGCGGTAATCGTGGAACCGCCGGTGGTAATCACATCGTCAATAATCACAACTTTTTCGCCCGGCATGACGTTGCCCTCAATGGCGCTTTTCGTGCCGTGATCCTTCGCGTCTTTGCGGACAATAAACGCTTTGATCGGCTTGCCCAACTGATGGGAAATAACGGCGAGCGCACCGGCAATCGGGTCGGCGCCCAGCGTGAGACCTCCCGCCGCAGTGACCGGCGCGTCTTTTATCATATCGAAAATAACCTCACCGATCAAATTCATCCCTTCCGGGTCGAGCGTCGTCGGTTTACAATTAAAATAAAAATTACTCTGCCGGCCCGAGGCCAGTGTGAAAGGCGGATTGTCACTGTATTTAAAGGAACGCTCCAGGATGATTTCGCCGAGACGTTCCTTGACCGCACTCTTATCTATCGACATCAATATTTCCTCCCGTTACAATTTTCACGACTAAGAAAGACGATCGTTTAAAACAAATTTGATGGGCAATTCCGCCCACGTTTTATAAGGGATGCCCGACTTTTTAGCCGGTTCGAATTTCCAGGCCATCACCGCTTTGATTGCGGTTTGGTCCAGAATGGCATAGCCGGACGATTTACTGATAACGGCCCTGCCGACGCGTCCATCCGCCAGAATTTCAGCCGCAACGAGCACAACACCCTCATAGCCCTGCTGCCGCGCCATTTCCGGGTAACCGGGCGACGGGTTTTCCCTGTACAGGGGATAGGCGTTGGAAAAGGCAGGCGCCGCACCTGACGCCAACGCCTGCCCGCCTGCATCGGAAGCCGGGGAATGACTCCCTGCCGAGGCATAGGCGACTGTTTCAGTCCATGGAGAATCTATCGTTTTGTCGCCGGCAGCCGTTTCGGACACTCGGGGAGTGCTTGCGGATTCCACACGAAAATTTTGAGTTGCCGATATTGCAGGGATTCGATTGGTCCGGGTTGCCGTTGATTGTTTTTTCTGACTGTTTTCTCCTTTGACGAAGACCGGCGAAAAAGAAATTTTATCCCGAGTAGAAAGCGATACCCAGACAAAATCAAGTTTACCCGGGTCTCGCGCGATCATCGCCGTGGCTGACACGCTGAAAACCAAAATGACCGCCACCACTGCGTGCAGCAGAAGCGATGCGCAAACACCTAATAATTGATTTTGTTTTTCAGTCATCATGGAGAAAACGTTACTTTTTCATCAATTGATCAACAACTCTGACAGCGGCCACGCCGTCTTTTGCAAAAGACGCTCCGATGGATGCGGCATAAGCCTCCGTGACCACCGCGCCGCCAACCAGGAAATCCGTTTGAATCCCTTGAGCCCGGGCCATCCCGATGATCTCTTTCATGTTGACCATCGTCGTGGTCATCAGGGCAGAAAGACCGATCACATCCGGTTTCTCTTTTTGGGCCGCCTCAATAATTACCTCGTCTCGAACATCCTTGCCCAGATCGACAACACAATATCCGTAATTTCTCAAAAGCAGCGCGACAATATTCTTACCGATGTCATGAATGTCGCCCCGGACGGTGGCAAGCAGTACCTTTCCCTTTTCGACGGCAGCCGCTTTTTTCAGATACGGATCCAGGTAGGCCAGAGCTTTTTTCATCGCTTCCGCCGCAGCCATCAATTGCGGCAGAAAATAAATCTTCTTTTCGTATAAATCTCCCACGCGCACAATAGCCGGAATCAGAATATCATCAACCAACCGGTCGGCAGTCCGGCCGGTTTTGAGAACCGCTTCAATTAAGGACGCAATATGGTCCCGGTCCCCGTCCAAAATGGCCGCGGTAACTTCTTCCTCGGGCGAAACATTGGCTCCGGCGCTTTTGGGCAGTTCGGCCGCCGGCTGCTGGGAAAAATGATTAATAAAATGCAGGGCTGCCTTTTCTTTGGCGATGAGTGCATCTCCCGCTTTTTTTACATTCATGAATTCCACGCTTGCCGGATTGGCAATCGCCATCGTGAGACCGCAATACTGCGCCATGGCCAGAAATGCGGCGTTGAGCCAGGGACGCCCCGGCATACCGAAAGACACATTGGATAGTCCGAGAATGGTTTTGCTCTTGAAAGTTTTCCGGCACCAGTTCACCGTGGACAGCGTCTCTCTGGCGGCTTCAGCGTCGGAGGCAACCGCCATCACCAGACCGTCAACGACAAAATCGTCTTTGGTCAGACCAAACTTTTGCGCTTTCTGGAAAATCGCCTGAATGACCGCCCGGCGTTTTTGGGCCGTATGCGGGATGTCGCCGTCGGTTAACGGCAGCAGGATAAACATCGCCCCGTATTTCGCGGCCAGCGGCAAAAGTCTCGCCAGCTTTTCTTTTTCACCGGAGATGGAATTGATCAGCATCCTGCCCGGATAGATCCGGAGCGCTGCCTCAATAGTTTCGACTTTGGATGAATCGATCACCAGCGGCAAACGGGTTGAAGTGGATAAAAGTCCAATGACTTTTTTGATTGTTTGAACTTCATCAATACCCGGCTGGCCGACGTTGACGTCCAGCAGAGAGGCGCCCTGCGCTTCCTGTTCTTGAGCCATCTGGCGGATGATGGACATTTTGCCTTCCATCAGCTCCTGCTGCAGGGCTTTTTTCCCGGTGGGATTGATCCTTTCTCCGACGACAAACAGAGGCTGATTCTCATCCAGATGCAAAAAACTTCGCGCTGAACTCAGCGCGGCAAGCGACGCGCGGCGGGGTTTTAAAGGTTTTCTTCGCCCGACTGCTTTGGCCAATGCGGCAATATGATCCGGCGTCGTTCCACAGCAGCCGCCCAGCAGGGTTGCGCCCGCCGCTATAAGTTTGCGCGCATAGGAGGCAAATGTTTTGGCATCCATGTCGAAAATGGTTTTTAAACCTTCAAGCCGGGGCATACCTGCATTAGGTTTGGCTAAAAGCGGGACCGTCGCATAGGGTTTCATCGCAGCGAGAAATTCCACCATTTGCTCGGGACCGGCGGAACAATTGCAACCCACGACATCCGCACCCAGACTCTGCAAAGTAATAAGCGCAGACACAGGCGGAGTGCCGCCCAGCGTGTGACCATCTTTTTCAAACGTCATGGACACCATGGTATAGATATCCGAAAGCTCTTTCACCGCCAGTAAAGCTGCGCGTGTTTCCTGAATATCAATCATGGTTTCAATCACGATCAGATCACAGCCGCCGTCGATCAGACCGCGGGCCTGTTCCTTGAACGTGTCCACCGCTTCTTCAAACGCCAGCGGACCAAAGGGCTCGATAAATAAACCGGTGGGGCCGATATCTCCGGCGATCAGCGCTTTTTTCCCACAAGCCTGTCTGGCCAGGCTTGCCAGTTCCCGATTCACCGAATAAACATCTTTTTTTACACCGTATTGTTTGAGCTTGAACCGATTCGCGCCGAAGGTACAGGTATAAACAACCCGGGCGCCGGCTTTTTGATAGGACGCATGAACATCCTGAATAATCGTTGGATTTTCCAGGCACCAGATTTCCGGGCAGACACCTGCCGGCATTCCTTTACTCTGCAACTCGGTACCGGTTGCCCCGTCCAGAATAATGACCTGTTTACCGAGAAGACTTTGAATTTTAAAGCTTTTAGTCACAAAACGCTCCCAAACTGTTTTTCCGAAGTGCAATCTTATACCATCTTTGGAATCAGAAGTGGAATATTTTTTTAAACGGGATGACCACGAATTTCTCTTAAACATCAAGTGATTATCATTAAATCATACAATTGAGGGATGCCGATCGGAAATAAAACTTTCTCTAAAAATGATGTGGCTTTCTCAGTTGGCTCGGGGTGTTTTAAGGGAGGGTGTCCGTTTGACGCGGGACCGTTTGACGGCAGCTATTTTTCTCTCCTTACCTTGTAATTCCTTCATTTTACCAAAAACGGGGTGACGGCGCGCGGCCAGGCGAACAAACAGGCTTCCCATCTGCCCGTAAGAGATACCCGCAACCTCAGCAGCGCAGGCCATACTGGCGTCATGGCTGATGTCCGCATTGGGATTGACATCCAGCACATAAAAAATGTTATCCCGCAGACGGATGTCCAGGCGGGCGTAATCTCTGCATCCCAAAGCCCGATAAGCGTCACAGCAAACCTTTTCCAACGCCAGATTCTCTTCACGGGAGAGTGGCGCGGGCAACAGCGTTTCGATTTTTTCATAGGAGTCGGAACCGGGAATAAATTTGGAATCATACGTGCAAAGCCGGTCTTTGATATTGCCGAAAAAAGAGAAGTCCATTTCTGCAACGGGCAGCACGGTAAGTTTTTCGTTTCCCCAGACGGAAACATGAAATTCGCGCCCGTCGATAAAGTCTTCGACCATGGCCGGCTGATTGTACGTTTCCAGAATAAAGGGAATCCGATTCTCCAGCTCCAGGGGATTGAGCACAACAGAATCGCTGGTGATGCCTGCGGAACAATGTTCGTTCATTGGCTTGACAATAGCCGGGAAACGATTCCACTCGCACGGCCCGGTATGATGCACTATCCGCCA
>ENA-UOWG01002995-UOWG01002995.1-activated-sludge-metagenome-genome-assembly--contig:-NODE-2995-length-13457-cov-4.492538_pt1 | contig 13457 bp, 10 predicted proteins | sample MGYA00238147_ERZ761563 | MGnify/ENA primary metagenome ERZ761563 (study PRJEB28884, sample SAMN05720216) | anaerobic digester metagenome | isolation source: active sludge of municipal... | reverse complement strand
CCAACCGCATGGCCATTTCCTGCTCCCGACCCACCGCCCGGCTCATCATCAAATTCGCCACATTCGAACACGCCAAAAGCAAGACCAATCCAACAACAACCGTCAGGATAACCATAAGCGCCTGGACGCCCTGGGCCATTTCCATGATCGGAAACCGGCTTAACTGGCCCGATGTAAGCACGAATCGTTTCTCGCGGTTCTCTTGCGGATATTCTTCAGCCAAATGGGAGGCAAGGGAGTTCATCGCGGCTTGAGCCCGGGCGAGTCCCACCCCATCCTTGAGCCAAGCCACGATGTCGAGCCATCCTGATCCACGATCTTCCAGCCGCAGGTCACCGGGATGCACACCGGCTTTCATCGTGATAGGAATCCAAACGTCCACCGGCATGCCGATCATCAAATCGTTGAAACCTTGTGGCGCCACACCGATCACTCGAAAAGCGCGGGCGTTAATCAACACGATTTGCCCCACCGCGTCCGGATCAGCAGCCAGAGATCGCCTCCAATAACGATGGCTCACCACGGCTACCGGATCGGCGCCCTCGATCATTCCTTCCGTCCCTGAAAACGTTCGGCCAAGTACCGAACTCACACCCACCACATCGAAATAGTTGCCAGAGACAAGATTGCCCAGCACCACCTCGGGCTTTCCATTTCGATGCGCCACACTCACAGGCCAGTAGGAACGCGCCAGCACACCATCGAAGACATCCGCACGATCCCTTACATCCCGGTAATCCCGATAACTCGAACGACCATACGGAAGTCCTTCCCTACTGGTGAATAGATTCACCATCCGTTCCGAATGCTTCACAGGTAAAGGCGCCAAAAGCACCGCGTTCACAATGCTGAAAATCAGCGTGTTCGCGCCAATGCCCAATGCGAGTGAAATCACAACACGTCAGAACGATCAGCGGGTGACGGCTCGCAGGAAATCGAGGAGGTCAGCCCAATACCAGGAATGGGTCATGACAACGAAGAAGGCCAGCAAGAAAGCAATACCCAGACCGACCACACCATAACGGCAAATCGTGCCAAGCATGGCCCGTTTCATATGAAGGAGTTCGGTCAGTCCTTCATGGTAGTTGACTCGAACAGGAGGCGCCATACTCCCTTCGGGATTTGATATAGATCACTATGGTCCAAAACTCGAACTCAGTCAATTCAGACAGCCAAGTCCTAAACCGCACATAAGACGCTTCGAAAATCGAGCGGCGAATTAACACCAATATGCGTCCAATAAAAGACAAGCCCGCAGTCGATTCGCGGCCCTCTCAAGGGCTGCTGAAGACTGCGGGCAATCGAATGGGCGTGTGACCTTAATTATGACGACGTTTTCGGGCCAGGAACGCCAAGCCCAGGAATGAGGGCAGGATCATCCAAGCCGCCGGCTCGGGAGTTACCGTCAAATCACTGGCAATCCAACCACTCTGGGTGTCGAAATCGCTGATCGCATTCTGAAAATTTGCGGGATCGATCGACTGCACATGCGCCGCCGCGCCAAACGGACCGTAGGAACCGTTTTGCGCTGTAAAGGCGAAATCCGCAGCCGTCAATCCCGGAATCCCTGTAATCTCATAAACCAGTTTTTCACCTGCCCCAAAACGTTTGGCCTGGGCGGTGGCAAAATCAAGGGCCAAACTGAATTGAACATTCCCTCCAGCCTTGGTCTTGCTTGCCGCCGTCTGCACCGCGGGCAGCGCGAAGGATCCCGTCTGAACCGGATTCCCGAAATCCAGATCCGAGGCAGCCAGATCCGGATTCAGATTAAACAACCATTTGGACACATATTCCTGTTCGCTGAGGTTTTGATTGTCCAGCGTCAATCGAACGGAACCGGGCACTAAGTCTTCGATGGTCGCCGTAATCCATGGTGCGCTGCCCTCGGGCGGTGTGCCCGTGTATGCGGTGTCCAATCCAAAACTCAACGTGTCAGCCCGGGACGCAATCCCGGATGACAAAAGGCCGGCCAAAACCAAAATGATATTCAAACTGCGTTTCATATTCATATACGATTTGTATGACTACCAATTCCAACAAGGAGAGAGGAAGCAATTAAGATGCCAGACTACAAATTAATGATATTACATTTGTTATAAGTGACTTATGAAAAATAATATCTCAAATTCAGCTTCATAAAATCGCGCAAGATTTTCAGTTGCATTGCAATTGCATTTTTAGGTTCATTTATTGGAAGCATAAAATTCTCGAATAACTGCAGCCACGGAGTCTGCGGAGCCCGTGTAGCGCTGCCGGGGAAAGCCGATCCACCGGGCTATGAATCGGGGTTGGACTCGGTATCGGAAAATCAAGCCTGGCAATCGTCAACCAGGCGGCGCACTGAACGCGGATCCGCTGTGTCGCTGGCCTTTGTGTCAGGATTTGCGTTTGAACAGGAAATCCCAGAAGGACTTGGATCCGGCTTCACGTTGTTGGACCTTGAGCTGGCCCAGGATGGACTGCCAGGCGATGAAGATTTTGTGCCACTGATTCTCCATGTTTCGGAGATTGCTTTCCCCTAATTCGCTGACGAGTCGGATGGATGCGGCGCTGCTGATCAGGGCATGGATTTCCTCGCGGGAGGGATAGGAGACGTCGTTGGACGACATGATCATTTCCAATCCCTGGGTCAGAATGCTTTTCAGTTCAAGAAACTGGGATTCATCCTCAGGACTGAATTTCTTGGACCGAGCCAGATTGAGATAGTGCTCAAATTGTTTCCAGCACTCCAGGTAGTTTTCCATCTGGAGGATGAGCTTGTCTATTTTTTGATTTGCCATAACTCCGGGCGGTGACATGGAAGCTCCGTTTGCCAGCCTCCTAGCGAGGCTTTAAACAACTTCGCAATCCGTTCTCCATGTCCGGCAGTCCGGTGGCAGGTCCCGGACAGGGAGGTTTTATCTCAAACCGATCCGGGAATCAACCTAAACCCTAGCGAGGATGAGCCTCAGATCTGGGATGTCTTTGACATTTCAGCGCCATTGGGTCCTTGGACAAGGCTGGAAGGCGCTATTTCTGACTCGTTTGGCCAAAGGACAAAGGGTGCAGGAAGACAATCGCGCCGCCGCGCAACTCGCGCGCCGTGATTTTCAGGGCGGCGTATTGAAAGGTGATGGTCTGGAGTGGAATCTGGGCTTCGGCGGCTTGACGGAAAGCGGTGACGACGGCGCGTCCGATTTGTTCCACTCTAGCCATGGGAAAGTTCTGGGGCAGTGTGGACACAAGGATCCGGCTTTCCCGATCGACGGTGAAAGAGCCGGTGGGCAACCGGGTCAATCCGGTTTTCGCCTTGCGTTTGCTTATGAAGCCTAAGAAACCCATCGTAGAACAATATCCTTCATGGTCTCCTGCATCGATTCAGGCGTGTAACTGGCGTTGAAACCGACACAGAGGGTCACATCGCCCCGTGCGGCCATCGATATATGCCTGACCATGCCGGTTCCATCAATCTTCGTCAATTCGCCAACCTCGAGCGAGTCGGAGAGGCTTTGGAGGTTTTGCCAGGTATTGCGCGCCCAGGAAACAAGTTGGTCGGCGTTTTCCGCCCCCCAGGAGTTGGCCGGCTGATTGGGATCGTGCGGGATGGCAATCAAGAATTCAACGCCTTTGAATCCGGCCATCTTGGACAGCACCGCAGCCGCGCGCGAAGAGGAACTGGGGCCAGGACTTGCGGACAGGCTTCTGTCTTCCTGGGCTTCATCGAGGACTCTGGCCGTCTCCAGCAACAAACCCTGAAACGAGGTGAAGATGGTGCGGGACCGGCCCGGATCTGCGGGCAGGACTTCAAAGCTGCCTGTTTTCCAGGACAGGATCCGTTGAAAAGCCTCCTCTCCAGTGAAATCCTGCGTGGCGGCATCGATCACCTCGCCGTTGGTAAACCAGATTCTGCCTTCTTGCAGGCCATTGGTGACCTTTAAAACCGAGGAATTCCTCGAGAGGCCCTCCAACTGGAGGATATCAACCAGACTCTTACTTTGAACTCCTCGAAAACCGCCCTGGTTTTCCTGGCCTAGAAGAGACTCGATGCAATCGAGGAAAAGCTTGATGGCTTCGCTGTTGTTGGGTTTTTCCAAGTACAGATCCACCCCCATGGCATAAGCGCGCATTCGGAACTGCTCATCCAACACCGATGTCATGACAGCCGTGCGTAACTGAGGAAATTTGCGTCGCACGATGGCCAACACCTGAAGCCCGTCCATTTTGGGCATGTTCAAGTCGCACAACAAGAGCGAAAACGGGCCCGACTCCAGCAGGGCAATGGCATGAGAACCTGAAGAAGCGGTATGGATTTCCGGATGGCTCGGCAGGCGGGCCAGCATGTCGCGATACAGATCCAAGAGATCCGGGTCGTCATCCAGGACCAGCACTTTGTGGCGCACATCCATATTCTCTTTTTTCAGGGACGGCCTCTATGCAAAACCTTTGGGCCAAAAAATGCAAGCGGACATAAATTCAATCGACGAGGTCTCCGGCTTGTGCCATCATGAAACAAAAGCAGTCCGATGTTTGGCTTTGTTAAAAAACTCTTTTCCAGGTCGCCAGAAACTCGGGAGAGCAAAGTAGCGAGTGTCCCCGAGCCTGAACCGACCCTGTCCGTTCCCGCCCCCCCCAATCCGGTCGCGCCGGTCCAGGAGGCGAAAGCGTCCGTATCCTCGCAGGGAGATGGCCCTAGCATCCCGCTGAAACAAATTATTCAGCAGATGCCAAAGCCCTTGCAGGAGATGGTCGTCCAGAAACCGGCGAACAACGTCACCGTTCAGTTGCCGTTGAGTTTTGTTATGCCTCAGCTTGCGCGCGGACTGGTGCAGGTCGCCTTTGGTGATTTGAAGCAACTCTCGCCCGCCGGCGTTTTTTCCCCATCCCCAAGATTTGATCAGGAATGGGTGACGGTGCCGCTGCAATCCATTCTTCAACAGCTGCCCCCGGAGGCCCTGACCCGACGAAAGGATCAAAAGACCATTACGGTCCCCGACGAAATCATCGTTCTGTTTGGCGGACCTCAATCCAGCGCAAAAATCGGCAAGAAAAGAGGCGCGCCGGTCTCTCCAGTCGTTGCCAATCCCCGTCCGGCGGCTGAAGCGCCACCGGCCCCGCGGGTCACTCCAGCGCCTGTGGTTCCCCCACAGCCATCACCGGTATCGCCTCTCCCAACCCCATCCTCCTATTCCAGCCAGATCCCTGTTGAACCTCCGGTTTCTGCGCAGCGTCTTCCGGAGCCTACAATTTCTTCTCATTCCGTCACGGCCCAACCTCCCACCGGTTTGCCACCCAGCGCGCCAGAATCCTTGCCCGTTCAGCCCGATTCAGGCCCCATTCGGTTGACGCCAATCCTCCAAAACCAACTGCAATCCGCGGAGCCTCCCACCCCACCGGCCGCGCCTGCGGCCCCCATTCGGATGTCCTCCACATTTGGCCTCGATACCAAGGCGCCTCCGCATCCGGGCACCGCTCCCGGCCTTGCCGGTAAAACTGCCCCGCTCCCCGGCCCATTGAAGGGAGGCTCTCCCCTCCCGCTCACGCCTTCCATTCCCATCGCGCCATTGCCTGCATCAGCTCGCCCCGTTGTTCCGCCGGGAGCTCCGTCCAAGGGGACTCTGCCGGGAACGTCAAGTTCGGGATTTCCTCCGCGTGCCTCCGAGCCTTCGGCTCCCTCGATTCCTGTTCCGCAACCCTTCACGCCGGCCTCGCCCCTCCCCGCGGCTGTTCCCGCTCCGGTTAAACCAGAGGGGACTCCGACTGCGCTTCCGGCGTCTCCGCAGGAGTCGGGCGCATTGGCTGCGGCCCTGACAGCGGTATCGGCTTCCTGGCCCGATGCCATCCGGCAGGAGCTGACTCAGCTCAGGTTGGAACAGGCATCGCTTCACGTCCCGATCGAGGAAGTCGAACAGAACATGAAACAAGGGCGCCTGGCTTATCCATGGAAGAAGATTCGCTCCTGGATTCGTCCCGCCCTGTCTTCCGCGATTGCCTCGCTCCATGATGACAAAGCGCTACAGCTTCCCCTGGCGATTTTCATTCCACTACTGATGTCCCAGAAAAAGCTGGAACGAACGGGCAGGATGCTCCCTGTCCCTGAAATTCCGGATCTCTTCACGGGTCCCAGCCAAAGGCCGCCCGCCGCGCATCCAGAAGCCGCCGCCCCGGCGGCAAGCGCGCTCGCCCCGACTGTTGTCCCATCCCCTATTCCTGTCCGGCCTCCACCGTCCCCCACCCCGGTGGAACCACCTCCGATCAGTGCCATCTCGGACAAAGAGATTCCCGACGTCGGTGAGCTTTTCGGCCAGCCGGGCAAACTCCATTGGACTCCAGCGGAGATTACCCAGAAAACAGCGAGTTTGCCCGGGGTTGCCGGAGCGCTGATAGCGATGCAGGATGGTTTGCTGGTCGCGAGCCAGCTGCCCACACACCTGAACGGCGAAATGATCGCCGCTTTCCTGCCGCAGATGTTTGGTCGCATGAGCCACTACACCGCCGAGCTGAAGTTGGGCGAGCCGACCTCATTCCTGGTGGTCGTCAACCGAATGCCCTTGCAGATTAACCGGGTCGGCCGGATTTTCTACACCGTCCTGGGCAAGCCTGGCGAGTCCCTTCCAGGTCCTGCCATCGCTTCCATTGTGGCTCAACTCGACCGTCAGTCTAAACAGATTTAAGGTTATGGCCCTGATCAATCAAGCAACCAAAGAACTGCAGGTAAAGATCGTGTATTACGGACCTGCCTTGTGCGGCAAGACCACGAACCTTCAACAAGTCCACGCCCACGTCCAGGCCGCGCCCGAAAACAAGGGAAAACTGGTGTCTCTCGCCACGAGCTCGGATCGCACTTTGTTCTTCGATTTTCTGCCTGTCGAGGCCATGTCCATCAAGGGTTTTCGGACCAAGTTTCAGCTCTACACCGTGCCGGGGCAGGTGATCTATAACACCACACGCCAACTGGTGTTGAGAGGGGTGGATGGCGTGGTCTTCGTGGCAGACTCCCAATACGAGAAAATGGCCGAAAACGTCGAGAGTTTTGCCAACATGGAGGAGAATCTTCGCACCCTGAAACTCAACCTCGCGGAAATTCCCTACGTTCTCCAATACAATAAACGCGACTTGCCCAACGTCGCGCCGGTGGAATACATGGAATACCTCCTCAATAACCGGGAATATCAGGTCCCGACCTTTACCGCCAGCGCCCACCAGTGCGAGGGCGTCTTCGAAACCCTCAATATGATCACCCGTTTGCTCCTTCACAAGTTCATCAACGAGGGCTCTCGCAAGCTGGCATGAGGCTATGTTCACCCTGCCGCAGTTAATCGAAGAGGATATTCAGCGCCTGGATTCGATCCTCCACGATCTCCTGGTCAAGAGCGAGGCATCCACCGCTGTCATCATTGATAAAGGCGGTTTCGTGGTCACCCAGAAAGGAGACTATGAGCATTTCGACATCACCACGCTCTCCGCATTGGGAGCCGCTTCCTTCACCGCCACCCAGGCCATTGCCAATCTCATCGGCGAAAGCAATTTCAGCAGCATCTACCAACAGGGGGAAAGCTTCAGCCTCCTGATCAATAACATCGACGCGCACTGCCTGATGGTCGTGATCTTCAAGGCCCACATCAGCGTTGGCGCCGTGAAATATTACGCCGCCAACGCGATCTATCAAATTGCCGAACAGCTCCGGAAGGCCCGTGAACGCGCGCCCGAGTCCGGCCTCGACCTCTCCATGCTAAACCTTGAGGACACCACGGAAATCTTCCGACGGAAGTCGTCTTAGTGTGGTGTTTGCGAAATACGATACAGTCTGTTGCGCCCAAAACTCCTGGCTGTAGGATGCATCGTTTTGGCAAACACCAGGCTAGCGCGAGGCGGATTCAAGGATAAAACGGATCGAAGTAGGTTCGGAGGAAATTGTCTTTGTTGCTCTGGATATCCGCAACTCGTTTACCCCGCAGCGTCTCGCAGTGGCCATCGACAAAGGATACATTCACGCGTTGGTTGTGGGTCGTGAACTGGCTGTTGCCCCCGACGCTCGCCGGTTCAAAACCCGCGTCGTCACTGGTCTCAGGCAGTTCATCCACCAGCAGCAGTTTCTGGGTTGGATTTTCGATGGCGTTGTGCTGCACACCCCGAGTGGTAACGGGGGGAAAATCAGGATCCAGGCAAGCGTTCATGCTGTAAGTCACACGACGAGCCCGCCCCAACTCGCCGGTTCCCGGGCAACGATAAACGGCAAATGAATTCGTGTAATCCTTCGAGTAAGGCAGCACTCTTGGCAAACCGGTCACGTAGCTGAAAACCGAACCCGACTCGGCATGGAGGGCAAAATCAGCCTTCTTCCATTCTTTCGGGGTGATCGGTTTGACCGGTTGATACCCCCCAAACACCCAATCCGGGAGCTTGTTCCGGTTGATACGTCCCGGCCAGGGCAGATAGTCGTCGTTGTCGTTCGCGTAAACCATGATGCCAACCGTCAACTGTCGAAGGTTGTTTTTGCAGAAGGCAGATCGTCCTGACTCCCGGGCACGATTCAACGAGGGAAGAACCAGCCCAATCAACAGTCCGACCACCACCAACACGACCAGCAGTTCAACCAAGGTGAACCCGCTGGAGCGATCTCGTTGGTTTAACCACTTTTTCATGGAATTACTCAAACCTAAGCAGATGCCAAAAGAATTTCAAGCTCGGATTTCGGGTTTGCCTTCCGATTTGGGCTTCACGGTGGCAATCACACTGCAATCCAGCCGAAATATTCTTCGGGCCGCCGCCCTCACCTCCTCCAGTGTAATCCCCTCCAATCGTCGATCTTCCGAATCCGAGTAGTCATAGCCCAGACCGTAGAGTTCATCCAAAGCGGTCCTCATGGCATGATCTCCAATGTCCTGTCTTGCTATCTTCCTGTGCCCGATTAGTTTAGACTTTGAACGGTTCAATTCCGATGCCGTCAATCCTTCGTTTCTTAGCAGCTCAATTTCACGAAGCATCTCGTTTTCAACGATGACGGCGTTGTCGGGGCTAGTTCCGGCATAAAAGACGAAATAACCCGGATATAATCCCAAAACATTTTGAGCTCCAACATAATACGCCAATCCAAGCTGATCGCGGATGCGGAGGAATAATCTTGATCCCAGATCACTGCAAGATTCCTGAAGCACGTCGAGGGCATGGCGATCGGGATCAAACAGGGTTGCGCCTGGAAATCCAATCAGAACGACGGCCTGGTTCTTGTCCAGATGCTCCGTGACATGACAATTCTTATTCGCATTGGGCGATACCGGTGGATTCAAGGAGGTCAGAGCAGAACCACACCAGTCTCGAGTCAGTGCTGTCACAGAGTCACGCACCTCGTCCGCTTTGATATCTCCGAATATGGCAAGAACTCCGTTTTGAGGCGCGAGCCCATGCCGATGGAGGGCCTGAAGATGATAGGTTTGAATCCCAGGAACGCTCTCCTCTGATCCATTAACTTCGAGTCCATAGCCTGTGGCTCCGAACAGGGTTCGGCGCAGCAGACAGCTCCCCACGTGCAGGATTTGGTCACGCAAGGCCTTGATGGATGCCAATTGCATGGTTTTCTCCAATTCCAAGGCATCTGATGGAAACGATGGATTGCGTAAAACATCCAAGACCATGTCCAAGCCCAAGCGGAAATCATCCCGCAGGACTTCTGCGCACACTCCGAAGCTGTTGTGTCCTGAATAGGTGTCAATATGCCCTCCGACAGATTCCATATGCCGGGCGATATCGGCAGCGGCATAGCGATGCGTTCCTTTCAACAACATTTTCGCCATCAGCAAGGCCGAGCCGTTGGTGGCCTCAGAATCGGACAATAAGCCTCCTTTGAAGACCGCGCGAAACTCGACAAACGGCAACCGGTGGTCCTCTTTCACGAGCAATCGCAGGCCATTCGGCAAGAGGACGCGCTCAATGGGTGAATCGGCAGTGACGGGGATCGACGCAATCGTCGGGTTGTGGATTCGTTGAGGCAGCAGCGCGTAGAGTGTTCGGTTTTCCGCGGATAAATAGTGCCGGGCTACTCTCTGAAGATCAGCGGGCGTTATCGCCTTGACCGCGGCGAGGTATCGCTCGGAAAAGTTTAGATCGCGAGCCGCCATCCAATTCCCACCCAAATCCTGGGCTCGGCCCTGCATGGTTTTTCGAGTCGCCAGAGTCGCGGCAGTAAACTGCTTCACCGCCTTGCCCAGTTCCTCCTCGGTCACTCGCTCTTCCCGGATGCGCTGGACTTCATCCAGCATGGCTTGGCAGGCTCCCTCGAAGCGGTCCAATTCTGCGACAGCACTTAATCCAATCAGCCCCGGAGCGCCGGGGCTATAGGTCCAGGCATCAATCGAATGAACCCAACCTTTCCTTTCTCGTACTTGCTCATATAACCTCGAACTGCGCCCCGCCCCCAACAGAGTGGCCAGCACGTCCAGGACCGGAACATCAGGATGACGCAACGATGGAATATGCCAGCCGTAGTGAAAATGGGCCAATTCGATCGGAGCATCCTCAAGCACCTGCCGCTCGCTCATTTGAGGCGGATCCTCCGGAATGAAAATGGGGGCCAGCGGCCGGAATCGAGCGGCGCCGAATGCCTCCCGAATCTGGCATTCGACCTCATGCGGACGGAAATCTCCCACCACAACCATGAAGAGATTATTCGGCAAATAGCGATCCCGGTAATAGCTCCTCACATCCGCCGGTTTCAGTGCGTGAAACACATCCGGATAACCAATCACCGCAAGACGATAAGGACTGACTGTATAGGCGGTTTCAAACAATCGACGGCTGGAACGACGCGCCGGATCGTCCTGGTTCATGTCCATTTCACGAAGAATCACCTGCTTTTCTTTGGCCAATTCATCGTCTGGCAGTTGCGCGTTTTGGACAATATCCGCGAGAATATCCACAGCCACTCCTCGGCCGGAGTTCGGAACGTTGATGAAGTAAACGGTTCGGTCAAATGAGGTAAAAGCGTTCAGATAACCGCCGGCTTCCTGGACCTCCTGATCGATCCGACCCAGGCCACGAGTCGTCGTCCCCTTGAAAAGCATATGTTCCAGGACATGTGAAATGCCCGATCCTAGCCAGGGGCCTTCATGAATACTGCCCGTCTGACACCACACCTGGGCTGATACCACCGGAGCACTGCGATCCTCCCCTAAAATGATCGTCAGTCCGTTGTCCATGGTGATACATTTGACCGTGTCCGGTAGGGTGAGAACGCCGCTCACCGATGTCCAGTCTGACGATGTTTTTCCGCAAAAACTCATAAGAGCCAATGGATAATCAATCACTTATCGTTGATGGGCGAACTCCGGACGCACAGGCGCGTTGGGCATCTTCATCATTAAGCCGCCCGCCAGATGACGACATCTTTCAGAAGCGATCTCATCACCATCCGGCGGCTCATACCGTGTGCTCACATCAACAGTTTCCATTCTAATGCGAGGCACGGCTGGCGGTCAGCAGAATTCTCCAATTCGCGCGGGAATAAAAAGCCAGGACTACAGAAGTAACTGGAGAACAAGAGGAAACGGGCACAGGGCCGAAGAGTTTGCGAATCATTTCAGACGTGGATGCGGCACTCACCGCTTCCCTGAAACCGTATTTCCTGACCCAAAACGGCCATGCGGGAACCCACGATCTCGAGCCCGAGCCTGTGCCCGTCTGAGGCTTAACTCGTTAATCGAGGGCGTTTCTTACGAAAAATCCACGGCAACCGGCGCGAACGATGACGAGTCTTATTCGTCGAATGCCGGCTCTTCCTCATGGTCCCATCCAACCTGACCTTCCAACTGAGTCAAAGATCGAACAGAACGCGCATTTCTAGCGCGTCGTTCCATCCATTGAGGATTGTTGGAATCGAGCTGCAGTCCGCTCTCGATGTGGAAAGCAGCAGCCCTCCAGTCCTGGTTCCGTTCATAATGAGCCGCCTGGCGTTGATGCCATTCGATGAGTTCTTGCACGGTCAGTTCAAACTCACGGGGGTACTTGGATTTCAGCCGGCGCAGGTTGGACCAGATCTCGTCGGGTTTCAGAGGGACCAAGCCGCCCTGGCTGTGGATTTGCTGGCTCGAAAGCAGGTTGGCCACCGCAACGAGATCTGGAACAGGCCGAGTATCCTTGACCAAAGACCACAGCCGCGCCACTGGATCCAGCCCGGCGGTAAAAACAAACTGATTCTCAGGATCAAATGCCGCGAGGATCACGGGTCCGCGATGGCGCAAGGGCAAGGTGATGGCCTCACCGGAACGCACATTCCATACCCGCGCCATCGAATCCCGTCCCGCGGTGACCAGGAGGCATTGATCGGAACTGAAATTGGCATCGATGACCTGGTCCGCATGCCAAAGGGGCGGTGTGACGGGATCCCCATTGTCGGCATTCCATACCCGGGCTGACTTGTCGTCACTCACCGTCACAACACGGCTGCCGTCAGCGCTGAACTTGATTCGGGTGACCGGTCCGGCATGTTTCAGGAAGGGGACCCAGGGAAGGCCATTGGTCGCGTTCCAGATGCGGGCGGTGTGATCGAGGCTGGACGTGGCTACTTTTCGGCCGTCCGGACTAAAACAGGCGTGGGTGACTTGCGCGGCGTGTTTTAAAGGCACATAGACCGGCTGCCCTGTGCCGATGTCCCAAAACCGGGCCTCTCCCAGTCCAGCCGTCCGTCCCGAAGCAGTCAACAAAATCCGATTGTCCGGACTCATTACCGCGCTGAGCACCTCGGTCTCATGCGGAAGACAGGGGCTCAACGGACGGCCATTGGAGGCGTCCCAGACTCGCGCCCACCCCCTGCCATCCGAAGTCCCACCGGCAGCCACCACCTTCTTTCCATCGGGCGAGAATCCTATCCAATGCACGGGAGTACCCAGCTCCCATTCCGCAGTCAAAGCGTAGCCGTGAAAACTCCATATTCGAGTGCGTCCATCCTCTCCCACGCTGACCAAGCGCTGACCATCCTGACTGATCGATAAGTGAGTCACGGGCGCCCTGAAGTCCGTGATCCGATGCAAAGATTTTCGTGTCAGCGTATTCCAGACTTGAATGACGGCAGGCCTTCCGGCTGCTCCGTAGGCGACAGCCGCAAATCGGCCGTCTGGGCTCAGGATTGCCGCCTGAAGAGGCTGGGAACAATGAAAACTGTGTTCGCGCCCGGCCGGCGACGCCAGCTTCCAGACTCGCGCCACCGAATCAGCCCCTGCGGAGGCAATTAGAAAACCCGAAGGATCAAAAACCACCCGATTGACCCAGCTCCCGTGAGTGAGCCCGGAAAAAATCTTTTCTCCTGTCTGGACGCTGGACACCATCACGGTGTGATCTTCCGAGGCGGTGGCGATCCACCGGCCATCCGGGCTGAATTGGGCCTGGCGGACCGCAGCCAGATGCCTGATTTCCGGGATCAACAGCCGGCCACCCTCCGCATCCCAGATCCGGGCGGTGTGGTCCATGCACGCCGCGACGATACGGGT
>ENA-UOWG01002993-UOWG01002993.1-activated-sludge-metagenome-genome-assembly--contig:-NODE-2993-length-13466-cov-6.032287_pt1 | contig 13466 bp, 9 predicted proteins | sample MGYA00238147_ERZ761563 | MGnify/ENA primary metagenome ERZ761563 (study PRJEB28884, sample SAMN05720216) | anaerobic digester metagenome | isolation source: active sludge of municipal... | reverse complement strand
CCCGCGCCCGCCCCGACCCTGCCCGCGCCTGACCGCCCCGCCCCGGCCGGCTTCGTGAACGTCAGCGCCCCCGACGACGCCTGTGAAATCTTCGTTGACGGCGCCTTCGTCGGCCACACGCCCGCCCGGGTGAAATTGGCCGTCGGCACGCACGAGGTGGAGGTGAAGAAGCCCGGCTTCCGGCCTTACCGGCGGCCGCTGCAGATCACCGAAGGCTCGGAACTCACCCTGCGCGCCGTGCTGGAAAAGCAATAAGGCCTCGCGGCGGGCTCCGTTTTCGAGGCCCGCATCCGGCAGCCTTTCGCCTTGCCAGGGCGGGCGCAGGCGTCCAGGCTCCGGGGGCTGGCGACCCTCAGGCTGGCAAACTGGGGCCGCCGCGCCTTTGCTATGAAATACCGATTGTGCTTCACGCTCCTGCTGCTGCTGGTATTCACCCCCACGCCGATGCTGGCGCAACTGGCCGCATTTACCTACCAGGGACAGTTGCTGGATGACGGCGAACCGGCCAATGGCAGCTACGACCTGCGGTTTACGCTCGCCGACGCGCCCGCGCAGGGCCATCTCATCGCCGGCCCGCTCACCAACGCCGCGGTGGCGGTTCGCGACGGTCTCTTCCTCGTCACGCTGGACTTTGGCGGCTCCGCCTTCGACGGCTCGCCCCGGTGGCTGGAGATAGAGGTGCGGCCGGCCGGCCCCAGCGCCCCCTTCATTCGGCTAAGCCCGCGACAGCCGATTACGGCAACGCCCTACGCGACGCTGGCCGCCAGCCTGCTCCCGGGAGCGGCGGTTGCGCTCGACGGCGCGGGAATCACCAATCTCGACGCCTCGGCTTTGGCGCGGGGCACCGTGCCCCTGGCGCGTTTGCGCGGCATCACCGCCACGGAACTGGATGCCCATACCTGGCAATTGGCAACCCAGGGAACGGCCGGGCTGAGTTTCACCCCGCAGTTTGGCCATGCGAACCTGACGAACTGGGCCAAACTCGAGACGAACGTGCTGGCCGGTTTGGCGGGCGCGGGCACCAGCCTGGCGGCGGGGACGAACTGGCTGCGCGCGATCAGCAACGCGGTTCCGGGGGTTTACACCAACAGCGGCAACCTCTGGGTGAGCGGCTCGACCCTCCCCGCGGCCAACGGCCTTTACACGCTGGCGGCGGGCGCGGTCTTCGAGCTTTGCACCAATACCGTTGTGTGGACGAACCAAAACCACTATGGCGCGTTCGCTCCCGCCGTTCGCGACGTGGATATTTGGAGCAACCAACCCCTGACCATCACGAACCCCTCCGGCGCCGCCGTGCTGTCCAACGCGAGTTTCGTATCGTCCGGGGACGTGGTTTACTACGTGCCAGGCTATCCCGCGGGCATTTTCCTGACCAATAATGGCGTGGCGGACGGAGTGTTGCACTGGGCCAGCAATACACTCGTGGAACCGGGCTGGCACGTGGCGGGCTGGCAGGCGTCCGGGCCGCTGCAGTTGGAGGGCGGCCGCTATGTCGGAGACGCCAGCGGCCTGTCGAATATGCCTCCCGTCGTCCAGGCAAAGCTCAACGACACCCTGCGCGTTTCCGAGGGCGGGGTGTTTCGCCGGATATTTCACGCGCCCCCGCTGGGAATCTGCACCTGGCCCGCGTTTTCCCGCCAGATTAATGACGAGGTCGTGCGCGGCCTGGCCGACAGTTTATACACGAACCACCTGGTCGAGCTTGGCTGGCGGCTGCTGCAACTGGACGGCGGCTGGCAGGGCGGCACCAACAACTCCGGCCGGGACACCAACGGCTTGCTCACTTACCATCCCCTCAACTTCCCCGACTGGGACGGCACCCGGCGCTACCTGCGCGAGCGCGGCTTGACGCTCGGCCTGTATCACGAAATGACCAAGGGAAATGAAGGAATGCGCCTGACCAATCATTACGTCGCGGATGCGGCGGCCCTGCACTCCTGGGGAGCGGACTATGTGAAGATTGACGAAGGAACGCGCACGCTGGCGGGACGGTTCAGCGAGTTCGCGGCGCTGCGGGCGGCGGGCGATGCCATCGGCTGGAACCCTTACCTGATGAACGGCTCCTGGACGACCAACCCCGCGCCGGATGCGCGGTTCCCCCTGGTCATAGATGCCGTCCGGCTGGCCTATGGCGACCTTTACATCGGGGGCAACCCCGCCTCCGCCTTTAATGCGCTGATGGCGAACTTCCGGCGCGGGATGCGATACCTTTCCGCGTTCGACAACCAGCCGGGCAAATGGAAGGACTTCGACTTCCTTACCTTGTCGCGGGTGACGGGCGAGCACAGCCTCCGGATCCGGCAAACCGCGCTGAGCTTATGGAGCATTGCGCCCTCGGCGATTCTGCTGGACCTGGTCACGCCCGATATGCTCCCCTTGCTGACCAACCGGGCCTTCCTGGCCGTGCATCAAGACCCCCTTTGCGCGCCCGGACGGCAGGTCGCCAGCAATGCCACCTGCGAGGTCTGGATGCGCCCGCTCGTTTCCGGAGCCAAAGCCCTCTGCGTGTTCAACAAAACGGCCAGCCCGCAAACCAATATCGTCACGTTTTCCTCCCTGGGCCTGACCCCCGGCCCCGACTGCTATGCCAGGGTGTATAGCGTGTGGGATAACCAGACCTTGTACTACGCGACCAACGATTTCTCCATCAACCTCACCAACTACTACGCCAACCTGCTTGTGGTCTCGCCCAACCGGCTGGCCGCGGCGGCCTCGTTCCTGCCCACGACCAATCTGCCCCTGCCCGGCGCAACCTGGACGCTCCGATCAGATGGGACCCACCTCTACTGGAGCAGCCCGTGAGCACCCGGCGCGCCCTGGCCGGCGGCCTTTCCGTCATCCGCGCGAAACCGCGGGGGCATTACCACTTCTCTTGGCGGACGTAATCGGCGTTAAAGCGGGTGCGCGGGGGCGGAGCTTCGCCGGGCTGGCCGAGCGAAATGGCGGCCACGGGAACAAACGAAGCCGGCAGCGAGAGCAACTCCTTGACGCGCTGAATCAGGGGCTCAACGGGGTGGATGCCCACCCAGCAGGCGCCCAGGCCGTGCGCGTGCGCCGCCAGCAGCAGGTTCTCGATGGCCACCGAGCAATCCTGCAGCAGGTAGCTAAGCTGGCGCTCGAACGCAACGTCCAGATCGCCGCAGACCACTATGGCCATCGCCGCCGCCGATAACATGGCCGCTCCGGGATGCAGCGTGGCCAGTTTCGCCAGCATCTGCCGGTCCCGGACCACCACAAACCGCCACGGATCTTTCGTCATCGCCGAAGGCGCGGCCATCGCCGCCTCCAGCAGCCGGGTCACCACCTCGTCGTCCACCTCCCCGGGGGAGTAAATACGAATGCTGCGGCGGCCCAGGATAAAGTCCAACATTTGAGATCTCGGGGTGGTCATAATTGTCGCATTAAATAAAACTCCCCCTGTCTAACGGGTTTGCCCGCCGTTTTCAACCCGGAATTGCCCCGACCTCGCCCCGGTCTCCCGCCCCCGCCGGGCACCCGGTCCGGAATTCAATCCCGCAGCCTCCTCCTTGCGCCAGCCTCTCGGCAGCCCCATTCCTGCCTCCTTCTGAGCCGTGTACAAGGGGTGTACAAGGGATGCTCACCGGGTGTACATAGGATTTTGCATAGTACATCCGGTGAGCATCCGTTGTACTCCCGTTGTACATCCCTTGTACACAGCTAAGCGATAGCTATGGAATAGCTTGGAATGACGAAGGTTAGGTCGAAAATGGCGGTTGGAATGGTTTAATGGGCTTGGAAGTGAAAACTGTCCAATAATTGGACAGTTTTCTGGAGGTTGGAGTGGGTTTTAATCGTCTGATTTGGTCCCGAACGATGGGCAGGCGGGGAAAGAGGGGGCCGGGGTTGAGGTGCTATTGGATTACGGCCAGCCCTAACCGCAGGGGGTCAGTCGAGGGGTGGTGCAGGTTCTTCCGCCGGGCGTGGTGGGAAGGTTTCCGAGCCACGTATTGGGCGGCAGGCTGCGGCCGGGCGCTGCGGGGGGGCATGCGGCCTATCGAAAAAAGAAAGGGCGCGGGCAGGCTGTTGACCCTTGCGCGGCGCCCGGCTGCTGTTCCCTGCCGGGGATGAAACGGGCAGGCAAAGGGTGGCCGCGGCGGTTAGCGTTGCGGGCTTGGATAATCGGCCGGCGCTTGAAACGGTCCCGCTTTGAGGGCGGCCAGGTCGGAGTCGGTGATTGCCGAGGCGCTGAAAAGAATGACGCCGGCCGCGCCGAGTTTTCGCGCGAGTTCGATTTCTTGCAGGACGGTCGGCATCGGGGTTTCGCCGCCGCTCCATTTCACCCCGATGCCGATGAAGACGGGGCAGGGTTGCAGGTCTTTGAGGATGGTCTGGGTCAGGCGGGTGAAGAACTCCAGGTTGGGGGTATAATTCTGCGAGGCGTAGTAATCCAGCCACCCCAGTTCCGCCCAGCGTTTCCAGTCACGTCCGAGTTTGCGGTCGGAACTCCAGTAGGGGCCGCCGTTGACGGAAAAGATGGGGCGGGGGTTGCGTTTTTCCAGCTTGGCCCGGAGCGCGCGGATGAACTCGGTGGTGCCCAGGCAGCGGAAATCTTCGGCCGCCGGGCTGTTGATGGCATCCACGATATCCGTGCCGTGGATTTTCCGGTACAGGGAACGGCAGAGATCGCAGGCGCAATTCCCGGTGGTACCATAACCCGGTTCTTCGATGTGGATGGAAATGCCCGGGTAGCGGTCCAGCAGAGAGTCCACCTGCTTCAACTGCCAGGCCCGGGCTTCGGGGTGCATGGGGCAGACATCGTTCATGGGCGAGGTCACCTGCGGCGACTGGCCGGCTTGGGCGGGCGGGGTTACCCGGCGCGCGGCCCAGGCGGGATCGCCGCCGTGCCGGGGGTTGAAGTCCGGGCTGCGCGCGAACCGGTAATCCGTGAAGGAATACCAGAGATGCACCTGCAAATGGCGTTCGCGGGCGCAGCGGACCAGTTCCCCGAGCGCATCCCACCGGGCGGTGGGCTGGTTGGTTTGATAGGCGGGATCGGTCAGCGCGGCGATGTAATCGCTGGTCACCCAGGGGAGCACGAAATTGAAGTGGGCATCGGCGTAGCGGTCGGCGAACGCCTTGACCTCCGCCTTGCCGCGGTCCGGGTCGGGGTTGAAGTGGGTAAGGTGGACCCAGATTCCGCGGGCTTCCGGGGCGGCGGCGGGCGCGGCGGCATAGCCCGGCCCGGCGGCGAGCCAGAGCAGCAGCAGGGCGGCCGTCAGCGTCAGCGCCCCGGAGCGGGCGCCAAAGCCCGTGGAATTAAGGGCCGAACTTCGCGAGAAAGACAAGTGCCGGGCAGCGGTGGTTTTCATGCGAATTACTTTGGGGCGGGCGCGGCGGGAAGTCAATGGGGATGCATTGTGGCTTGCGCTTTCGCGGGCCGGCCCAACAATTCCCGGTCGAATGTCGCAAAACCGGAATCAAGAACGCGCATGGTGGGTCGCCGCCTTGCTGGTGCTGGCGGTGCTCGCGGTGTACCTGCCGGTGGTGGAGCTGGACTTCATCAATTTGGATGATGACGACTACGTCACGGCGAACCCGCAGGTGCGGCAGGGGTTGACGGGCGGCGCCGTGCGCTGGGCGTTCACCCGGTGCCATGCGGCGAACTGGCATCCGCTGACGTGGCTGTCGCACATGCTGGACTGCCAAATCTACGGGCTGCGGCCCGCGGGCCATCACGCGACCAATGCGCTTTTTCATGCGGCCAACGCGCTCCTGCTGTTTCTTTGGCTTCGTTCCCTCACCGGCGCGTTTTGGCGCAGCCTGCTGGTCGCCGCGCTCTTTGCCGTGCATCCCCTGCGGGTCGAATCCGTGGCCTGGGTGGCGGAACGCAAGGATGTGTTGAGCGCGTTTTTCGGGTTGCTGTCGTTGTGGGCTTATACCGCGTATGCGTCCCGCCGCCGGGCCCGTGAGCCGGAGCGGGCCGGCGCCGCGCCGGCCGGCGGCGGCGCGGGCGGGGTTAAGGGAGCGGCTTTGGTTTGCTATCTCCTGTCGGTGGGATGTTTGGCGCTGGGGTTGATGAGCAAGCCGATGCTGGTGACCTGGCCGTTGGTGATGCTGCTGCTGGATTATTGGCCGCTGGGGCGGATCGGGAAATGGAACGCGCCGCGCGGCGGCGCGGCGGTTTTCGGCCGGCGGCGGTGGGTTGGGCTGCTGGTGGAGAAGGCGCCCTTTTTCGCGCTGTCCGCCGCGTCTTGCGGGGTGACGGTCTGGGCGCAGAAAGCGGGAGGGGCGTTGGTGGAGCTGCAATCGCTGCCCCTGGGCGCGCGGCTGGAGAACGCGGTGGGCGGCTATGGGCGGTATTTGGGGAAGCTGGTTTGGCCGGCGGACTTGATCGTGCACTATGATTCCCCCGCCTTTGCGTCGGCCGCCGCGCTGGCGGCGGCGCTGGGGGCGCTGGCCGCCGCGACGCTGCTGGCGTGGGGGCAGCGGAAGAAGCGGCCGTACCTGCTGATGGGCTGGCTTTGGTATCTGGGCATGCTGGTGCCGGTGATCGGTTTGGTGCAGGTCGGCAGCCAGACGATTGCGGACCGTTACACGTATCTGCCGACGGTGGGGTTGTTAATCATCGCGGCGTGGGGCGCGGGCGAGCTTGCGGGGGCGGGACGCCGGCGACGGTGGGTGGTGGCGGGGGCGGCGGCCGCGGCGCTCATCGCCTGCGCGCGCGCCACCGGGGCGCAGTTGCTTTATTGGCAGAACTCCGAGACGCTCTTTCGCCATACGCTGGCTTGCGCCCGGAGCAACTGGCTGGCCTGGAACAACCTCGGGGCGTTCCTGGCCGGGCAGCGGGCGCTGCGGCCGGCGGAGCTTTGCTACCGGGTGGCGCTGGAGATCCGCCCGCAGTCGGAGGTGAGCTGGCGGAATCTGGGCGGCGTCCTGCGCGACCAGAACCGGAATGAGGAGGCCATCGCGGTTTATGAGGCGGCGCTGCGCCAGGACTCCCGGTTCGTGACCGTGCGCAACGGCCTGGCGACGGCGCTGGCCGCGAGCGGGCGGCTGGCGGAAGCGCGGGCCCAGTGCCGGGAAGCGGCGCGGCTTGACCCGGCGGCCGCCGAGCCGTACAGCAACCTGGGCGCCTTGCTGGCGCGGGAGCGTCAATGGGATGAAGCCGCCGCGGCGTTCCGGCAGGCCCTGGCCCGGGACCCCGTCATGAGTGAAGCCCGCTGCGGGCTGGGCGGAGTGCTGGCGAATCAAGGCCACTACGAGGAAGCGGTGCGCGAGCTGGCCGGGCTGCTGCGGCTTCAGCCGACGAACACCGCGGCGCGGCTGCAGTTGGCCGGCGTCTGGCTGGTGCGGGATCGGCTGGACGAGGCGCAGCGGGAGTATGCCGAGGTGCTGCGCCACGATCCCCGGAATGCAACCGCGCATTATCGCCTGGCCCAGTTGCTTTTACAGCGGCACGACCCGCGGGGGGCGATCGAGCACTACCGCGCCGCCCTCGCCGCGCGGCCGGGTTATGGGGAGGCCCTCAACAACCTGGCCTGGACGCTGGCGACCCACCCCGACCCGCAATTCCGCGACGGGCCGGAGGCGGTTCGGCTGGCGGAGCGAGCCGTCCGCCTGACGGATCAGCGGCAGGCGCTTATGTGGGGGACCCTGGCGGCGGCCTGCGCTGAAGCGGGACGCTTTCCCGAAGCGGTGGCCGCCGCGGAACGAGCCCGGGAGCTTGCGGAAAAGGCCAACGACGCGGACGCCGCCGCGTTCAACGCCCGGATGCGGGAGCTTTTCCGCGCCGGCCAGCCGTATCGCGAGGCTCCGTGATGGGCGCGGTTCCGGCGGCGGCGCCCGCCCCCCGGCCCGGATGGAACAGCGGCCAAAGCCGGGCGTCGCGACGGCACCCCTTGCTTGCGCGGGCGCGGTTCGTATGCTAGCGGTTAGCTTGTTATGAGAAACAACCGTTTACCGTGGATGGTTTTGATATTTTGCGCCCTGGCCCTGGGGCGCCCGGCGCCGGCCGCGGCCCAGACTTTGTACACGGAGGATGGGGAGCCGACGGGGCTGGAGGAGGAGATTCGCTGGCGGGTCAACCGCGGGCGGTTTGACACGGTCAGTGAAAACCAGTTGCGCGGCAGCAGCTATACGGATGTGCCGGCCACGGCCGGCCCGCTGGCGCCCAACCAGAAGCTGGCCCTGGCGGCCCGGCATCACAGCGAGGACATGGCCAAACAGAATGTTTTCCAGCATGAAACGGTGGTGGGCAGCGCGTATTATAACCCGGTGACGCAATCCAATTTTTGGGATCGCATTACCGCGGAAGGCTACGTCTGGAATGGGATAGCCGAGAACATTGCCGCCGGCTATGTCGGCGCGGAGGCGGTTTATATGGGCTGGTGGCACAGCGAGGGGCATCGGTTGAATATGTACCATGTCAACCTGCGCGAGATTGGAAATGGGTATTATTATTGGGAGGCGTCGGACTATCGCCGGTATTACACCATGGACCTGGGCGTAAGCGGGGTTGATTATTTCTTCACGGATACCCTGTTTCGCGATGCGAATAGCAACGGTGTTTACGAGGCGGCGGAGGCGGTCGGCGGGGTGGCCGTTCGCCTGTTGGTGGACGGTTCCCCCACCAGCCACTACGATATCTCGTCGAGTGTTGGCAGCTTCGCCATTCCCATCGGGGCCATCGTCCCCAGCTCGACGGTCCAGGTCGTGCTCTCGAACACCACGGCCGCTACGCTGGCCCTGACCATACCCGTTGATTACTGGACCAATCGCGCGCTGACCCTGGCGCCTGGGGAAAGCCGTGTATGCGGGACCTTCACCACGGGCGCCACGTGGGGGGGACGGCGCAATATCGGCCTGCGCAATATCACGCCCCCGGCGCCGCCGGCCGCGCCCTATTTGCATCTCGCGCGCCTCGGCGCGGACATGCAGCTCGAGTGGCTCTCCGCCGTCGGCGTGCAGTATCAGCCGCTGTGGTCCACGAATTTCCAGGTCTGGAATAACCTCACCGCGAATCCACTCAACGGCACGGGCACCAACCTGACCTGCCTGGATGTTGGCGCCACCGCCCACGAGCGGAGATTCTATCGGCTGCAGGTTATTCAGCCCTGAGCTTCAGCGGCTTTTTCGCCGCGGCAGACCGGCGCACGGGCGGCGCCGGGGGGCGCGGGCTGCGAGCTTGCGAGCGGGCGCCCGGAATGTTACCAGAGATATTCAATGGAAGTAGATATTTCGAAAGCGATTGTGCGAGGCTACGCGGCCAAGCTGGAGAGCTGTTTGGATTGCGATTTGGTGGTGGTGGGGGCGGGGCCGTCGGGCTTGTTATGCGCCGCCCACGTCGCGCGGGCCGGCAGGAACGTGGCGGTGTTTGATCGCAAACTGGCCCCGGGCGGCGGGGTGTGGGGCGGGGCGATGCTGTTCAACGAGGTGGTGATCCAGCAGGCGGCCGTGGCGATTCTGGAGGAATTGGGCGTCCGCCACACCCGCGTGGACGATCGGTTCGTGCGGGCCGATTCGGTGGAACTGGCGGCGAGCCTGATTTATCGCGCGGTGCACGCCGGGGCAAAGGTGTTCAATGGGGTATCGGTGGAAGATGTCATCTTCAAGGGCGATCGGATTGGCGGCGTGGTGATTAACTACACGCCCATTCTGCTGAACAACCTGCATGTGGATCCGTTGAGCATGAGGGCCAAAGTGGTTTTGGACGGCACGGGCCACGGGGCGGAGCTCACCGCGCGGGCGGCGCAGAAAGCGGGCATCCGGCTGGAAACCCCCACCGGGGGCTTGATGGGCGAAAAGCCGATGTGGGCGGAGATGGGGGAGAAGATGACGGTGGAAAACACCCGGCGGGTTTATCCCGGGCTCTACGTTTCGGGCATGGCGGCCAACGGCGTGTTTGGCTCGGCGCGGATGGGGCCGATCTTTGGCGGGATGTTGCTCTCCGGCCAGCGCGCGGCAAAGTTGATCTTGGAGGAACTGGGGCGCTAGGCAAGCGCGGCCGAACCCGCAAGGCGGCGGGCAAGGCGGCGGCGCGCATCGCCGGGGGGAATCCGGGGGCTCGGCGCGGCCGCAAACGGCGGGAGGCGCTTCAAGGGACGGAATTCGCCATGGTGAGGCGGCGGAAATTGGCGAAGCGGTGAAAGGTCAGGTAGTTGGCGTCGTGATTGTTGTGGGCGCCGCCCTGGCCGTCGTCAAAGGCGGTGCGGCAGACGGCAATGATATCCTGGCCGTCGAAAAGCCAGTCCACGTATTGGAATCCGTGTTTGGCGGTGTCGGGATGATAAAGCAGGATGCAGCGCACCTCCCAGTTCAGCAGGTTCGTCGAGGTGGTGAGGGCCAGGGTATTGCGGATGCGCCCGGGGTCGGGAGCACGATGGCGTTCGCGGACAATGCTGGCCAGCGCCCAGTAGCGTTTGGTTTCGGGGTCGAAGCGAAGGGTGAACTTCTTGGCGCCGCCGGGAAAGCGGATGAAGTCGGTGGCGGGGTCAAAGGTGGCCGTCCGGCCGTCCGGAGAGAGGTGGACAAGGGCGGCTTTCTCCTCGGGCGACCGGGTTTGCACGCGCAGCACATTCACCAGTTCACCGGCGGGGGAGACGACGGCGTTGCCTTCCAGCCAGGCGCCCATATCGCCGCCATTCCAGGCGCGGTCGCTGGGCAGGAAGTTGCTATGGGTCCAGTTGGTTGCCTGGAGCAGGTCCGCGTCCACAGGGATGGAAAACATGCCGGCGCGGTAGTTGATGCCCCAGGCGATGGGCGGGATTCGCCGTTCCATCGCGCGCCAGAGGCGCCCGGCGTGTTCGATTACGGGCATCGGCGCGCAGTGGTATTGGCCGTCGTCGCGCAGCAGTCCGGTTGCGGGGTTGGTGGGCGAAGTCCAGGTAACGCCGCCGTCCAGCGAACGGCGAATCAGGAGGTTGCCGTGGTGTTTGTCCGGCCCGAGCAAATAGAGCGCATTCCGATGGACGAACAGGGAGGACCAGAAGGCGCCGTCCAGGGTCGAGATTTTTCCCCAGGTGGCGCCGCGGTCGCGTGATAGAAAGATATGGGAGATGGCGCGGCGGTGCTCGGAGCTTTTAGGCCCAAATTCGTCGTGGGAAGCGATATAGTGGCCGTTACTCAGAACGGCCAGGCTGGGCGAGCCGATGTAAATGCCCGAGGCGGCCGGGCGGTGGGCAATGACGACGCCGGGCACGGTTGGGGGAAAGGCGGCGGGCGGGGCGTTCGTTTGCGCCTTCGCCGGGATGGCGGGGCAGATCAACGCCAGGGAAGCCAGGCCGGGGAGAAGGATTCGCGGCGCAAAGAGGTTCATAGCTTGCTGGAGTGTCGGATTGCGCCCAAGGCTATAAGATGAGTCTTTGCCGAAAGCAAGCCCGGGCGTGGAAAATCTCGCGGCGCGGGCGCGCCGGGCTGGCGCAACCGGAAGCGGGCGGCCGCGCGGGGCGTCTACGGCCTTACGCCGGAAAGATCAAAATCGTGGAGGGCGCGGCCAAATGAATTACGAACTTTCAGCCCACATTCATGACGAAATGACGCGGCGCGGAATTCCGCTGGCCGGGTCGAGTCCGTTCCGACCGCGCCGGCGCAACGCCCCCCAACCACGCCACCCCGCGCCCCACGGGAGCTGTTGATCCAGCAGGGTATCCAACCCCCGGGGTTCATCCCTTCGGCCTGTTCGCGTGCGCGGCGCCGCGTTGCCCGCAGTGTCGGCCGGCCGTTTTGAACCGCTAGACGCTTTCTCCCCCGCCCACTCACTCGCAAAGCGGCCTGGGGTTTGGGAAAACCGTTTCCCCCTCATCCGCCGAAACTCAGGCGCCGGGAACCAAAGGCCCTGGAATTCGGCGGACGGACAGATAGCCCGCTATTGACTTGGTTTGCGGGGCGGCTTAGCCTGCGGGCGATGAACGCGCTGGAAGACTCGCTGCTGGAACTGATCCGCCGCACCTCGGCTGAAATCCCCGACGATGTCCACCAGGCCCTCCTGGCATCGCTGGCGCGCGAACAGCAGGGCACGATCGCCGCCAGCGCAATGCAGATCATCCAACGAAATGTAGCGCTGGCCAAAAACAAATCGCAGCCCATCTGCCAGGACACCGGCAGCATCCTGTTTTATGTGGATTGCCCCCGGGGCCTCGACCAGCTTGACTTTGCGCGCGCCGCCCGCGCCGCGGTGAAACGGGCCACCCAAAAGGGGTATCTGCGCCAGAATTCGGTGGACCCCATCACCGGCAAAAACGACGGCACCAACGTCGGCCCCGGCTCGCCCGCCCTCCACTTTGATCAACACGCCGCGCCCGAAACCCGCGTGCGGCTGATCCTCAAAGGCGGCGGCTGCGAGAATGTTGGCGCGCAATACGCCCTGCCCCACGAGAAACTCAAAGCCAATCGCGACCTGGACGGCTGCCGCCGGGTGATTCTCGACGCGGTGCTGCAAGCCCAGGGCAAAGGCTGCGGACCGGGGGTCCTGGGCGTGTGCATCGGCGGCGACCGCGCCACGGGCTATGAGTTCTCGAAACGCCAACTGCTGCGCAAGCTCGGCGAGGCCAATCCAAACCCCGCGCTCGACAAGCTGGAGCGCGACGTGGTGGAAACGGCCAACAAACTGGGCATCGGCCCGATGGGTTTCGGCGGCAGAACCACGCTGCTGGGCGCCCGGATCGGCGTGCTCAACCGCCTGCCCGCGTCTTATTTCGTCAGCATCAGCTATATGTGCTGGGCCTTCCGCCGCCAGGGCGTCACCCTCGACCCGAACGGCGGCATTGCCGGCTGGCTTTATTAAATTATGGAACCCCTGCCTTCCGCTTGCGAACCAACCCCCGCCCGCACCCCGCAAACCATCGTTTGGTTCCGGGTCTATGCCGCGGTCATGACCGGCCTTTACGCGCTGTGCGTGCTGGCCGCGCCGCTGGTGTTTCTCGCCGGGACTCGCCGCATGGGCGAGGAGGGACTGCTGCTGAAAATTCAAGCGGGCGTGCTTTTGCTGATGGGGCTTGTTTTTGCCCTCGCCTTTGCGCTGGCGCTGGTGCTTCCGCGCAAGCCGTGGGGCTGGATTTACGGCCTGGTGCTTATCTGCCTCGGCATGACCAGTTGCTGCCTGTTGCCGGCGGTCATTCCCTTGCTCATTTATTGGTTGAAACCCGGGGTGAAAAACTGGTTCAACCCGGGCGCGAGCTTATGACTACTCTCACAACTCCAATCTCCGAATCCGTCGTCCGCGCGCTCAAAGTGGGCGAGGAAGTGCTCATCACCGGCACGGTGTTCACTGGCCGCGACGCCGTTCACAAATACCTGTATGACGGCGGCGCGCTGCCCGCCGGCGTAAGTTTCCAGAACGGCATTCTTTACCATTGCGGCCCGGTCATCATCAAGGACGAGGCGGGCAACTGGAAATGCGTCGCCGCCGGGCCGACAACTTCGATTCGGGAGGAACCCTACCAATGGCGGGTCATCCGCGATTTCGGCCTGCGCGGGGTGATTGGCAAGGGCGGCATGGGAGAAAAAAC